>Ga0123328_1002122_pt1 | contig 18287 bp, 15 predicted proteins | sample BioC12SIPDNA_2_FD_89702 | JGI IMG/M metagenome (GOLD analysis project Ga0123328, IMG submission 89702) | Anaerobic biogas reactor microbial communites from Washington, USA - Biogas_R1_A C12 SIP DNA | ecosystem: Engineered > Bioreactor > Anaerobic > Unclassified | place: Washington, USA...
CCATGCCGTACAGGGCGCTTGCCAGGGCCATCCTGCGCCCGCCCACGATCTCCGTGGCCGTCGCCGCCGCCTTGTTCAGCTCGTCCAGGTTCGCCGTGTTCGTCAGGCCGAACCCGTCGTTGCCCGTCACCGACGCGGCGTCCACGGTCAGCCCGAAGTCGTTGCTGATGGTCACGTCCATGACCACCGCCTCCACGCAGACCTGGCGCTGGGGCACGTCGAGCCGCGCGATGAAGGCCTCCAGGATCTTGTAGTCCTGGGGCGCGGCCACGATGAGCAGGGAGTTTGTCTGGTCGTAGCGCGTGATCTGCACCTTCTGCTCGAAGGGCTGCACGTCGCCCGCCGCGCCGCCGCCGCCGGAGGACATGGCCGGGGCCGAGGGCGCGGGCGCGCCGCCCGCCGCGCCGCCGCCCGTCGAGCGGGAGGTGGAGGTCTTGCGCGGCGACGAGCCGACCAGCGGCTGCAGCGCCTGCTCCACGGCCTCCGCGTCCGCGTTCAAAAGCTGGTAGATGTGCAGGTTGTTCGCCTCGTAGGGCGTCGGCGTGTCCAGGCGCTTCACCAAATCGCGCACCTTGGCCATCATGCCCTCGGACGCCACCACGATCAGCGTGTTGAGCCGCTCGTCGGGCACCATGCGCAGGGTTTCGGCGTTGGAGCCGATGACCTGGGAGGCGCCGCCGCCCGCGGGGACGCCGGGGCGCGCGGCGCGGACGGGCCGCACGGGGGTCGGGGCCATGGGCTGGGGCATTCCGGGGCGCCCGGAGGGGGAGCCGCCCTCCTCCAGGAGCACCTGGTTGAGCTGGTTCATGAGCACCTCGGCGCGGGTGTACTCCAGGGTGAACAGCTCCATCTGGGTCTCGAGCCCCGGCACGTCCACCTCCTCCAGGAAGGCCATCATGCGGCGGACGCCCTCCGCCGTGTCCGTGATGATCAGGGTGTTCGTCGGGGCGTAGGTGTCCACCAGGGCGTTGCGGGTGCCCAGGATTTTCAGCACCTGCTGGATTTCCGCGCCGTCGGAGTACTTGAGCGTGACGACATGCGTCGAGAAGGCGTCGAAGCCCTCCGGCAGCTTCTCGCCGTCCTTCAGGAAGAGCGGCGTCTTGCCCGAGGTCGGCGCGTCCTGCGTGGCGACGATCTTGACCAGGTGCCCGTCGAGGCTCTCCACCAGGGAGAAGCCGCGGGTGTTCAGGATGGACTCGAGCACCTCGTAGGCCAGTTCGGGCGGAATCTTGTCATGGGTGATCAGCGTGACGGTGGTGGCCCCGATGTTGGGGTCCACGTCGAAGTTGCGCCCCGTCAGCTTGGCGATCGTCTCGATCACCTCGGCCAGGGCGGCGTCGCGGAAGTCGAAATTCACCGGCTCCGCCGCCGTCTCCCCGGTCTTTTCCTCGTTGGGTGTGGCGGCGCGCTCCGCCGCCGGCCCCGTCGTGGGGGCCTCGCCCGGCGCGACCGTCGGCGGGCGCAGGTTGGAGAAGCGCGAGGAGGCCCGGGACGGCGGCGGCTGGACGCTGGGCCGGGACATGGACCGCGGCGCGGGCGCGCCGACGCGCGCGGGGGGCATTTCAGGCATGGGGCGCAGGCGCGACGCCGGGTCAACGGGCGCCGCGGGGGGCAGTTCATCGGCCACCGCCGGCGGCGGGGGCGCGGGCATTTCCCCGGCCGCCGGAACCTCCTCCACGGCGGGCGGGGCCACGGGCATCTCCTGCCCGGCGGGCGGGGCCATTTCCTCCGCGGGCTGCGCCTCGATCTCCTCGGGGAACTCCTCGTCCTGGGCCGCGGCGAAGGGCGCCACCGCCAGCGCAAGCGCCGCCGCCAGCAGCCCCGCGGCCAGCCGTCCCCTGATGCCGGCGAAAAGTGCTTTTCTCATCATGCCTCGCTTCCGCCCGGAACGGCGCCCGCCGGGCCGGGTTGCCTATTCCAGTCGGTAGGTGATGACCTTCGGTTTGCCGTCGCGCAGAATGCCGATCCGGAGGGAGGTGGCCGTCTGGTACTTCTGCACCATCTCCATGATCTTGTCCTCGCTGTCCAGCTTCTCGTTGTTCACCGTCTGCAGGATGTCGTTCTCCTGCACGCCGAGCCGCTGGGCGAGGGGAAACTCGCCGATCCCCGCCGCCGTGATCCCCAGCACGTTCCCGTTCTCGTCCGTCGCCAGCTCCGGGCGGATGTTCACCAGGGACGCGTAGTTCTCCGCCACCTCCGCGATCATCTCGTCCCGCTTCAGCGTGATCCGCTCCGACGGCTCCGCCACCGTCTCCGGCGCGGGGGCCGCCGCCGGGGGCGCCGAAGGCCCCGCCCCGGACTCCTCCTCCTCCTCGTCCATCCGCAGCCGCTCCCGCTGGGGCGGCGTCGTCGCCCGGTTCAGCAGGATCACCTCGCGGGGAAACACCTCGTCCAGCGCCACCGAATCCGCCACCTCTTCTCCGATGAAATAGCTCTTGCCGGGGTCGTTCCCCTCCTTCTCGCCGATGAAGGCCACGGCGAAGGGGCTCTTGGGGGACAGGGCCACCGTGCCGATGAGCCGCAGGCTCAGCGTTGTCTCCGAAATGTCGTCCGCCGGCGCCACCTCCTCCACCACCGGCGCCTCCTCGGGAACCGCCCCCGGATCCCAGCGGCCCGCCTCACCAAACAGCCCCCCGCCCGCCACCCCGTCGTAAAACTCCCGGTCTGACACATGGGCCAGGGGCGCGACGGGGGCGGCGCCGCCCTCGTCCGGGGGCAGCAACGCCTCGACGGACTGCGGGGGGCGGCTCATCTCATGGGCGACCAAAGCCGCGACCCCGAGAAACAGGGCCGTCAACAGCAGGTCCACGCAGATGAATATCTGCCTGATGCGCAGTCCTCGAACCATGCATTCCTCAACGGCCCGCCGCGCAGGACGGCAGGCCTTTCGTACGTTTCACGCTCCCCGCACAAGGCATGCTGCGGAACCCGCCGGACCCCGGGACGGCACACACCGCTCCCCCGGTCCGGAGGGATAACGCCGCTGTGGACGTAAATGGTTGACAATTCTCCGGATGTCCACAGCGCCACAATATATAGTGTATGCCATTCCCCCTTCGCCGCGCAATGATCCGCGCCCTTCATATGGAAGACCGTTCTCGGACTTCTTCGAGAGGGGCGCCTTCTTTGGAGGCTGGTTGCGTTTCACCGGGTCGCCATGAGCCGCCTGCCCACGCAGGACACCAGGACGGGCGGAGAGGATCCCTCCGGGGCGAAGAACTAACGTCCGCCATGGTCTGCCCCGCGTCCATCACTTCATGCACAAAATCCCCGTTGGTGGTCAGGGGCCCGCAGGCAACCTTATCCGCAGCTATTTCCGGAAATCGTCCAGTATGTCCAATTTGTCTGGACATACTGGCGGATTTATGGTAGAATGGGGGCATGAGGACCATGATGGACATACGGCGGGGTGCCCGCTCGGACCTGATGGATTACCAGCAACTGACCGGTCTGCTGGAGGACTATGTCAAGCCGAGGGACCGCATCGGGGCGCTGACCGCACGGGGCGACCTGGTCCGGGTGCGCAAGGGGCTCTATGTATTCGGCGAACCCTGGCGGCGGCGGGCCGTGGACCGCCTCCAGTTGGCCAATCTGGTCTACGGGCCGTCGTATGTGAGTCTGGATTCGGCCCTCGCCCTGCACGGCCTGATCCCGGAGCGGGTCGAGGAGGTCACCTCCGTGACCACCGGTGTCCGGCGGCGTTTCGACACCCCGTTCGGGGTGTTTTCCTACACCCCCCTGCCGCCGCACCGCTACACCCCCGGCATGGCCTGGCGGGACGGGGAAGGCGGCCCGGTTCTGGCGGCCACCCCGGAGAAGGCGTTGGCCGACAAGGTGTGGACGGACAAGCGCTTCTATCCGGGACGGCTGGGGGACTTCGACGCCTATCTGTTCGATGACCTGCGGGTGGACCCGGAGCGCCTCGGCGCGCTGGACTTGGAACGGCTGAACGCGATTGCGCGGGCCTACGGGTCCAAGAAGGTCACGCTGCTGGCGCGGTGGCTGGCGCGCCGCGCGGAGGGGGGCGCATGAACGAGGCCGTGGAGCAGATGCTGGCGCGGTTTCCCCGGGAGACGGCGGAGGACCATGCGAACGCCCTCCGGGAGGTGCTCCAGCAGATCGCCCTGCTGGGCCTGTGGCGCGCGAAGTTCTTCGAGCACGCCGCCTTCTACGGCGACACGGCGCTCCGCGTGCTGCACGGGCTCGACCGCTACTCCGAGGACCTGGACTTTTCGCTCCTTGCGCCCGATCCGGCATTCCCCCTCGGCGGTTACGGCGACGCCCTCCGCCGCGAGCTGGCCTCGTTCGGGTTTGAGGTGGACTTCGAGGCGCGGCCGCGGCGGGAGGACTCCGCCATCGCCTCCGCCTTCCTGCGGGCCAACACCCTCCGCCAGATGATCGTCATCCGTCCGGGGGAGGGGGCCGTGGGCGGGATCCACGCGCGGGAACTCCTGAAGATCACGCTGGAGGTGGACACGGACCCGCCCCCGGGCTTCGCCACCGAGAGCCGGACCGTGCTGCTGCCGGTGCCCTTCGCCGTGCGCGTCTACACCCTCCCCGACCTCTTTGCGGGCAAGATGCACGCCCTGCTGTGCCGGAAGTGGGGCGGGCGCGTCAAGGGCAGGGACTGGTACGATTTCGTGTGGTGCGCCGCGCGGCACCCGGGCCTGCGTCTTTCCCACTTGGAGGCCCGCATGCGCTCTTCCGGCCACTGGACCGGCGATGCCCTCACCCCGGACGCCTTTCACGGCCTGTTCCGCGGCGCCGTGGGCGCCCTCAACGTGAAACAGGCCCGGGACGAGGTCCGGCCCTTCGTCCGCGACCCGGACGCCCTGGCCCTGTGGTCCCGGGAGTTCTTCCTGGAGACCGCCGGGAGAATCGTGCTCGTGTGACGTTGGGGAGGGCGGTTGGGGCCGCTTAGGGCTGGGGGGCCGCCTCGGCGACGGGCCGCCAGTGCGTGCCCTGGATGCAGGGGGGCTCGCCTGCTTTCTCGGACTGGTAGTAGACGGTCCACACGGAGCCGTCGTCCAGTTCCACGGAGGCGGGGTAGCCCATGTCCCCGTCGGGGGCCGTGCTGAGGCGGGTCTCCTGCGCCGCGTCCCAGGTGCGGCCGCCGTCTCGGCTGAGGCAGGCGTAGACGCCCATCTCGCCCCAGCGCTTCGCGTAGGACAGCAGCAGCGCGCCGCCGCGCAGGCGCAGGACGTGCGGCGGCAGGCCGCACACGGGGGTTGCATGCGGCGCGCCCCACGTGCGCCCGCCGTCCGCGCTCTCCGACTGCCGCAGGAAGTGCTCCCCGTTGCAGTCGCGGAAGAGGGCGACCAGCCGCCCGTCCCCCGTGTCCGCGAGATGGGGCTCGTCATAGCTGAGCATCTGGGCGTCCGCGGGCACGGGGAAGACGGCGAGGTCGGCCCAGGTGCGGCCGTCGTCCTTTGACTCCTGCAGGGCGACCGCATAGGGCGATTCTGCCGGGGGGCCGTTCCAGTCCTTCGGCTCGCCGTGGGAGCAGTGCGGGCGCTGGCCGAGGTAAAGGAGGCGGCCGTCGTCCAGCTGGACGGGGCCGTGGGGCGTGGTGACGGCGGTGCGGACGGGCGCGTTCCAGGTGCGGCCGCTGTCCTCCGACCGGATGACCCAGTGGCCCTGCCACTCGCCGCCGTAGGGGCCCGTGAACCAGCTCACGACCATCGCGCCGGTCTTCGTGCGCAGGATGCCGGAGTCGCGGTCGTCTATGGGCGTGTCGAACACCGTCACCGGCGGCTCCCAGGTCTTCCCGCCGTCCGCGCTGCGGACCATCCGCACCTTGCCGTCGTTCGACAGGTGGCCGCTCCGGTCGCCGGAGTAGACCACCAGCAGGTCGCCGTTCGGCGCCTGGGCGATGCTCGGCCAGCCGCAGAAGCGGCCCGGCTCGCGGGCGACGATCACGGACACCGGCGCGGCGGAAATGGTCCCGCACGCCAGAAAGAGTGCGGCGGCAAGCGGAAAGAGCACGGAGCGGGGCATGTGGGGAACCTCCCATGGGTGTGGGGGACAGTATAGGGCAGGGGGGCGGGCGGTGTGAAAATCCTGCAAGGGGGCCCTGGGGGGTGCGCAAGAATTTCCCAAAACGGACGGGGGATACTGGGACGGGTTCCTGTTTGCGGCCCCGCGTCTTTGTTTTGAAGACTTTTTAACGCAAAGGCGCGGAGACGCCAGGGCGCAGAGGGAAAGCCCGTGTCCCCGGCATCGCCGTGACGGGGGGGCGCGGGTCGGCGCATTGGCGCGGGGCTTGCTACAATGTCCGCATCAGGAGCGCCGCGCAAGACCGGCGCGCACCAAGGAGTACACGCCATGAACAACGAAACGAACACCGGATGGCTGCGGAAATCCTGGATCAGCCCCCTGCTGACGGGCTGTTTTGTCGCCACGGCGGGCACGGGGGTTCTCATGCTGCTGCATGTCCGGGGGCTGATGCCGGTGGTCAAGCCGCTGCACGAGGGGATCAGCATCCTCTTTCTGGTCGCCGGACTCCTGCATGTGCTGGTGAACTGGCGTCTGCTGCTCCGGTATTTCCAGGAGCGGCGCGAGGCGTGGGTGGCCCTGGGAATCGCCTGTGTGGTGGCCGTTGTCCTGGCCGTGATGGGCGCGCTGCACGGCGGCACCCGGCCGCACGGCCCCGGATTCCCGGACGGCCCGCCGCCCCGGCACCAGGCACCCCCCGCCGAGTAGGCCGGAAGACGCATGCCCTTTCCGGGGGGCGACGCGCGCTTTCCGCCGCAACTGACAGGAGAGACGGACATGTCCGAGAAGAAACGCCCGTGGTGGCAGTACCTGCTGGCCGTAGTGGGCGCGGGATACCTCGTGGCCGGGGCGGCGTGGGGGGTGCATGCCTTGGCGAAGCGTCCGGCGGGGCCGCGGGGGCCGTCGGAGATCGCCGCGCACCCGGAGCGGGCGGGGGAGATTATGGCGCGCGAGCGCGCGGAGGAAATGAAGCAGCGCCTGGGCCTCAGCGACGAACAGACGGCGAAGATCGCCGAACTGCTGAAGTCCGACGCGGACGGCCCTCCGGGGCCGGCGAGCATGCGCGCCGTGATGGAAAAAATCCGGGAAGTGCTTACCCCCGAACAGCGCGAGAAGATGGGCGGGGGCCCCGGCGCCCTCGGCCCGCCCCCGGGCATGCGGGGCGGCCCCGGCCAGCGCGTCACCCCGGAGCGGATGGAGGCGCTGAAGGAGCACATGACGCCCGAACAGCGGCAGAAGTTTGACGCGGGGATGAAACGGATGCAGGAGCGGCGCGGCGCCATGCGCGGCCGATTTGGCGGCGGTCCCGGCGGGATGCCGCCCGGCCCTCCTCCCGGCCCTCCTCCCGGCGGGATGCCGCCCGGCCCGCCGCCCGGCGAGGGCCCGCCCCCGCCGCCCATGCCCTGACTGGAAAAAGACGCTTTCCAAGGAGAGGCTGAGATGAAATCCCGAGGATTCACCCTGATCGAGCTGCTGGTCGTCATCGCCATCATCGGCATTCTGGCGTCCATCCTGCTGCCCGCGCTGGCGCGGGCGCGCGAGGCGGCCCGCCGCGCGTCCTGCCAGAACAACCTCAAGCAAATGGGCCTGATCTTCGCCATGTACACCAACGAGGCGCCCGGGGGAGCGTTTCCCCCGCTCCAGCTGGAGCCCGGCTGCGGGCACCGGCCCTGCTTCGCCTGGGCCGCGCGGATGAGCGCGGTTTACCCCGAGTACCTGACCGATCCGGCGATTCTCTTCTGCCCCTCCGATGCCGAGGACCGGCTGGAGGACCACGTCACCGCCGACGGCCGGCTCACGCTGGTGAACAAGGTGCCCGGCGGGCGGCAGGAGGGCGTGGAGGCGGCCGACGCCAGCTACACCTATGTCCCCTGGGTGCTCGACCGCGTGGCGGACACGGACCCCCTCGACCTTGACATGCACCTGATGACGCGCCTGCTGGAGGTCGCCGAGGTCATCGGCATCTCCGACGAGGACGTGGTGAACCTTTCCGAGGCGCCCCAGCAGATCATGGAGACCATGCGCGACCTGTTCTTCTCCGCCATGCCCCTGCGCGACGACCCGGAGGGGCTCCTGAAGGAGGTGGACGCCGACCGGTCCGTGTCCCCCGGCAACGGCAACGGCGGCGGCGACACGGTGCGCCGCCTCCGCCAGGGGATTGAGCGCTTCCTCATCACGGACATCAACGACCCCCACGCCGCCGCGGGCGCGGCCAGCGAAGTCTTTGTCCTCTTCGACAACATCGGCATCGCGGCGGCCCAGTTCAACCACGTTCCCGGCGGGTGCAACGTCCTGTACATGGACGGCCACGTTGAGTACGTCCGCTACCCTGGAAAGCCCCCGGTGAACGCCAAGATGTCCGCCGTCATGCGCGTCTTCGACCTGCCGCATCCCTGAGGGGGGGCCGGCGGCCTGTGTCTTCCCGGAGGCGGAGCGCGGGGCCTAGAAGATCCTCTCGCGGCGCGTGGTGGAGCCTGGGCCCGTCCGGCGGGAGTATTCCTCGTAGGTCATCTCGAACTCCCCCTCCGCATCCAGGAAGGCGGCCACCACCGCGGGGTCAAAGTCGGTGCCCGCGCCCGCGCGGATCATGCCGGCCACCTCATCATGGGGCATGGCCTGCTTGTAGGGGCGGCGGCTGCGCAGAGCGTCGTACACGTCCGAAACGGCCATGATCCGCGCGCTCAGGGGGATGCGTTCCCCCTTGAGCCCGTCGGGGTAGCCGCCGCCGTTCCAGCGCTCGTGGTGCGACCGCGCGATGGCGGCCCCCACGCTGAGGAAGGCGTTGCGGGGGTCCTGGCGGCGGGCGGCCTCCAGCGTCTGCGCGCCGATGTGGGCGTGGTTCTTGACCGCCTCGTACTCATGCGGCGTGAGGCGGCCCGGCTTCATGAGAATCTTGTCCGGAATGGCCACCTTGCCCACGTCGTGCAGGACCGACGCGCCGCACACGTTCCGGACGAAGTCCTCGGTCATGCCGTCGCGGTGGCGGGACGACCGGATCAGGTGTTCGCAGAGGATTCTGCAGAAGGCCTGCGTCCGTTCCACATGGTAGCCCGACTCGTCGTCCCGCGACTCCGCCAGTTTGGAGAGGGCGGTGATCGTGCCAAGTTGCGAGTCGGACAGCTCGCGCACCTTCTCCCGCACGATCCGCTCCAGGTCCCGGCGGTGCTCGTCCAGCTCCCGGATGGTCCTGCGGAGCAGCAGGTGCGTTTTCACCCGGGCGGTCACCTCCTCCATCTGGAACGGCTTCGTCACATAGTCCACGCCGCCCGCCTCGAAGGCCCTGACCTTGCTCTTCACATCGGAGAGGGCGCTGAGGAAAAGCACCGGCACGTCGTGCAGCGCCTCCTCCGCCCGCATCCTGCGGCACACCTCATACCCGTCCATTTCCGGCATGAGGATGTCCAGCAGCACCAGGTCGGGCGGATCCTTTTCGGCGGCCCTGAGCATCATGGCCCCGGAGGAGAACAGGCGCACCTCATGGTGCCCGCCCTCCAGAATGCCGTCAAGAAGCTTCAGGTTCTCCGCCGTGTCATCCACGACCATGACCAAGGGCCTGTCGCTCCGGGCAGACATGTCCGCACCCCCCTGCTGTCAGTCTCATGGGCTGCGCCCCGCCGGAAACCTCTCCCGACGGGACATCAAACAGGCCGCATGCTCCTCTGAACAGCCGCTGTTTCCAAAGGGTTCACTTCCCGCGCCCTGTGTCCGGAAAGGGGGAAGACGCCCGAGACCGCCGCGCTGCCCGCGTCACCCCCGTGCCTGCGGACCCCGCCGGACTCCATCCTCCACCGCCGGACCCAGTACCCCATTTTTGCATTTTCGCACCGTATTGTCAAGGCTCTTCGCCGCCCCGGGCCGGAATGGCGCGCCCACGTCCGAACCATGAAGAGGGGGTTACCCCCCTGCGGCATCCACCTCGATGGTCGCATGGACGATGCCCAGTCCCGGCGGAATGAGCGCGTGGTAATGCGACGCCGCCCGGGGAACGGCGGCGGCAAGGGATGCCATGGCGGCATGCCTGCCCGGGCCGACCTCCCACACATGCAGGTCGGTGACCCGGGTGTCCGGGTCCGCCTCCAGATGTTCCCGCAGCCGGTCCAGCAGTTCGTCGGAGACGCGCATGTCAAGCAGCACCCGCGCGGTCGCCAGGAGCAGCCCCCGGGACCACACGGCCACCATGACCGCCCCGATGACCCCCATGACAGGGTCCATCCAGCTCCATCCCAGATACTTTCCCGACAGCAGCGCCAGAATGGCGAAGACCGAGGTTAGGGCGTCCGCCAGCACGTGCAGGTAGGCGGAGCGGAGGTTGTGGTCGTGATGATGGTGGTGATGGTCATGTTCATGTTCATGGGGGTGGCCGTGGGAGTGCCCGTCGCCGCGGCCCAGAATGACCACGGACACGCCGTTGACCAGGAGCCCGACGACCGCCACCAGGATGGCCTTGTCGAAGGCGATGGAAACGGGGAACAGCAGGCGCTTGGCGCTTTCCCAGGCCATGAGCAGGGCGAAGAGCGCGAGCAGCACGGCGCCGGTGAAGCCGCCCAGGGCGTTCACCTTGCCCGTGCCGAAATTGAACCGGGGGTCGCGGGCGTGCCGCCGCGCGTAGACGTAGGCAAAGACGGCGATGCCCAGGGCCGCCGCGTGGGACCCCATGTGGAGCCCGTCGGCCAGCAGGGCCATGGACCCGAAGGCCAGCCCGGCGGCGATCTCGACGGCCATCGTCAGCGTCGTGATCGCCGCCACCACCACGGTCCGGCGCTCGCCGGGAAGCCGGCGGTCCTGGCCGAAATCGTGGGAATGCCGCGGGGAGGGGGATGTCATGGGCGGTCTCCTTTTCCCCGTGAACCGCCGGACAAGCAACGGCCTTTGTGTCCGCTCCGGAGCGCATTCCACAACGCCGGTCTCCCGAATCGCCGACGACGACGCGGCGGGAACCGGGGCCGCGCATGGAGCGGAAAGGACTCCGTCACGCCGGGTAGCCGGCCTCCTTCAGGATGCCGCGCAGGATGGGCACGGTGGCGCGGATTTCCTCCACCATGCCGTCCTTGCCGCCGCCCTTGGGCCTGTACTCGATGTGGATGGAGACGGGGCCGGAAAACCCGCCCAGGGTCCGCAGGATGCGGTACATGTCAACGTTCTTGACCACGCCCTGCCCCAGGCGCACCCATTCGGGCTCGGCGCCCTTCCACACGAAGTCCTTCGCGGAGGACATCTTCACATAGGGGGCCAGGAGCCGCGTGTTCACCTGCCACACGCCGAAGGCGCCCTCGGCGGCGGTGTGGGCCGTGTCGAAGTTCGACCCGAAATGCGGGCTGTTGACGGCCGCGCAGGCCTGGTGCAGGTCCCACAGCGGGCCGCCGAAATTGTTCCATCCCGAATGTTTGTGGTAGCCCAGGGTGAGGCCGGACTCCGCGGCCAGCTTCGCGAGGGCGGCGAGGTCCTCCGTGAACTTCGCGGCCTGCGGCGCGATGGGGCCGTCGTCATCGTAGCGGCGGACGCCGACGCGCACGAAGGGGATGCCGAGGGCGGCGGCGCGCGCGAACACGCCGGTCACGTTCGGCCCCTCCAGGTCGTAATAGTTGGTGCTGATCATGGGCACCGACAGGCCCTCGGCGCGGATCGCCTCCACGGCGGCGGTCAGGTCGCGGTCCACGTTTTCCGGCAGCACATGGCCGCCCGGGCGCACGGTGAGGTCCACGCCGTCCAGCCCGATCTCGCGGCAGGTGCGCGCGAGGGTCTTGTAGTCCATGAACTGGAGGTATTTCGAGAAGATCACCACCTGCGGGGTTGCGGGCGCGTCCTGCGCCACCGCCATGCGTCCGGCCAGCATCCCCACGGCGGCCGCGGCGCCGCCGCGCGCGAGAAACGCTCTGCGGTTCATCGGGCTCATTCCTGCTCTCCTTCTTCGGTCTTTTCGGCTTCGCCGTCCGTTGGGTTCTGTGCCGGGGCGGCCTTGCGGCGCGGGGCGGCCTTTCGTTTTGCGGGGGCCTTCTTCACCGGCTCCCCGGCATCTTCCTCTTCCGGGGCGGCGGACGCTTCCGGTTTTGCGGCAGGTGCCGCGTCGGACGCCGGGGCCGCCTCGGGGGCCGGCGCCGCCTCGGGGAGTTCGTCTTCGGGGGCCGGCTCCGGCGCCGCCTCCGGTTCGGGGGCGGGCTCTTCCTCCGGGAGGTCGGCGAAGGCCGGACGCGGCGTGATGGGGTGCGCGGCGATCCACTCGGCGACGGGGCCGAAGACCTCCGCGGCGGCGTTCACGCCGAAGGCGAGGTCGCAGTGGCTGTAGTCAATGAGGCACCCGGCGTCGCGGCCGCAGAGCAGCAGCTTCTTGTCCTCCATTTCAATGCGGTCAAAGAGGGCGCGCCCCTCCTCGCCGTTGATGAAGGGGTCGAGGGGGGCGAAGGCCGCCAGCAGCGGGGTGTTCAGTTTCGGCAGCCGCTCCGAGAGCCGCAGCTTCCCCTTGTGCATCACCACCTCGCCCGCCTCGGCCCAGCTGAAGACCTGGCGGTGGACGCCGCGCGAGGGGTCGTCGAGCATGGTGTAGAAGTCCCGGAGGTCCATGTCCTTGGGGAGGTTGGCCGGGTTGACGGGCAGAAACTGGACGAAGCGGCTGAACCTGCGGGCGAAGGGAAGGGCCAGCCGGAGCAGCTCGCCGGAGGTCCACGGCGCGACCTCCACCAGCCGTTTGAGGGGCGGCGGCACCAGGTCGTTCGCCTTGGCGAAGTCCACGGGGGAGCCCAGGGTGACGGCCGAGGCGAGGCGCCTGCCGCCGGTGTGCAGGTCGTAGGCGTAGAGGAGGAACCCGCCGAGGGAGTGGCCCACATAGTGGACCCTGTCCCACCCCGTCACGCGGCAGATGTGCTCCAGCACCGCCGGGATGTCGTAGGCGGCGTAGTCGTCCACCGTGGCGTCGTGGACCGACCTGCCCGGCGCGGGCTGGGCCGTGTGCGTCGTGCGCAGGTCCACGGTCCAGCAGTCGTAGCCGCGCGCGGCGAGGAAATCCACGAGGTTGCCGTTGGCCCCCGCGGGGTTCAGGAAGTTGTTCTGGTTCGCGTTGAGCCCGTGGACGAAGAGGACGGGCTCGCCGCGGCTGCCGGGCTTCCGGAACCGGCACACGCGCAGCTTCCACAGGTCCGGCGTGGTGACGTGGCATATTTCGTTCGACCGGACGACCTCCGGGCACGCGCCCGCGAGGAGGACGGAGTAGGCAGCCCCGGCCAGCAGCAGCAGGAGCGCCGCCGCCAGCAGCCACACGAACGCGGAAAGGATCATGACGGGTCTCCCTTTTCCGGGGCGTCCGCGCGGGGGACGCCGCCGACACCCGTTTGTTGTAGCCATTCCCAGACCTGCCGCGCAAGTTTCTCGTTGAGGCCGGGCACGGCGGCGAGCTGTTCGGGCGAGGCTGCGCGCACGCCGGAGAGGGATCCGAGCGCGGCCAGCAGCGCCCGCAGGCGTTTGGGGCCGATGCCGGGAATCCGCAGCAGCTCCCCGGTGAGGGCCTCCTTCTTCCGCCGCGCGCGGTGGTGGGTGATGGCGATGCGGTGGGCCTCGTCGCGCAGGCGGGCCAGGGTGCGCACCACGGGGCCGTTTTGCGGCGGCACGACGGGGTTGCTCCGGTTGGGCAGGAAGAAGCGCTCGGGCGACCGCGCGCCGTCCTCCGGGCGCGACTTGGCGATGGAGGCGCAGGGCAGGTCGGGCAGGCCGAGGTCGTCGAGGACGGTCTTGGCCACGGCGAGCTGGCCGCGCCCGCCGTCAATGAGCACGAGGTCCGGCAGGTCGTCCTCCGCGAGGGCGCGCGTGTAGCGCCGCGTGAGCACCTCGCGCAGGGCGCCGAAATCGTCCTGCCCCTCCACGGTGCGCACGATGAAGCGCCTGCGGCGCGCGGGCGCGGGCGCGGCGTCCTCAAACACCGCCATGGACCCCACGGTCTTGTCGCCCTGGTGCGTCGAGATGTCGAAGCACTCGATGCGGCGCGGGGCGCGGGGGAGATGGAGGGTGTCGCGGATGAGCTCCAGCGTGTCCCGGGCGGCGCTCTCGGCCAGCCGCTTCTCCTCGAAGCTCTGGCGCGCGTTGCGCGACGCCAGGTCCACCAGCGCCGCCTTGTCGCCCCGCTGCGGCCTCAGCACGCGCACGGCGCCGCCGCGGCGCTCCGCCAGCAGCTCCGCCAGCGCGCCCGCCCCCTCCAGCGGCAGCGGCACCAGCACCTCGCGGGGGATCACCGGCGCGGTGGCGTAATACTGCCAGAGAAAGGACCCGAGCAGCCCGTCCAGGGGCAGGTCGTGCCGCTCGAAGGACCACGCCTTCCCGCCCAGCAGCCGCCCCCCGCGGTAGAACAGGGCGTAGACTTCCGCGAAGCGGTCGCGCGCGTGCACGCCGAACACGTCGCGGTCGTCGTCGCCGCCGACGGCGCGCTGCTTCTCCAGCGTCCCGCGCAGTCCGGCGAGGCGGTCGCGCAGCGCGGCGGCCTCCTCGAAGCGGAGCTCCGCCGCGAGGCGGCGGATGTCGGCCAGCAGGCGGCGCTCCAGCTCCGCGCCGCGCCCCTCCAGCGCGAGGACGGCCTGGGCCGCGAGTTCCGCGTAGGCCTCCGGGGCGATGAGGCCCGTGCAGGGGGCGGCGCAGCGGCCCATGTCGTGGTAGATGCAGGGCCGCGCCCGGTTCTCCAGCACATGGTCCGAGCAGGTGCGCAGGGGGAAGATGCGCCCGAGCTGGCGGAGCATCTGCCGCGCCGCCTTTGAGTCGTGGTAGGGGCCGAAATACCGGGCGCCGTCGCGGCGCACCTTTCTCACCACGGTGATGCGGGGGAACCTCTCGCGCGGGTCCAGGCGCAGGCTCAGGAAGGTCTTGTCGTCCTTCAGCCGGATGTTGTACTTCGGCCTGTGCGCCTTGACCAGGCTGTCCTCCAGCAGCAGCGCCTCCTTCTCCGACGCGGTCACCATGAACTCCACCGCCGCGAGGCGGCGCAGGAGAAAGCGCACGGTGGGCCGCCCGTCCGTCTCGTTGAAATAGCCGCGCAGGCGCGCGCGCAGGCTCTTTGCCTTGCCCACGTAGATCACGCGGCCCGCCGCGTCCTTCATCAGGTAGCAGCCCGGCTGCGCGGGCACGGCGGCGGCGTCATACACAAAGCCGCCGGCCTCTTTGTCCTGTTCCCGGGTCATGGCCAGAGGATAACACAGGCCCCGGCGGCCCGCGCCTACCGGATCTCGGGCTTGGGGCCGCGCGTGAGCAGGTCGAGGATGACCGCGCCGACCTCGGCCCCCCCGAAGAGCAGGTCGTGGACGGCGGCGGTGATGGGGGTGTCCACGCCGAGGCGCCGGGCGAGGGCGCGGGCGGACTTCGTGGTGCGGACGCCCTCGGCGACCATGGGCGACCCGCCGAGGATGTCGTCGAGGCGGCGGCCTTTGGCCAGCTCCTCGCCCACGCGGCGGTTGCGCGAGTGGCGGCTGGCGCAGGTGACGATGAGGTCGCCCATGCCGCTGAGCCCCGCGAAGGTGGCCGCCTGCGCGCCGCAGGCCGTGCCCAGCCGCGTGATCTCGGCGAGCCCGCGCGTCATGAGCGCGGCCTTCGCGTTGTCGCCCAGGGCCAGCCCGTCGCACACCCCGGCGGCGAGGGCGATGACGTTCTTCAGCGCGCCGCCCAGCTCCACGCCCGCGACGTCGTCGCTGGTGTACACGCGGAACACCGGCGCGAAGAAGGCCGCCTGCACCTTCTCCGCCGCCGCCGGGTCGGCGCTCGCCGCCACCAGTGACGCGGGCAGGTCGCGGCCCACCTCCTCGGCGTGGCTCGGCCCGCTGAGCGCGGCCACGGGCCCGCCCGGCGCGGCCTGTTCGATCACCTCGTTCATCCGCAGGAGCGTTTCGTTCTCGATGCCCTTGGCCACGCTGACGCGGACCGTTTCCGGGGAGAAGGGCATGGCGGCGGCCACGGCGCGCATGACGTGCGACGGCACGGCGAGCACGGCCATCTCGGCTTCGGGGTCCGTGTCCCGCGCCACCTCGACGCTTTCCGGCAGGAGCACGCCGGGGAGCAGCCGGGGGTCCTCCCGGGTGGCGCGCAGCCGGTCCGGGTCGTCCTCCCCGCGGCACCACAGGCGCACCGCGTGGCCGTTCAATGCCAGCCGCCGCGCCAGGGCCAAACCCCAGCCGCCCGCGCCGACCACCTGTATGTTCATGGCAAGAGCCTCCATGCCGCGTGTCTGTCCCCTCCGTCAAGGGGACCATTTTCCCACAAACGGCCCCTCCGGCTGTCATTCCCGCGAAAGCGGGAACCCATCTTGGGTCAGCGTGTCACGACGCACGCTGAAGGCATGGGCCCCCGCTTTCGCGGGGGTGACGGACGGAGCGGGCGGAAAGCGGGGACAGGCACGTCTTCGCTTCGCCGCGCTTGTGCAAGTCCCCGTTTTCCGCCGCGTGTCGTTTCCTAGCGCCCGGGCATCTGGTCGGGGCCGACGCTGAAGTTGATGGGCGTCAGCTTGTTCAGCAGGGACCCCGCGAAGCCGTGGGAGAAGCCGAGGGCGAAGAGGTTGAACATCTGGTAGAAGAACAGGGTGCCGAAGATGCCGCCGGAGAAGGTGAACACCATGAGCCAGACGTTGGGCAGGTGCACCAGGCTGAACGCCGTCGCGGAGCAGAGGCACGCCTTGGCCAGGTCGCGGCGCGACCGCTCGACGGGGAAGGCGCGCCCGAAGAGCACGCCGAAGTAGCTGGCGAAGATGAGCTGCTGCACCCAGCCCCAGGTGACGTAGCCGGACCACTGGCCGCCGATGGCGGGCAGGTCGGCGAGCGCGCCGATGCGGTCGCGCGCGAGCGCGCCGCGCAGGCGCAGGAAGTGGTTGGGCTCCAGCACGCCGCGCAGGGGGTCCAGCACGAACTGGAAGAACAGGTTGAACAGGACCACAAAGACCAGGGACGCCGTGAGGAAGGCGAGGATGAAGCGCAGGCTCCGGGCGAAGTTGTCCAGCCGCACCATGAAGGGGATGAGCACGAAGAACCACCCCGCGAGGAGGCCGGCCAGCAGCAGGGCGATGAACTGCGGCTTGCCGCCGCAGGCGGTGATCTTCGCCGCGTACCGGGCGTCAATCTCCGCCGAGAAAGTCCACGCGGCGGAGAGGTACAGCACCGTCATGGCCGCCATCACCGCGGCGACGCAGCGCCAGTGTTTCACCACCAGCGGCGGCTCGCCGTCCTTCCCGACGTAGTACCGCAGCGGGTTGCCCAGGCCGCGGAACTCCCAGAAGTAGAGCCCCATCCCGCGCCGCTGCTGGTGCGGCAGGAGGAAGATGTCCTTCTCGAAGCGGTAATGGACCAGCGGCGACAGGACGAACATCCACAGCATCGTCGGCAGGGCGATGAGTGTGCGCGCGGTCTTCGTGGCGTCCTTGTCCAGCCAGTACGCGCACCAGACCACCGCCATGACCAGCGCGAAGACGCCCCACGCCTCCAGGAAATTCCACCGGCGGATCTTGCGCAGATACGCCGGGCTCACCGCATCCGTGCGGGCGATGAGCCCGCAGTCGCGCGGCAGCTCCACGCGGGTGAAACAGCGCCTGAACAGGTTCCAGGACAGGATTTTCTCCGGGGGAAATGACGTCATGGGTCGGGGCCTCCTTGGGAGGAACGATTATAGCCGCTGGCCGCCGCCGGGGACGAACCGCGCCGGGGCGGGCCGCCGCGCGCGCATAACTGGCTGAAAAAACAGGGGATAGGCGGCGCGCGCGCGCAATACCCTTGTCCGGCGCGGCCGGACGCGGCATGACGGCCCGCCAATGCAAAAAAAACCGTTGAAAAATAAGGCTTGACAAATGCCCGCGCGTTGGGTAATAAATGAAGCTGTTCTTGGAGGCGGCGGCGCGGCGCGCATGGGCAACCAGGGGTTTGCGCGGCGTCTTCGCGGAACAGGAAACGACGCGCGCGTGTGTGGCGCGCGCGGGCGAACGGCTAAGTTTGGGGCTGTGTTCAACAAGACAAGGAGAAACGTAGGATGGCCATCAAGAAAGCGAAGAAGGGCGACAAGGCGCTGACCAAGACCGCGATCATCGGCTGCATGGCCGAGGAGACCGGCCTGACCAAGAAGGACGTGACGAAGGTTCTCGACACCCTCACCGCGCTCATCTATGCGCAGGCTCCCGCGGGCTTCACGGTCCCCGGGCTGGGCAAGGTGAAGCTGGTCGAGCGTCCCGAGCGCATGGGCCGCAACCCGCGCACCGGCGAGCCGGTCAAGATCCCGAAGAAGACCGTGCTGAAGTTCAGCTTCGCCAAGGCCGCCAAGGACGCCATCGTCCCGCCGAAGAAGAAGTAACC
>Ga0123328_1002125_pt1 | contig 18276 bp, 11 predicted proteins | sample BioC12SIPDNA_2_FD_89702 | JGI IMG/M metagenome (GOLD analysis project Ga0123328, IMG submission 89702) | Anaerobic biogas reactor microbial communites from Washington, USA - Biogas_R1_A C12 SIP DNA | ecosystem: Engineered > Bioreactor > Anaerobic > Unclassified | place: Washington, USA...
AAGAGGGGGCGCCGGTTCCCGGTGGTATCGCTTCGCTCAACCACCGGCTAATGGCCCTCACCCCTCCGGGGTGAAGAGGGAAAGGACACCCGTATCCATGGCTTCATGGACAGAATTCCCGCCTTCGGCGGTCTGGGGCTCGCAATGACGGGTTACCCGCCGTCATTGCGAACGAAGTGAAGCAATCACTTGTCATAACGCCCCAATTCCGCCGCAGGCCCCCGCGGCGCGCGCCTCCGGGAACCCGCCGTTATTGCAGTTCCGGCATCGGCAGGCGCTCTCCCCGGAGCTGCCGGGCCTGGTCCTCGGGCAGATTGACCCCGTAGAAGACGGCGTTGCAGTCAATCCACAGAGCCAGACGCCGGAAGTCCTCCGGCGTCAGGCGCGCGTCCTGGTGGCCGGCGCGGAGCATCGCGAGCAGCCTGCTGCCGCGGGCGCCGTAGAGGCCGCCCGGAGGCGTCATCTGCACCTGGTTGCGCATGCCAAACCGCGGCACCAGCGCGGCCGCCGCCGTTTCGGGGTTCGTGTTTTCCCCGGCGAAATCCCGGTCACCGCACAGCGCCCAATAGGACCGCGTGAACCCGTTGAGGGGCTCGCCGGTCAGGTCCTTCCCCCCCTGGGGCGCCGGGCCGCCATGGCAGCGGACGCAATGCGCGTCCAGAACGGGCTGCACCGCGCGGACGTAGGAAAAGGGCTCGCCCTCGAAGGCCTTGGGGACTATGGGGGACGCGGGCCGCCGCGCGGCGGCGGGAATCGCGGACGGCGGCGCGTTCCCCCGGCCCTCATGGCAGCCGACGCAGGAGACGGTCTCGCCGGGCTGGAGGTAGGTCAGCGACCGCATGGTCTGGAAGGCCATTCCGTTTTCGTCGAGCAGCTGAAACAGGACGGGCGTGCGCGACGGAACGGTGAGATGGGCGGACCCGTCCGCCTCGACCGGCGCCTCCCCCAGCACGGCGCGCGCGTTCTCCTCCCCGGCGAGGCCGACGGGCGGCGCCCCGCCCACCGGGGTGGATTTGGGGAAAATCTGGACCACGCGGATTTCCTTGATGGAGCCCCGGGGCGTTTCGCCGAGCCCCTGATACACATCGGAGACGAGGACGCTCCCCGGGGCGTCCGCGTCCTGCGGCGGCGCGTCGGGCAGGACCGGCGGAACGGGGCGCGCCGCGAGCGGGCAGGCGTTCGTGCTGCCGATGGCGGGGTCGCGGTAGAGGAGTTCCCGGTTGCCGAACACGTCCACGAGGCAGAGGCCGAGGGCCTGCGGCGGATTGGGGCCGGGTTCCCACACCAGCGGCCAGGGGCTGTGGCTTGCCAGGAAGTACTTCTCCGACAGCGGCCACGGCGCGTCGTAGTACTCCCGGATGTCGCTCGACTCGGCCTCCGGAAACGGGATGCCCGGGGTGATCCGCGTCAGGGCGTCCTGTCCGTTGCTGCCCGCGTCCGGATCCACCACGACCAGCGGCCCGCCGGTGATGGAGTGGTGGGCCGCCGCGGTGAAGACCATCTTCCGGCTGTTGGGGATTGGCTGTGTCTGGAAGGTGCAGTGGGGCTTCGCCGTGGCGTTGCCCCAGAGGGCCGCGGGGTTGGTGCCGTCGGGACGGGTCGCCCAGAGCGTCTGATGCGTGACGGCGTCGCGGTCTATGTAGTCCCACCGGCTGTACAGAACCAGCCCCGTGTTGGAAACCGCCGGGAACCACTCGTTGGTGTCGTGAAACGAGAGCATCCGCAGGCTGCCGCCGTCCGCGTCCATGCGGTGCAGGGTGTACACATGCCAGCGCGGGCTGAACTGCGCGCCGAAACACCGGGCATACCCCCCCCGGCGGGTGGAGGAGAAGACGATGCCCCCGTCGGGAAGGTACGCCGGCATCAGGTCGTCGTAGGGGCCGTTGGTGAGCTGCCGGAAACCGGTCCCGTCCACGCCGGTATCGCAGACATGGTAGAACCCCTCGTCGGTCCCGTTGTCCAGCCGCGCCGGGTCGTAGTCCCCGCCCGCGGTCGCCACCAGGGAGAACAGAACGCGACCGCCGTCATACGACAGCCGGGGCTCAAGCACGGAGCCCTTCTCAAGCGCGCCGTTAAGGATGTCGCGCGCCGCGAAGGAATACCCCGGCCTTTCCAGGACAAAGAGGCCGCCGCCGGGCCGGGCCCGCCACCCGAAGTACTGCATCACGAGATGGCTGTACGAGGCCGGAACGCGCTTGCAGAAAAAGAGCGGGCCGAATTGCATGAGCGGGTTGCCCAGAGCGGTCTTTCTCCGCTGGGCATGGGCGCGCAGATAGCGCAGGCACGGTTCCCCGCGGGTGTCCGGCGGCGGGCACGGGACGCCGAGGTCCGCCGCGAGTTCGCCGGCCTTCTTCGCGGTCGAGCGGATCGCCGCCTCATACCCCTGCGGCGTCTCCTCAAGGCCGTCCTGCAAATGCCAGTCCCACTGGACGCAGGCCCACAGGTCCAGCTCCGGCGCCGCCTCCGGCCCGATGTCCCCGAGCACCTCCCTGAACGCCTTCCCCAGCCGGTCGCGGAAAGGCCCGAGATTTACCCGCGTCGTGTCCGACCGGCGAAGCGCCTCAAGCCGCGCGGCCCCGGCCGTCCAGGTGCCCCGGTAGACGCCCGCGGCAACGACCGGAAGACGGGATCCGGTCTTGTTCCGGATCCGCAGGGCCAGCCCCCCGTCCTCCGGGAAGGACACCTCAAGCCGCCACGGACAGGTGTTGACCACCGCGCCCGCAAGGCCGCAGGAGTCCTTGTCGTCCGCCAGAATGAACAGGGGAAGGCTGGACTCCCCCTCCAGCACAACGCTGCTTCCCGGGGTCAACAGGCGCTCGTGGAGGCAGAAATGGCGGTCGAAACTGTAGAGACGGGGGAATCCCGCGGCCATCTCCATTTCCATCTGGTAGGACCAGCCGTCCCGGGGCTGCGCCCCGAACCCTTCCGAGGCGCGGAACAGGACACCGTCGGCGTAGGTGATGACGGGATCCCAATGTGTCGTGTCGCACGCGATGGCGCCGCGCCGGTGAACAACGAACCGGATGCGGTCCCCCACCCGGACGTCCAGCGGCACCGCCGGGTCCGCGCCCCGGGCGTCATTCGCCTCAATGTCCTGCGTCCAGACGACCGCCGCGTTGTGGCGGATGCTTGCCCGCACGCCGTCGCCGCCGTTGGTGTCGGCCTTGCAGACCCGCCCGGATACAACCACCTTTCCATCGCGGGGAACCGTGAACAGGCGGACACTGGACGTCGCCTCGCCGGAATGCTGCCAGTCCTTTCCGACACGCGTCCAGTCCGGGCCGGTCCAGTAGGTGGACCCGTACCAGGTGTCCCCCGAAGGCTCCAGCTCCCGGAACCGGGCCCCGTCGCGCCCGCCCTCACACGGAAACGTCCAGTCCACGACGTTTGCCTGGGATTCGCCCAAGGCTGGGCGCTCGACCCGCGTGGTCAGGAGGTGCATCGCCGCATCGGGCAGCCAGTGCTGCGTCTGCCTCAGGACCCGGCGGGAACCCTGATCCCGGACGACGATCTCATGTGTCGTGGAGGTCTCGGCGCGAAGCTCCCCCTGCGGCGCGGCGAAAGACAGGGGCGCGCGGCCCTCCGGCTGCCGCGTCCACTCCGCGCCGGACGCCGTCTCCCCGGAAAGGAAGGGAGCCGCCCCGGCAGCGGCCGCCGCCCCAAATGAAAGGGCCACCGCCGCGAAACACGCCAAACCCGCGCGCCTGCTCATCATTCCTTTTTCTCCCGCGGGAAGTATATAGGAAGGAGGCTCCGGGACGGGTCCGCCGGACCGATGCCACCGGTGTGGGGCGGACCCGCGGCGCTTTCTAGAAGCGCGGCGCACCGGAAACGGGGTTTTCCTTCCCCTCCGCCTCAGGCGTGCTCGATGCCGGCGTGGTTGGCGATGTCTTCGCAGGTCGTGACGAGGTCGGCGCGGCTGAGGTCGTGGATGTCGGCGCGGCCGTTGATGCGGGCGAAGGCCTCCAGCTCGTGGCGCAGGACCGCCGCGAAGTTGGCGAAGCGGCGGGCGGACTGCTCGACGTCGAGCCGCGCGCGCAGGCCCGGGTCGTGGGTGGTGATGCCGACGGGGCATTTGCCGGTCTGGCACACGCGGTACTGCTGGCAGCCGATGGCGATGAGCGACGCCGTCGCGAGGGCCACGGCGTCGGCGCCGAGGGCGATCGCCTTGGCGATGTCCGCGCTGTCGCGGAAGCCGCCGGTGACGCACAGGGTGACCCGGCTCCCGGCCTGGTCGAGGAAGCGCCGCGCGCGGTGGACCGCGTAGACCGGCGGGAGACAGGTGTTGTCCTTGACGAACACGGGGCCCGCGCCGGTGCCGCCGCCGCGGCAGTCCACGGTGATGAAGTCGGGTTCCGCCGCGAGGGCGATGGCCAGGTCCTCCTCGATGTGGCACGCCGCCACCTTCACGCCCACGGGCCGGCCGTCAATCCATTCGCGGAGCTGCGCCACCGTGGCCGCGAGGTCCTCGGGCCGCTCCAGATGGAAGGGCCGCCCCGGCGAGATGGCGTCACGGTCGCGCGGAATGCCCCGGATCGCCGCGATCTCATCGGTGATCTTCGCCTGGGGCAGGTGGCCGCCGAGCCCCGGCTTGGCCGCCTGGCCGATCTTGATCTCCACGGCGTCCGCCTGGCGGACCGCCTCCTCGCGCCACGAGAAGGGCGCGGTGCCGATCTCGTAGATGTAGACGCCCGCCTCGGCGCGCTCCTCGGGCAGGAGCCCGCCCTCGCCGGAGCACATGGCCGTGCCCGCGCGCCTGGAGCCCCGCGCCAGGGCGATCTTCGCCTCGCGCGAGAGCGCGCCGAAGGACATGTGCGACACGTAGAACGGCACATCGAGCACCACGGGCTTCGCCGCCCCCGGCCCGATCACCGTGCGCAGGCTCACCGGCTCGTCCTCGTTCAGCGGCAGGCGCGACAACTGGACACCCTTGAACAGGACGGCCTCCCACCCCGGCACGGGGCGGCGCGTGCGCATGGCCGTGATCTCGCTCTCTCCCGACAGCGCCATCTGCTGGATGCGGGCCATGCCCGGCTCGCCGTCGTCTTTGTCCTTGCGCCACGCGGACAGGTAGCCGGGGTCCACGCCGCCCGGGCCCTCCGCCGCCGGGGCTGCGGGAGCCGTCACCGGCGCGGCAGTCACGGCGGGCTTCGGCGCGGGCAGGGGGGCCTGCTCTTCAAAGTCCCCCGGGCCCGCCCCGCACACCGGACATTCGTCCGGCGGCTCCGGCCCCTTGTGGACATACCCGCAGACGATGCACACCCATTCCTTTTCCATGGCGGACATAACGTATCCTCCCGGCAATGTTGGGGCGCGCCGCAGTCTTCTCCCCGCGCGCCGTGAAAACCCGCACCCTCGTCACCCCCGCGAAAGCGGGGGCCCATGCCTTCGGCTCGGGACGCAACCGGCCTACCCCGGATGGATTCCCGCGTGCGCGGGAATGACGGCGGGGGCGTTTGCCGCCTCACTTCACCTCGAAGAACCGCTCCTTCGGCGCGTTACACACGGGGCAGCGGTCGGGGACATCGTCGCCGACGTGCGTGTGGCCGCAAATCTCGCACACATAGATCGGCGCGGCCGCCAGATCGCCGCCCGCCTGCACCGCCGCCAGCGCGCCCTGGTACAGCCCGTGGTGCGTCCCCTCGACGGTCATCGCGTTGCGGAAGCTGATCTCCGCCTTGCGGTTGCCCTCGGCCACCGCCTCCTCCACAAACGGCGGGTACATTTCCTGGAACTCGTGCCCCTCGCCGTCAATCGCCTGCTGGAGATGCTCCAGCGTGGTGGTGACGCCGCCCATGGCGCGCAGGTGCGCGTGGGCATGCACCGTCTCGGCCTCCGCCGCCGCGCGGAACAGCTTCGCCACCTGCGGGAAGCCCTCCTGCTCCGCCTTCTTCGCAAACGCCAGATACTTCCGGTTGGCCTGGCTCTCGCCCGCAAACGCCGCCTGAAGATTGTCCATGCTGCTCATGATAGCCATTCCTCTCTGGTTTGCACGGCGCCCGGCCCCGGGGACGCTCCCCCGCCGGAACCGCGCCGCGCGGTCTTGTCAGGAAACCTTATCAAATGCGCAAACGCCATGCAAGCGCCCCCCGAAACGTCCGGCCGGGTGAGATGGTCGTGCCGTGAAGAAAGAGGGCGCAGCAAGCGGCGCCCCTACCTGCCCATGCCTTGGGCACACACGAAAACGCCGGGATCGCCGCCCGTAGGGTACCGCTTGCCGCGCCCTCTTCCCGGGAACACCCCTGCCACCCCCCGCATGCGGCGACGCGGCGAGCAGGGGTTCGGTCATTTCTCCCAGGTGAACGCCTCCCCCGCCGCGAGGGCAAGCGGCATTTTCTCGCCGTTGCAGACGAGCGTCGTCTCCACGGGGCGGTCGGCGCGCAGGGTGGCCTGCACGACCTTTCCATCGCGCCATTGCAGGTCCACCGTGAGGCCGCCGCGCGCGCGGAGGCCCGCCGCGCTGCCGTCGCGCCAGTCCGTGGGCAGGGCGGGCAGCAGCCGCACCGCGCCGTCGTGGCACTGGAGGAGCATCTCGATGATGCCCGCCGCGACGCCGAAGTTGCCGTCAATCTGGAAGGGCGGGTGGGCGTCGAACAGGTTGGGGTAGATGCCGCCGCGCTGGTTTCGCTTGCCCGTGCCGTCGGCGGGCTGGAGCATGTTGGCGAGCACCCTGCACGCGTGGTCGCCGTCGAGGAAGCGCGCCCACAGGCAGACCTTCCACGCCATGGACCAGCCGGTTCCGGCGTCTCCCCGGTAGATCAGCGACTGCTTGGCCGCCTGGAACAGCTCCGGCGTGGCCGGGGTGATCTCCTCGCCGGGGAACACGGCCCACAGGTGGGACACGTGGCGGTGGTCGTTCTTCGGGTCGTCCTTGTCCTCCAGCCATTCCTGGAGCTGGCCGTGCCGGCCGATCCGGTTGGGCGCGATGCGCGCGCGCAGCTCGTCCAGCCGCGCCGCGAAGTTCGCGTCCACGCCGAGGACGCGCGCCGCCGCCGCCGTGTCGGCGAAGAGCCCGCGGATGATCTGGTGGTCCATGGCGGGGCCCATGACGAGGCCGCCCTGCTCGGGCGAGTTGGACGGCCCGCTGATCAGCGGCTTCGCCGGGTCGCGCGGGTCCTCGACGAGGTACTGCGCGAAGAACTCCGCCGCCCCCTTCATGACCGGGTAGGCGCGGTCGCGCAGGAAGGCGTCGTCGCCCGTGTGCTGCCAGTGCCGCCAGAAGTCCTGGCAGAGCCACGCGCCGCCGGTGGGCCAGATGCCGTGGTCGCTGGCGTTGATGGGCGCCGCGCCGCGCCACAGGTCGAAGTTGTGGTGGAGCACCCAGCCGGGGGCGCCATAGTGCGCCTGCGCCACGCGCGCGCCGGACTGCGCCACCTCCTCCAGCGCGTCGAAGAGCGGCGCGTGGCACTCGGACAGGTTGCCCGGCTCGGTGAGCCAGTAGTTCATCTCCGTGTTGATGTTCACGGTGTACTTGCTGTCCCACGGCGGGGTGAGGCTGTCGTTCCACAGCCCCTGGAGCGTGGCGGGCTGGCCGCCCGCGCGGCTGCACGCGATCATGAGGTAGCGCCCGTACTGGCACAGCAGCGCGGGCAGGCTGGGGTCCGGCGCGGCGGCGTAGCGGCGGATCCGCTCGTCCGTGGGCACCCCCGCCGGGGCGGGCCCCAGGTCGAGGGACACGCGCCGGAACAGCGCCTGGTGGTCCGCGACGTGCTCCGCCCGCAGGGCGTCCCAGCCGCGCGCGGACGCGCCCAGCATCTCCGCGCACGCCGCCGCCGGGTCGCCGGACACGTCGCCGTAGTCGCGGTAGGACGTGGCCGCGGCAAGGTAGAACACCACCGCGTCCGCCTTCTCCACGCGGAGTTCGCCGCCCGCGACGGTGACGCTGCCGCCCTCGGCCACGGCCTGCAGCCGCGCCTCAAAGCGCAGGAGGCTCGGGATGGTCTCCGGATCCCCCGGCTCGAAACGGTAGTCGTCGGGCCGGCCCCGGAGGGCCAGACTGTCCGCGCCCGCCGGTTCGCATACCGCCTGCTGGTGCGGCGACGCGAGGCGCACGGTGCAGGAGACCGCGCCGGGCTGGTCCGCCGTGACGCGCAGGGCGAGGATGCGCGCGGGATAACTGGCGAAGACCTCGCGGCGGTACGTCACCCGCCTGGCGGTGTATTCCGTGACCGCCGTGGCCGTGTCGAGGTCCAGCGACCGGGTGTACTTCTTCACGCCGTCGGCGTGGTCGAAACGGATCAGCACGTCGCCGAAGGCCTGGTAGGGGAGCTGGCGCAGGGGCGCCGACATGAAGTGCTCCATGGCCAGGTCCTGCGCCTCCTTCTGCTTCCCCTCGAAGAGCAGGCGGCGGATTTCGGGAAGATATTCCGCCGCGCCCTCGCGGGCGTAGTCGCGCGGCCCCCCGGCCCACAGCGTGCCCTCGTTGAACTGGATGCGCTCCTCCGGCGCGCCGCCGAAGACCATCGCGCCCAGGCGCCCGTTGCCCACGGGCAGCGCCTCCACCCACTGCGCGGCGGGCTGCTCATACCACAGCGTGAGATTGTCCGGGGCGGCCTCCGCCCCCGCCGACACCGCAAAGACCAGCGCGCATATCAGTCCCATGACGAGTCTCCTTTTCCGCAGCGCTTGGCCGCGTCCACACCGTCCACACCGTCCACACCGTCCATACCGTCCACACCGTCCACACCGTCCATACCGTCCATACCGTCCATACCGTCCATACCGTCCATTTCTTCACACCCCGCGCGCGCGGAGCTTGGCGTCTATGAACTGCCGGTGGTTGAGCCGCAGCAAATCCATGAACCGGTGGGCGAGATGGTCCTCGTGGGCGCTGAGGACGCCGTCGGCGAGGAAGACGCGCCACAGCTCCTCCATCATCCAGACGCGCTCCTCCTGAGTGAACCTCTGGTTCACGGTGTTGGTGTGCTCAAAGAGCCCCACGCTGCCCTCCCGCGCGGCGGCGCAGGCGTCGAAGAGGTCGCGCACCTCGTCGTCGTCCAGGCCGAACTTGCCGCGCAGGGTCTCCGCCGCGCGGTCGGTCTCGGCGGGGTCGAGGGTGTTGTCCGCCGCGGCCGCCTCCAGCAGGAGCATGCACACCGCCCGCTGCAGGCGCTTTTCCCGCGTCTCTTTTTGCTCGCCCGGGTCGGCCTTCTTGAACCACGAACCCAGCATGGCGTCACTTCCCCCCTTCAAACAGGATGCGGACCTTGGGGCAGGCGAAATGCTCGCCCGCGCCGGGGGTCAGTTCCGCCCAGTGCCGCTTTTCCAGCGGCCCGGAGGGGTCGAGGTCATTGACCAGCAGGGAGAACCCGGCCGTGCCGCCCGCCTTCAGGGCAAGCCAGGGCAGCTCGGCGGCGGGAAAGGCCGCCTCGTACACCGTCCGCCGCCCGTCGCGCTTCACGGCAAGCGGCACGGCGGCGGTGACGGAGTCCACGCTCTTGTCGGGCCGCTCGTGGGAGAAGACCTGCGGCCCCTTCGGCGTGAGGCTGAAGCTCCAGTTGGACCCCTCCACCCAGAACTCCACGCTGTCGTTCATCCAGACCGTGTCGCCCGCAAAGGGCTGGAAGAACTCGTTGTCCTCCGCCTCCACGGCGAGATAGAGGTGCCCCTCGTCCCACATCACCCGGGTAAAGGCCCGGAGGTCTTCGGTGTCGGCGGGGTCAAAACTCACGCCGTAGGTCAGCGGCGCGGCGGGCGCGTCGCCCCACTCCGACAGGTCGCCGTCCAGCGTGACGGGGCCCCGCGCCTTCGGCGCGCGGAGCGTCGGCACCAGATTAATCTCCCGCGCCAGCGCCAGCGGCTTCCCCGTCTCCGGGTTGTCCACTTCGCCCTTCAGCGCGGGCACGGGAAACCGCGCCGTCCCCTCGGACCGCACGCGCGCGGTGGCCCGCGCCGTTGCGCCGGGCGCGGCGTTCAGGGTCATCTCCGGCGGGTCCACGGTCCAGCCCGCGGGCACGTCCCACCGGAACACGCCCCCGGCGGGGACCGCGAAGGGGTTTTCCAGCGTCATCACCCCTTCGCCCCGGAAGGGTTCTCCCAGCGGCACGGTGACCTCCTCCGTGGCGAGCATGCCCTTCAGGGCGCGCGCCCGCAGCACGCCCGCCTCGGTGACCGTGTCCGCGGGCAGCGTCGCGTGCGGCTTCACCACGGTCCACGACACGGCGTCCCCGCGCACCTTCTCGGCGAGGTGGCAGAAGAACCCGCCCTCCTCCGGCTCGCGCACCGCGCCCCCGGCGCTGCCCGCCACGACATACTGCACGCCGTTGCGCTCGCCCCAGTGGCGGTAGTAGTGCAGGTGCCCGGCGAACACGGCGCGCACGGGGTATGGTCTAATCATCTCCGCGATGTGCGCCCAGTCGCGGTTCCAGTTCCCCATGAACAGCGGCGCGTGGAGAAACAGGAAGAGGTGGCGCGCCGTGCTCGCCGCGAGGGCCGTCTTCAGCCATTCCCGCTGCGCCGCGCTGAACCCGTCCGGGTCGCCCGGTTCCTCCGTGTTCAGCACGACGCATTCCACGGTCCCCCGGCGCACCGTGTAGTTGAACGGGCCGACCCGCTCCTCATACACCCGCAGCACCTCGGGGTCCGTGTTCATCGTGTCATGGTTCCCCGCCACGGGGAAGAACGGCGCGTCGAGGGCGGCGACATTGCCCAGAAACTCGTCCCACATGGGCCCCACCTCGGCGGGAGGCCCGCCCATGATCATGTCGCCCGCGCAGACCACAAAGTCCGGCTTCAGCGCGTTCCACTCCTGGATCATGTCCAGGAAAACCTGCGGCGTGCCCAGCATCCCCCCCGGCTGCGGGTCCGCGCAGACAATGAAGTCCACCGCCTCCGCGCAGGCCTCCGGGGTCGCCGCCAGTTTCGCCAGCGACTTCTCCGCGAGGCTCTCCGCCCCACACCCCCCCGCCGCCAGCAGCGTGCACGCCGCAAGAAATGCAAACCGGGTTCCGTGCCTCATGAGTGGGTGCTCCCGCGCGGCGGAGTTGACGTGCCGACCGCGCCTGTCCCGCCATGGTAGACCATCCCCCGCCGCCCGGACAAGCGGTCGGCGGTCCCTGACCCGCCGAATAAGCGGCTGCGGGAAGAAATGGACCGGTGCCGGGGGCGGGACGGCATGGTATACTGGGCGCAGGAACTTGCGGCATGAACACGCCTTTGGACATAGACAGGGGGCGGCTCGCGTCTTTTTGCGCCCGGTGGCGTATTCTGGAGCTGGACCTGTTCGGTTCGGCATTGCGGGATGACTTCGGGCCGGAGAGCGATGTGGACCTGCTCGCGGTGTACGCGCCGGACGCCCGGATCACCCTGTTTGACGAGGCGCTCATGGAGGAGGAGCTTGAGACGCTGTTTGGCCGGCCGGTGGATCTGCTGAGTCGGCGCGCGGTCGAGGAATCCCCCAACTGGATTCGGCGCCAGGCCATCTTGGAAAGCATGGAGCCCCTCTATGTCGCGCCATGACGACAGCACCTGCCTGCTTGACATCGCGCATGCGGCACGGGCCGTTCTCTCGTTCATTGAGGGCATGGATGAGGCCGCGTTTCGTGGGGACTTGAAGACCCAGGCCGCCGTGCAGCATCAAATCATGATTATTGGCGAGGCGTCAAAGCACCTCACGCCGGCCTTTCGCGAAACCCACCCCGATATACCCTGGAACGCCATTGCGCGCATGCGAGACCGGTTGATTCACGGCTATGGGACGGTGGACCTGGGGGTGGTGTGGAGAACAGCAAGCGAGGCGATTCCCGAGCTGTTTCGCGCGGTCGCGGACCGCTGAACACGAAAAGACGCCGTTTCCCGGCGCCAAGGCCCCTGTAAACGGCTTGGGCCCTGGGGGCGTTTTCGTCCCGCCTTCGGCGGGTGAGCAAGACTGCGGCCCCGTCGGACCAGTCGGACAGGTCAGACCGGCCGGACTTGGGGGGGGAAAACAGAAACAGGCGCAAGGGGGAAACGGGCGGGAAAACAACCGGCGCGTCAGCGCTCCTGCTCGAAGTGGACGGGCGGGGTGATCTCGACGGTGCCGGCCTCGGCGCGGTTGCGCAGGGAGTCCACGAGGGGCCTGGCCACGGTGGTGTAGGCGAACCAGCCGAGGACAATGACGGCGCACACGGCGCCCCACACCTGGGCCTCGTAGACCCAGCGGGGCAGGGACCGGGGCGGCGCGTCGGGGGACGGCGCAAGCCGCGCAAGGCCGCGCCCGCTCCGGGATGACTGGAGCATGCACGCGTGGTACTGGGCGGTGAAGGACTCGGAGTCGAGGCCGAGCAGGCGGCAGTAGGACTGGAGGAATCCGAGGGCGTAGGTCTTCACCGGCAGCGCGGCGAGGTTGCCCTCCTCGAAATGGCGCAGGCAGTCGGTGGGCACATGGACGCGGTCGCGGACCGCGTCCAGGCACAGTCCAAGCTCCTCGCGCCTTTCGCGCAGCAGGTGCCCTGGAAACCGCAGCTGTTTCATGCCACTTCGTCCCTTGACGACTGTTTCTGGTCCACCAGAATCTCCCGCGCCTTGCTACCCATGTGCGGCCCGACGATTCCCCGAATCTCCATCATGTCTATCAGCCGCGCGGCCCGATTATACCCCAGACGGAGCCGGCGCTGCAGCATCGAAATCGAGGCCTGGCCCGACTGGAGGACAACATCCACGGCGTTATCATACTCAGGATCGTCCTCGTCCGCCAGTTTTTCCAGGTACTCCTTGGTTTTCCCAAAATTCTCCACCTCGTCGCGGTACTGCGGGGGGGCCTGCCGCTTGAGCCAGGCCACCAGGGCGTCCATTTCGTCGTCCGAAACGAAGGCCCCCTGGATGCGGTCGGGCTTGCCCTGCCCCGCGGGCAGGTAGAGCATGTCGCCCATGCCCACCAGGCGCTCCGCGCCGATCTCGTCGAGAATGCACCGCGAGTCCACCCGCGACGACACCTGGAAGGAGATGCGCGAGGGGAAGTTGGCCTTGATCACGCCGGTAAGCACGTCCACCGACGGGCGCTGCGTGGCGATGATGAGGTGGATGCCGACGGCGCGCGCCTTCTGCGCGAGCCGCGCGATGGAGTCCTCGACCTCCGCCCGCGCCAGCATCATGAGGTCCGCCAGCTCGTCTATCACGCACACGATGTAGGGCAGCCGGCGCACGACGCTGACGGAGCTGGGGCCGTCCCCGGCGTTCACGATCTCCACCTCGCCGTTCTCGACGCTCTCGTTGTACACCTCGATGTTGCGGAACTGGAGGTCGCGGAAAAGCTGGTAGCGCTCCTCCATCTCGTTCACCAGCCAGCACAGGGCGGCCGAGGCCTTCTTCACGTCCGTGACCACCGGGGTGATCAGGTGGGGGATGTCGTCGAAGATGCTCAGCTCGACCATCTTGGGGTCTATCAGGATGAGCTGGAGCTGCTCGGGCGTGTGCTGCAGCAGCAGGCTCGCCAACAGCGCCTTCACGCACACCGTCTTGCCCGCGCCCGTCGCGCCTGCCACCAGCAGGTGCGGCATGCGCGCCAGGTCCGCAATGCACACGTCGCCGCTGATCCCCTTGCCCAGCGCGAGGTTCAGCGCGCCCTTGCCCCGGCGGAACCCGGCGCTCTCCAGCAGCTCGCGCAGCACCACGGGGTCGCGCTCGAGGTTGGACACCTCGATGCCCACCCGCGCCTTGCCGGGGATCGGCGCCTCCACGCGCACGCCCTTCGCCTCCAGCGTCAGCGCGATGTTGTCCGTCAGCGCGAGGAACTTGCTCACCTTGATGCCCGGCGCGGGCTCCAGCTCGAAGCGCGTCACCGTCGGGCCCCGCGTGATGTCCGTCACCTTCGCCTCAATGCCGAACTCCGCCAGCGTCTCCTCCAGCACCGCGGCCGACCGCCGCAGCTTCTGCTCCAGATTCGGGATCACCACATGCTCCGGCGGGCGGAACAGCTCCAGCGGCGGCGCCGTGTATTTCTTCGGGTAGACGTAGCCCTCGGGCAGGTCGCCCTGGTCCCCCGTCTTCCGCCGCAGGCCGCGCGCGGGGGCCGCCGGCGCGGGCACCGGCGCGTTGCGCAGGGTCCGCGTCTCCTGGGCCGACGCGGGCGTGTGGATCACCACGGCGCGCGCGGGCTCCTGAACGGACGGCACGGCGGGCGCCGGCATCGCCGCCGGCTCGGGGAACGCGGGAACCGCCGGCCCGAAGGCCGCCGTGGACAGCGGGTCGTCGTCCTCGTCCTCGCCGTCGCCCAGGTCGAAAAGCGCCGCCGCGGACCCCGTCGCGGGCGCGGGCGCGGGCGCGGGCGCGGCCTCGTCGGGCGGCAGGTCAAAGGGAAGCGGCGCCGTCTCGGGATAGGGCGGCGCGGGGCGTTTGCGCACCGCGGGCGCGGGCGTGGACGGCACGGGAACCCCCGCCCCCTTGATGACCGGCTCGCCGCTCCACGGCGACCGGGTGTCCTGCGCGGCGGCCCCGGACGGGGCCATTTCGCCCGCTTCGGGGGGCGCGTCCAGCGGTGACTCGTCTGCGGGGCGCGGAGCAACACGCGCGCGCGCCCGGCGGATGCGCCGCCCCGTGCGCCAGCGGCGGTAGTGGCCGCCCATGCCCGTGCAGGCCGCCGCCAGGTACAGCAGCACGCGGCCCAGCACCGCCACGGCGCGGCCCGCGTAGACCAGCAGATGAATGAACAGGAAGTCTGTGCAAAGCAGGAGGCCGATGACCGCCGTCATCATGCCGATCACCTGCGACCCCGCGAACCCAAACCACGGCATCAGCAGGCGGTCCGTCACAAAGGCCCCCACCAGCCCCCCGGCCGCGTTGTTGCTCCAGCCCGACGCAAAGTCCATCTGCGCCAGCCCCGCCGCCGCCCCTGTCAGCAGCGTCAGCCCCGCCAGACGCGTCGCAGGACGGTCCAGCGGCTGCAGGCAGAACAGCATCAGCATCCAGATGAACGTCACCGAGTAGAGCAGGTGCGCCGCATCGCCGAAGAAGAGGGAAAGCGTCCCCGCAAGAAAGGCCCCCAGCGGACCCAGCGTGTTCGGCACCGAGAGCATGCCGTCAATCGGCCGCCCGTCCTGCACCGTCGCGTCGAACCCGTCGCCGATCAGCGATATCATCAGGGTGGCCGTCACGATGAGGGTGCAAACCCCCAGCGTGTAACATCGGCATCTGTGACTTAGCGACCTTTTTTTCTGCACCGTACAGGCTCCCTTGACGATGAGGTGGCCCTGACACCAAGACCAGTCTAGCAGAAGCCCGGCAATTTTTCAACCATATATTGCGTTGATTTCCGGCAAGAGCCCATATATGGGGCGCGCGGGCGCGGGGCTGGCCCCCTATATGCCGCCAACTCGTGCGCACACACTATAAATGGGGGCCAGTCCCCCCGCGCGAAGGGCGGCCTTCGGTCTCGCCGCAGAAAAACATGAGCGCGGCGGCGGGTGGTAGTCCCGCCGCCGCGCCGTCCCGGTCCCTTGACTTGGAGCCAAAGATCAGTCGCAGAGCTCAAAGACGCCCGCGCCGCCCATGCCGCCGCCGATGCACATGGTTTCCAGCCCCCACTTCACGCCGCGGCGCCTCATTTCGTGGATGAGCTGGGTGGCGAGTTTCGCGCCCGTGCAGCCGAGCGGATGCCCGAGGGCGATCGCGCCGCCGTTCACGTTCACGATGTCCTCGCTCAGGTTGAGGTTCTTCACCACATACAGGGTCTGGGCGGCGAAGGCCTCGTTGCACTCGACCAGGCCGAGGTCCTCCACGTTGATGCCCGCCTGCTCGCAGGCGTCGAGGATCGCGGGCACCTGCGGCGGCCCGAGGTAGCCGGGGTCGCCCGCGGCGACGGCGTAGCCGCGCAGGCGCGCCAGCGGCCTGAGGCCCAGCTCCTTCAGGACGGCCTCGCTGACCATGACCACCGCGGCGGCGCCGCAGCTCGTCTGGCTGGAGTTGCCCGCCGTGTGGATGCCCAGCTTGGGCGACGCGGCGAAGGCGGGCCGCAGCTTGGCCAGGCCCTCCAGGGTCGTGTCGGCGCGCGGGCCCTCGTCGGTGTCGAAGATGAAGGTTTTGCCGTCCGGCCCCATCACCTCAAGGGGAACGATCTCCTCCTTGAAGAGGCCCTTCCCGATGGCGGCGGCGGCGCGCTGGTTGCTCCGCAGCGCCCACGCGTCGCACTCCTCGCGCGTGATGCCGAAGTCCCTGGCCACGTTGTCCGCGCACTGGCCCATGCCGGTGTAGGCGCGCGGGTTGTTCTTCGTCAGCCACGGGTTCGGGCAGGTCTTGTTGCCGCCGATGGGGATGACGCTCATGGACTCCAGGCCCCCCGCGATCGCCGCGTCCAGCATGCCGACCTCGATCTTGAGCGCCGCGGTGGTCATGGCCTCCAGGCCGGACGAGCAGAAACGGTTGACCGTCTCGCCGGGGATCGTGTCGGGCAGCCCGGCCGCGAGCTGGGCGATGCGCCCGACGTTCATGCCGGCCTCCGCCTCGGGGAAGGCGCAGCCCATGACGCAGTCGCCGATGCGCTCAACGGGGACGCCCGAGCGCTTCACGGCCTCGCGGATCGCCGCCGCGCCCAGGTCGTCCGGGCGCACGTGGGCAATGGCGCTGCCCGCCTTGGATTTTCCGACCGCGGTGCGAACCGCGGAGACGATGTATGACTTTTCCATGGTAAGGCTCCTTTTTTCCGGTTAGTTGCGCAGCGGCTTGCCGGTCGCAAGCATGTGCTGGATGCGCGCCTGGGTCTTCTCGGTTCCGCAGAGGCTGACAAAGGCCTCGCACTCAAGGTCCAACACGTCCTGCTCGGTCATCGGCGCGCCCTGCAGGCGGTCGCCGCCGCACAGGACCCGCGCCAGATGCTCCGAGATGAGCATGTCGTGCTCGCTGGCAAACCCGGCCTGCTGCATGCCCCAGACCGCCGCGCGGAACGACGCCAGGCCGGTCTCGCCGAGGGCGTACAGCCGCGGCGGCTTGGGCGGCGTGTAGCCCGCCTTGACCAGGCCGAGGCACACGTCCTTCGCCCGCTGCACCTGGTGGTCGAAGTTCGGCAGCACGATGTCCGTCGTCCGGAAGTAGCCGAGCTCGACGACCTCCGCGCCGCTCGTGCCGACCTTCGCCGTCGCGATGTTCTCGAACGCCCGCCGCACGAAGGGGAAGGGGTCCGCCGCCACATTCGCCGGGATGTTCTCCAGCGCGCGCACCAGCAGCTCCTTGGTGCCGCCGCCCGCCGGGATCACGCCCACGCCGACCTCGACCAGGCCCGCGTAGGTCTCGCCCGCGATCACCACCTTGTCGGTGTGCAGGTTCAGCTCCACGCCGCCGCCGAAGGTGTAGTGGTGCGGCGCGCCGACCACGGGCTTCGGGCAGTACTTCATGCGCGCGCCCACGCTCTGGAGCTGGTGGACCATGTTCTCGATGAAGTCCCACTGCCCCTGCATGGCCGCGCCCAGCACCAGCATCAGGTTCGCGCCCGCGCTGAAATGCGGGCCCTGGTTCGCCAGGATCATCCCCTCGAACCTGCCCGCCTCCAGCAGGTCCACCCCCGCGTTGAGCGCGGCGATGATGTCCGGGCCGATGGCGTTCATCTTGCAGTGGAACTCGGCGCACACAATCCCGTCGCCCAGGTCCACCAGGCTCGCGTCGTCGAACTTTTGCACGATGCGGGTGCTGTCCGTCTTCACGTTCACCAGCACGAGCTCGCGCGGGTTCACGGGCACGGGCTTGTAGGACTTCGACGCCGCGTCGAAGTGCATCCGCCGCCCGTTTTCCAGCTTGTAGAACGAGCCGCCGCCCGCCGCCTTCAGGGCCTCGGCCACCGGCGGCAGCGCCACGCCCTCGGCCGCCATGCGCTCGCACACGGCGTCGAAGCCCAGGATGTCCCAGGTCTCGAAGATGCCCCGCTCCCACGCGAAACCCCACTTGCACGCGTTGTCAATGTTGACGATGTCGTCCGCGATCTCCGGGATCCGGTTCCCCGCGTACTGCGCCAGGTTGGCGAAGAAGCTGAAGAGGAACTTCGACCCGTTGTCGTCGCCCAGGTGCATGATCCGGATCTTCTCCTCCACCGTCTCCGCCGACCGCACCGCGCCCGTGCAGGCGAACCGGGGCTTCACCGGCGCCCGGTGCCCGCCCGTAGCCGGGTCGAACCCGAGCACGATCTTCTTGCCCTTCTCGTCCTTCTCGTCCGTCTTCTTGTAGAAGCCGCCGCCCGACTTGTTGCCGTAGAGGCCCTTCGCCACCATGGCGTCGAACCAGTCCGGCCCCTGCATCAGGTCCAGCCGCTCGTCGCCCAGGCAGCCCGTGCGCACGTTGCCCACCACCTTCTGCAGCGTGTCCAGCCCCACCAGGTCC
>Ga0123328_1002126_pt1 | contig 18264 bp, 16 predicted proteins | sample BioC12SIPDNA_2_FD_89702 | JGI IMG/M metagenome (GOLD analysis project Ga0123328, IMG submission 89702) | Anaerobic biogas reactor microbial communites from Washington, USA - Biogas_R1_A C12 SIP DNA | ecosystem: Engineered > Bioreactor > Anaerobic > Unclassified | place: Washington, USA...
GCCGCCACCGACGCCCACCACCCGGATGAGCGCTGCCCCTTCAACCTCGGGCATCCTCTGTACTTCTCTACGTGTTCTTTCTTTTCCCATCGTTACCCCTCTTAGATTAACTGAACAATCCAAACAATTGACGACCGACCTGAGATGAAACCATCATGCGTTACTCCGGCAGCAGCGCCCGCAGGAAGGTGCCGATACGGCGCCCCCACTGGCTCTGGCGCTCGCGCGGCCGGTACAGGTTGCTCTCGCTAAGCGCCCAGCGCAGCAAACCGACGCTGGTGGCGAAGGACGGGCTGCGCAGCGAATCGACCATGCCGACCAGCTCGCGCGGTCCCGCGACCCGTGCCGGGACGTTCAGGACGCGCTGGGCTACCTGGGTGATCCCTCGCAGCTGGGCCGAACCTCCGGTCAGGACGATGCCGGCCGGCAGCAGGCCGTCGTATCCCGACGCTTCGATTTCGCGCAGGACCATCTGGAAGATCTCCTCAACACGGGCCTCGATGACGGCGGCGAGGTCCTGCCGGCCCACCATGATCCGCTCGCCGCTGAACGGCGCGACCGTGAACATCGACTCGCTGTCGATCTCGGCGGGACGGCAGTCGCCATACTGCACTTTGACCTTCTCCGCGACCGGGAAGGGCACGCGCAGGCCGATGGCTATATCGTTCGTGACGTGGTTTCCACCCACCGGCAGGACACAGGTATGGAAGACGCTGCCCTGGCGGTAGAGGGCAATGTCGGTCGTGCCCCCGCCGATGTCCGCCACGATGACGTCCATCTCTCGCTCGTTGGGCTCCAGCACCGCTTCCCCGGAAGCAAGCGCGTTGAGCACAAACTCTTCCGCCCGAATACCCACGTTGTCGGCGCACTTGGCCAGGTTGAGAAGGGCCATGCTGGCGCCTGTGACGACGTGTACTTCCACCTCCAGGCGATGGCCGTGCATGCCCAGGGGGCGGTGCACGACGACGTTATCGACCTGGAAGTGGCGCGGCACGAGGTGGACGATCTGGCGGTTGTGGGGAACCGGAATGGCCTGCGCCGCATCCAGCGCCCGCTCGATGTCGTCTGTGGTGACGCCCCCTTGCTGCCGGTGGATGGCAACGGCTCCGTTGCTGTTGCTGGAGTGGATGTGCTCGCCGGCGAGGCTAACCAGCGCCTGCGATAGATCGTAGCCGGACGTCTCTTCAGCCTGCTCGACCGCTTTTGCGACCGCGATCGAAGCTTCGGCAACGTCGACGATCATCCCTTTGTTCATGCCTTGAGCCGGAGCCAGACCGAAGCCAATGATCCGCAGCTGACCGCTGCGCACCTCGCCGACGACGGCGCACACTTTGGTCGTCCCCATGTCTAGCCCGAAAAGGATTCCTTCCATCGGATAGTCCTGTGTTACTGGCCCAGGTAAAACGGCTTTTCCTGGTTCTGGACACTCACATATTGGGGCGTGATCCCCTCGGCTACGAGCTTCTCGACCAGCGTCTCGTAGACCACCAGCTTCTGGGCCATATCGGTGCCCGTGCCGAAGTAGGCGCGCCAGCCGCGCCCGTCCTGGTAGCTCAGACCGGCGCCGGGGTCGTAGTTAAGCGCCTCGATGTTAGGCCGCAGCTCCTTAAGCTGCAGGGCGCCCTGCAGCACAGGCTGTGGTACAAAGAGCACGCGCGTGGCGTCTGCCGCCTCAGCGCCGTCCTCTCCGGCATCCGCTTCGTCTTCCCCTACGTCCTCCGCTTCGGTCTCGACCGGTGTCTCCTCGACAGCCGCCGGGTTTGGCGCGGGTCCTTCGACAACAATATGTAAGAGTCCCGGAATATCGATACGCGCCGGCACCAGCTCGCCGTCATCGTTCACCCAATAACGTTGCCCGCCCTGCTCCCAGACTGCGACTGGCGATTCCTCGCTGATCTGGATGACAGCCTGGTTGGGCCATTCTAGCGAAACGGTCGCCGAGATCACGCCCGGCATCTCGTCCACACGCTGCGCCGCCAGCTGCGGCTCCACGGCGAAGATATGCGCGCCGCCGAGCCCGCTCGCCGCGACGATCTCGTCCGGCGGAATCGAGGCTGCGCCTTCAACAGGCACCAGCTTGAGATAGAAGCCCTCGTCCATCCCGATGAGCGCCAGCGTTGCCGTGCACAGGGCCAGAATCAGCAGGCTGATCCAGCGCGCCGACAGGATGAATTTCTTGACCGAGCTAACAGGCACGCTCACCAGCCGGCGATTGCGGCGGCGCCGCTTGCGCGCCGTCTTGGGCACAGCCATCTGCGGAAAGGGCATAGCAGCCGCGGTATATACCCGCTCCATCTGCGGCTGCTTCCGCAGTTTGCGTCCTGGCCTGGACGACGTTCGTAGTTTCATCACTCGCCCCTTTCCTCTACTGTGTATGATGTCTGCAAGGTGCTTTTTTCCGCGTGGCGGTCGAGTGCCAGCTCGATGAGCCGGTCCAGCAACTCTGCATAGCTGATGCCACTGGCTTCCCAAAGCTTGGGATACATGGAAATACGCGTGAAGCCCGGCATCGTGTTGATTTCGTTGAGATAGAGCTGCCCGCTCTCCTTATCCAGCAGGAGATCGACGCGGCCAAGGCCCGCGCAGTCGATGGCCTGGTAGGCGCGCAGGGCCAGCGAGCGCACAGCTTCCGCCGTTTCCGCCGGCAGCGGGGCCGGGATGAGCAGCTCCGAATCATCGCTCACGTACTTGGCCACGTAATCGTAGAACGCGCGGCGCGGGCGGATCTCGCCGACGATGCTGGCAATGGGCGCATCGTTGCCGAGAACGGCCACTTCCAGCTCGCGCCCGTCGATACCCTGCTCGACGACAAGCCGGCGATCAAAGCGCGCGGCTTCGTCCAGACCGGCGATCAGACTGTCGCGATCCGTGCAGCGGCTAATGCCCACGCTGGAGCCGAGGTTGGCCGGCTTGGCGAACACGGGATAGCTGAGCGCCGCTTCGATCTTCTCCACAACCAGATCGGGATGCGATCGCCATTCGCTGGCTTTGACCAGCACCCAGGGTAGCACCGGTATCTCATTGGCCACCATCACCTGCTTAAAGATGGCCTTATCCATGCCCACCGCCGAACCGGTGACGCCCGCCCCGACGTAGGGCAGCCCGGCCAGCTCCAGCAGCCCCTGCACCGTGCCATCTTCGCCGTATGGGCCGTGCAGCACCGGGATGATCACGTCCAGCTCGGTGACACGCGAGAGCGACAGAGGCTGCGGTGGCGCAGACGCCTCTTCGGGCCGGCGCTCAAGCTGTACGAGGCCGGCGGAGTGGGGCGCGGGCAGCAGGGTTGCCGGCTGCGCAGCCTCGGCGGCGCCGTCGCTGAGGGCGCGCATGGCGTCGCCCACGAGCCATTGTCCTTCGCGGTCGATGCCGATGGGCACGACGTCGTACTTCTCCTCATCCAGAGCAGCCATCACCGAGCGCGCCGACATCAGCGACACCTCGTGTTCGCCGGAACGGCCGCCAAAAATGACGCCGACGCGGATCTTGTTGCCGCTCTCAGGATGCCGTTCTGCCATCTACAGGCTCGTCCTCGTCAAATTGCCAGTCGCCGACCAGCTCGACTTCCAGCTCCAGCTCAACGCCGAACTGCTCGCGTACTGAGTTCCAGGCCTCGGCGATCAACCCGCGCACATCTTCGGCCGTCGCGTCGCCTTCGTTCACAAAGAAGTTGGCATGTTTTTCCGAAATCACCGCGTCGCCGGTACGGAAGCCCTTCAACCCGGCTGCATCGATCAGATAACCGGCGTAATAATGCTCAGGATTCTTGAACATGGAACCGGTGCTGGCGCCGCCGGGCTGGGTCTGCTTGCGATGGGCGGTGAAGCCGTCGGCGCGGGCCATGAGCACCTCTACCTCTTCCGGCTCCAGCGCCAGCTCCGCGGAGAGCACCACCCGACGCGGGTTGCCGGTGGCCTGTTCGCGCTTGAGCACGCTGTCGCGGTAGCCGTACTCCAGCTCTTCGTTGCTGTAGATACGCGCTCCGGCGCCGGGCTCCCAGATCGTCGCGGCGATCAGGGTTCCGTGCATGTCGCCGCCATGCGCGCCAGCATTGCCCACGACGGCGCCGCCAATCGTACCGGGCACGCTCACGGCCCACTCCAGCCCGCCGAGGCCCTTGGCAATACACTGGCGCGCAAGCGAGGAAAGGTTGGCGCCTGATTCCGCCGTGCAGACGACGCTGGCGCCCGTGTTGCGGAAGCGCACGTTGCGCGCCCGGTTGTGGATCACCAGCCCGCGGATGCCGGCGTCGGCGACGAGAATGTTCGACCCGCCGCCGAGCAGGAAGTAGGGCAGACCCATATGATAGGCCATCTCCACAGCCGTTTGCAGCTCGGTCGTATTGTGCACGGTCAGGAACAGATCGGCCGGCCCGCCCACCCGGGCCGACGTGAACCGCGATAACAGTGTATCGGTCCGCAGCGCGTCGCCAAAAACGCCGCGGAATCGTTCTTCAATCGCTTTCTGCACGCCTGTCTCTACATCCATGCCTTCTTACTCGTCCTCCCTCTGCCAGCCTTCCCGCTGGCTCATTCGTTCTTTGAGGCCATCCAGAATCCACTGCCCCACCTGGTCGCCGTCTCCGGCGCCTAACGTCAGAATCACGTCGCCGGGCCGCACCCGGTCCAGAATATAGGCGGCAGCTTCCGCACGAGAGCCGATGTGTCGCGCGTAGGGATGGGTAGCCATCCTCTCCACGACCATCCCGGCATCGATGCCCAGCGTGTCTTTCTCGCGGCTGGGGTAGATGTCCAGGACGATAACCCGGTCGGCGTCGTCGAAGCTGGCGGCAAAATCGTCGAGCAGCAGGCGGGTGCGGCTGAACGTATGGGGCTGCCAGACCGCCCACAGCCGGCGACCGGGAAAGCGCTCCCGGGCGGCAGCCAGATTGACCCTGATTTCGGTCGGATGGTGGGCGTAATCGTCGATAATCGTCACTTCTCCGGCTTCGCCGACCACCTGGAAACGGCGCTGGACACCGCCGAACTCCGCCAGCGGGCCCTGCATCTCGGCAAAGGTAAGCCCCAGCGCATCCAGAACGGCGATCGCTGCCAGTGCGTTGCGCACGTTGTGCCTGCCCGGCAACCGCAGCCGCGCCAGCCCGAGCGTCTCTTCGTCGCGCAGCACGACGAAGTCGGCGCCGCCGAGCGTATTGCTGCGCAGGTCAACAGCCTGGAATTCCGGCTGTCCGTCCCTTTCGAGGCCATAGCGTGTGATGGCAAAAGGCGCCGGTTCCAGCGCCTGCAGAAGCGCCCGGACGCCGGGATCGTCGCTGCAGGCTACCAGCAGGCCATCGGCGGGTAGGAGGCGGGCAAACTGCCTGAAGGCGTCACGGTAGCTCGATTCGTCAGGGAAGATGTCGGGATGGTCATGCTCGACGTTTGTGACGATGGCAACCTGCGGGCGCAGCCCGAGGAACATGTGATCATATTCGTCGGCTTCCACCACGAGAATGTCGCCCGTGCCGGCGCGCCCGTTGCGCCCGGTACCCGGCAGAACGCCGCCGGCAATAAACGATGGGTCGCGCCCGCTCTCCAGAAGGACGTGGGCAATCAGGCTCGTCGTCGTCGTCTTGCCGTGGCTGCCGGCGACGGCGACTCCGACCGTTTCGGCCATCAGCTCGCCCAGCAGATCGGCTCGCTTCAGGATGGGCAGCCCGGCGGCGCGGGCCGCCACAAGCTCGGGATTGTCGCCGGGCACGGCTGCGGAGACGACCAGCAAGCCCGCGCCGGCAATGTTCTGTGCCTGGTGCCCCCGGAAAATGGTAGCGCCGGCCTGCTCCAGCTCGTCGGTCGCCCGGTTCTTCTGCAGATCAGAACCGGAGACGGTGTAGCCACGTCCCAGCAGCAGCCAGGCAATCGCCGACATCCCACTGCCGGCAATGCCGACGAGGTGGACTCGGGCTCCTGGCGCCAGGCTGCGCTCTTCGCGTTGGGCCGTGGTCATGATCATCTCGAACTCGCTTACATCCAATAACAGACAGGCCCTAGATCAGGGCGGCAATAATGAAAAAGAACGACACAAAAAAGAGCACCAGCCACACCGTGGGCGAAAACACGCCCAGGGGCAGCATGTCGGCGAGGGCTGCCGCCGAGGCATCCGCTATCGGGCGGACAATGACGCTGGCGTCGAAGGGGTATGGCTCGCCCAGCGGCAGCCGCACATATCCGTTCTGCGTTATCTGGTACTCCAGAAAGCCCCAGAGCGAGCCGATGAGCAGATAACCGTTGACCGCTCCGAAAAGGGCGCCGAGAATGCGCTTCTCCAGACCGCCGCGCAGTCGCTCGCCGAAGCGACCGCCCATTGCCTGGTCGGCCAGTCTGGCCACAACCTGATAGCTGAAGAAGGCCACGATGGTGATGAAGATGGTCTGGATCCAGAACTGCTGGCGGCGAACCGAAAAAGGATCGGTGAGATTGGGCCCGCCTGTCAGCGAGCCGACAAGCCCGGTCAGGATGTCGCCAAACTGCGTCAGCATCGCCAGCGCGCCGATGATGCCGGTCAGCGAGATGACTTCCCGCTGCCAGCCGCGCATGTAACCGATCGTGGCGAAGAAGATGATCATGAAGAAGAAGATGAACTGGAGACTGATCACGAACCTCCTCCTGTCGCCGGGCGGGCCGGCATCGGCGAACCGCCGAGGTCGAACAGGACTCCGGCGATGGCTTCGGCTGCTTGCGGTCTATCGAGTGCACGCGCTGCCCGGCCCATCGCCTCCAGGCGTGACCCGTCGCGCAGAAGCTCCTGGACCACCGGCAACAACGTCTCGGGCAGCGACTCGTCGTCGAGACGAACAGCCGCACCCTGGTCCGCGAGAAAGTCGGCGTTCACCTTCTGGTAGCGCCAGGCGTGCGGGTAAGGGACCAGCACCGACGGCAGCCCGAAGGCCGGCGCTTCGCCGAGCATACTGGCGCCGGCCCGCGCCACTACCAGATCGGCGGCGCGGAAAGCTGCGCCCATCTGCTCGTGCAGGTAAGGGACCGGCCGGTAATAGCGGCGCTGCTCGGCAGACAGGGCAGACGCCGCCGACTCGACTTCAGCCCAGTCCAGCGTACCGCTGATGTGGATCACCTGGAACTCGTCGAGCAGCGCGGGGAGGATGGCGAGCAAGGCCCGGTTGATGCTGCGCGCGCCCCGGCTGCCGCCGAAGACAAACAGCGTGCGCCGGCCGGGCGCCAGATCAAACTCGGCCAATGCCTCTTCCGGCGAGAGCGACCTTGCAGCCAGCAGCTCCGGGCGCACGGGATAACCGGTGACTACCACTTTTTTGCCGGGGAAGAAGGCGCGCGAAGCTTCTGCCGTGCAGGCTACCCGGTCGGCAAAGCGGCTGAGGAAACGGATCGCCCGCCCCGGCTCTACGTCGGGCAGGTAGATGGTCGCCGGCACCCGCCTGGCCCGCGCGACCAGGGCAACGGGCACGTTTACGTAGCCGCCGGTCATAAAGAGGACCTGCGGGCGAAAGCGGCCCATCAGGCGGGCCGCCTTCTGCATACTCCACGTCAGTCGCGCGCTATTCACCAACATCGTCCGGGCAGGCACGCCCACGATGGGGCCGCCGCGAATCGTTTCCAGCCGCAGGCCGGCTCGCGGAACCAGCTCTTCTTCCATCTGCCCGCGTGTGCCGATCCACATCATCTCTCCACTATCAACGCCAAAGCGGCGCAGCTCAGCGACGACGGCCAGGGCGGGATAGACGTGCCCACCCGTTCCGCCGCCGCAGATTAAAACTCGCACGTGGCGACTCCGTAGGCTGCGTGGTTGGTTGCTCGCGCGTGGTGATGTGTGCATCGCGCGAGATGTTGAGCAAGATACCCACCCCGGCCAGGGAGAACACGAGGCTGGTGCCTCCGTAGCTGAGGAAGGGCAACGGAATACCGGTGAAAGGAATAACCGCCGTGACGACGGCAATATTGATCAGCGCCTGATAGCCGAGCCAGCAGGTGATGCCCAGGGCCAGCAGGAAGCCATAACTGTCACGGGCGCGCGTCGCCGTCTGCAGCCCCCGCCAGATCAGCATGGCAAATAGGCCAAGCACCAGGAGCGATCCCACGAGGCCCATCTCCTCGCCGAGGATGGCGAAGACGCCGTCGGTGTGCGCCGCCGGAAGCGGGCCGAACTTCTGCGTGCTGTTGCCGAGCCCCACCCCGGCATAGCCGCCGGAGCCGAGGGCGATCAGCGCCTGCCGCACCTGCCAGATGGCCTGTTCAGGATCGCGCAAGACCTCCTGCCAGGCTCTGATGCGCGCCTCCACGTGAGGCAGGGTGCGCATCAGGATCAGGAAGACCGTGCCGCCGGCCACGCCCGCGATCGCACTCTGTTTGAGCTCGGCGCCGGCAATGAAGAAAATGGTCAGGCTGACGATGGCGATCAGGCCCGCCGTGCTCACGTCGGGCTGCTGCACAATGAGGAAGCAGACGACACCGGTAATGACGCCAAACGGCAGCAAGCCGTAGGTAACGTCCTTGATCCGGTCGCCCTTGGAGCTGAGCCAGTGGGAGATGTATAGGATAGAAGCCAGCTTGGCCAGCTCGCTGGGCTGGTAGGAGTTGTTGACCAGCCCGCGTGTGGCGCCAAAATTGCTCTGGCCGAATAGGAGCACGACGATCAGCAGCAGCAGTGTCCCGCTCATAATCAGCACGGAGAAGCGCCGCAGGATATGGTAGTCGAACTGCATGAAGCCGAGGATGAACGCCAGCCCAATCCCCAGCGCGATAGCCTGGCGACGGAAGTAGTAGGTCGCCTGATCGTAGACCTGCTCGCCGAGATCGAACGTGGTGCTGTAGACCATCAGCATGCCGATAACCACCAGCCCGGCGGCCGCCAGCAGCATCCAGTAATCAACGTAGAACTTGATTCCCGGCCGCGCCCGGCTACTCTTGCGGCGGACGACTGTCACAGAACTCATACCTGCTCCTTCTCCGTGGCTAGCGCGCGCACCAGCCGGCGAAACTGCTCGCCGCGCTCTTCAAAATCGCGATAGGCGTCGTAGCTGGTGCCGCCCGGCGACAGCAAGACGATATCTCCCGGCTGGGCGATGGCGTGGGCTGCGTCCACCGCTTCGGCCAGGGCCTCCACGCGGGTGTGCGGCGGCGGCGACGGCTGTGCCTCCAGCAGCTTCTCCAGCAACGGGCCGAGGGAGCCGAAGAGCACGACGTGGCGGACGCGCCGGCTCACCTGTTCGGCCCATTCGTCCCAGACCATGTTTTTGTCGCGCCCGCCGGCCAGCAAAACCAGCGGCTCGTCAAAGGCCGCCAGGGCCGCCAGCGCTCGCTCCGGCGCGGTAGCTATCGAGTCGTTGACGTATTGCACGCCGTCGATGGTGGCGACAGGCTCCAGACGATGAGCGACGGACTCAAACTGCGCCACCCCATCCTGAATGGCAGCCGGACCGATACCGGCGCTGTCGGCCACGGTGACCGCAGCCAGAACGTTCAGCACGTTGTGCGGCCCGCGCAGCGGAATCTGATCCACAGATAGCACAGGCTTGCGGACGCCATCCCCGGCCAGCCAGATCTGCCCGGCGGCCACGTAAGCGCCGTCGTCTACAGGTTGGCGGGCGCTGTAGGTGCGCAACCGGCCGGGCGCCAGTTCCGCCAGCGCCATCGCGCCGGGGTCGTCGGCGCCCAGAATGGCCACGTCGTCCGCCCGTTGGTGGTGCACGATGCTCGCCTTGGCGGCGCTATAGGCCGCCATCGTCCCGTGCCGGTCGAGATGATTGGGCGTGATGTTCAGGATCGCCGCAATCGCCGGGCTGCGATCCCATAGCTCAAGCTGGAAACTGGAAAGCTCGAGGATGATCAGGTCTTCGGCTGCGATCTCGCCGAGCTTCTCGATCAGTGGGTTGCCGATGTTGCCGCCCACCCAGGTACGGCGCCCGCTGGCCCGGCCGATGGCGCCCGCCAGCGCCGTCGTCGTCGTCTTGCCGGCCGAGCCGGTGATCCCGACGAGCGGAGCCGGGGCGCGCCGGGCGAACTCCAACGAGTCGTTGGTGAGGGTGATATTCCGTTCCTGTGCGGCGACCACAATCGGTGCGGTTAATGGTACGCCGCCACTCAGGGCCAGCACGTCTGTTCCCTCCAGTAAGCTCGGCGGATGCTCGCCAAGCACAAACTCGACGTTCAGATCGGCCAAGGCCGCCATCTCTTCGGCCAGCGCCTCCGGCGGTCGCAGGTCGGAAACGACCACTTCGGCGCCGACACCGGCGGCAAACCGGGCCAGTGCCCGTCCCTGGCGCGCCAGCCCCAGGATGACGAGCCGTTTCCCACGCAGTGGATCGGCCATCATATGATGGCCAGCGCCACGCCGACCATGCCCGAGAGAATGCCGATGAGCCACCAGCGCTGCACGATCTGCGTCTCGCTCCAGCCGATGACCACAAAATGATTGTGCAGTGGCGCCATCCGCAGCGGGCGAATGTCGCGGCCCAGGAAGCGACGGCTCAACACAGCCGATGCCACCTGGGCTATCGTCGAAAGCGTCGTGGCCACCGGGACAAGGGCGACGACGGGCAAAATAGGCCACTGGGTCGTCATCAGCGCCACGACGCCTAGCGCGCCGCCCAGCGCCTGCGAGCCGACGTCGCCCATAAACATCTGCGCCGGATGGGCGTTGAACCAGAGAAAGGCGAAACAGGCGCCGACGACGATAAAGCTAAAGACGACCAGGAACTGCTGATCCTGGAGAAAGGCGATAATGCCATAAGCGACGAAGGCGGTCGCCGCGATAATGCCTGCCAGCCCGTCCAGCCCGTCGGTCAGGTTCACCGCGTTGGCCATGCCGGTAATGATGAAGGCAGCGATGGGTATGAACCAGATGCCAATGTCGATGCGCTCGGGCACAGTAGGCAGCGACATCCAGCCCTGGGCGCCGTTGAGCAAGTAAATGGCGACGGCGGCGACCGTGGCGATGATGGCCTGATACCAGATCTTGTGGCGGGCCAGCATACCCACACCGGGGCGCTGGCGGAGGCCCTGGTAGTCGTCAATGCCACCCAAAATCGAATAGGCGACCATGACGCCGAGGGGTACGACGACACTTTCGGCAATCTCCACACGGCGCACAAGCTGCACGGCGTTCACGACAAGGCTGATAATTACGGTCCAGGCGACGATAAGCATGCCGCCCATCGCCGGCGTGCCCATCTTCGCAAAGTGCGACTGCGGCCCTTCGATGCGGATCTGCTTGCCCAGGCGCAGGCGTCGCATAATCTCGACGAACGGGCTGCCCCAGATCACCGCCATCAGGAAGGTAAAACCGCCGACTGTCAGTGCAAAAGCCATCTAACGTCCTGTTCCTACTTGCTGGGCTGCGCCAGCGCCGAAACGACTGCTTCCAGGCCGACACTGCGCGACCCTTTAATCAGTACCGTATCGCCTTCTTCGATCAAATCCTGCAGAACCGCGACTGCCTGGTCAGGCGTAGCCGCCCAGACAACCCGGCTAGACGGCATACCGGCAATAATCGCTTCATACGCAATCAGGCGTGCCTTTTCACCAACAGTGACCAGAATATCAGAAACCGCGCGGGCCCGCCGCCCAACCCGTTGGTGGGATTCCTCTTCGGCAGCGCCCAGCTCCAGCATGTCGCCGAGCACGGCAATGTGCCGGCCGGGCAGCTCCTCCAGGAGATTGAGCGCCGCCAGTGTGGAAGCCGGGCTGGCGTTGTAGGTATCGTCAAGCAACAGGGAGCCCATCGGGCCTGTAGCCGTGACCACCCGCAGCTCCATCGCCTCATCCTGCAGACCGCCGACGATTTCCTCCCACGTCAGCCCTTCGACGAGGCCGACCGCCGTCGCCCGAAGCGCCGTGTGCACGCTATGCCGGCCCAGCAGCGGGACCTGCACGCGTAGCCTGTCGCGCCCGTGGTGCAGCGTGAAGCGGATTCCGTTGGTGCCCATCGACTCGATCTCGTCGGCCCAGACGTCGGCGCTCTCGTCCAGACCGTAGGTGAAGACTCGGGCCGCCGTATGCGTCTGCATGCCCATGACCAGCGGCTCGTCGTGATTGAGAATGGCGACGCCGTCGGCGGGCAGCCCCTCGACCAGCTCTTGTTTGGCGGCGACGATGTTTTCCAGGCTGCCGGCCCGCGACATATGCACGGGGTCGATCATCGTCACCACGCCGACCGCCGGGCGCGTTATCTCGGCCAGGCGGGCGATCTCGCCCGTCGTATACATGCCCATCTCCAGGACAGCGCGTTCGTGTTCGGGGCGGAGCGAGAAGAGGGCCGGCGGCAGCCCCAGGATGCTGTTTCGGTTTCCAGGCGATTTGAAGGTGCAGTAGCGCGTGGAAAGCACGGCGTGGGTCAGCTCTTTTGTGGAGGTCTTGCCGACGCTGCCGGTGATGCCTATGACGCGCACCGGCAGACCTGCCCGCCAGGCGGCAGCGGCTTCCTGGATCGCCCATACGGCGTCATCGACCACAATCTGTACCGGGCTCTCCCAGCGCTCTGGCCATTGGGAAGGCCCTTCGCCGCGCAGATCGATGGTCAGCAGATCGGGCACGACGGCGCGCTCCACGAGAAGCGCAGCCGCGCCACGCTCAATCGCCTCCGTAGCGAAATCGTGGCCGTCATGGTGTTCCCCTACCATCGCCACGAAAAGGCTGCCTGCACCGGCCTCCCGGCTGTCAGTCACCACGTCCGTAAGGGGTGGTTCCTGGCCGGTAGGCCGATAGCCGCTGATCGGCTCCAGAATGTGGGCGAGGGTGAAGGTCGTCTCCATGATCAGTTGCTGCTGCGCGCCTCTCCGATGCCTGCTTCCATGCGCACCACGTCAGGCGGAATGTTCATAAGTACAACAAGCTCTTCGACCAGGGTGGCAAAGGCCGGCGCTGCCGTCATCGAGCCCCACTGCGAGCTTGTAGGACGGTCCAGTTTGATCAGAATGAGTAGCTGAGGGTCGTCGGCGGGCAGCCAGCCGATGAACGAGCCAATCGTCGCATCCGACAGATAAACGCCGTTCTCGGGAATCTCGGCGGTGCCCGTCTTGCCGGCGATCGTGTAGCCTTCGACGTGCGCCGTCTGTGTTTCTCGCTGAACGGCAGTGACGGCCATCGCATTGAGCACGTTAGCCGTCTCGCGCGACACAGCCTGGCTCAACACCGTCGGTTCATGGACCAGGATCCGGTCGCCGCTGTGGATCTCCTGAACGACGTGGGGCTGCATCAACTGGCCGTCGTTTGCCAGGGCCATCACCGAGGCGGCCATCTGCAACGGCGTCACGGCAATACCCTGCCCGTAGGCGTTCGTGGCGATGAACGACTCGGTCCAGTATGGACTGCCGGGAAGATGTAGCGTACCCGATGCTTCGGCCATCAGATCGATGCCTGTCCGCCGGCCAAAGTTGAAGCGCTCCAGATACATGTAGTAGGTTTCCGGCCCCATCCACGTGGCAATCGTGGCTGCGCCGACGTTCAGCGAGCGCGACAGCAATGTGGTCATATCGATCGTGCCCGGCCCGCTGCGGTCCCAGTTGTAGGTGCGGTGCCCGCCGACTTCGATGACGCCAGAATCGTAATAGGTGCTGGTCGGCGTCACCGTCCCCGAGTCGAGGGCCGCGGCCATCGTCACCAGCTTCATGACCGAGCCGGGCTCGTACTGGCGGCTGATAGCCGGGTTCGTCAACAGCTCCGGGTTTTCCTCATAGAAATGGTAGGGCGAGTAGCACGGGTAATTGGCCATCGCCAGCACGTCGCCGTTGCGCGGATCCATGACAAGAATCGTGCCACTGCGGGCTCCGTGCTCAAAGATCGTCCGTTCGAGATGCTGCTCGACCAGATATTGCACGGAGCGGTTGATAGTCAGCACGAGGTCGGAACCCTCGCGGGCAATCACGCTGCGCTGTGGCGTCAGAGGCGAAATGCTGCGGACGTCGCTGGCAGCTTCCCCGGCCAGCTCGGTCTGGTAATAGCCCTCGACGCCGCCGCCACCCACGCCGTCGAAGTCTACGTAGCCCAGGACGTGGCAGGCCAGCTTGCCCTGTGGGTAGATGCGCCGGGGCAGCGGATCGAGCTGGATGCCGTCGTAGTCAAGGTCACGGATGGCTTCAGCCACGTCGGGCGGCACACGCCCGGCGAGCAGCACATAAGGCTCGTCGGCCTGCAGCGCCGCCAGAATCTCGAAGCGCGGCTTCTGCAGAATGGGCGCCAGTGCTGTGGCAATCTCGTCCGCGTCTTCGCCAGAAAGCAGGGACGGCGAGACGCCAATCTGGTAGTCGGCGCTATTTCCGGCGAGGACGGCCATGCTGCGGTCATAGATCAGGCCGCGGTCCGGGCGAGCGACGACGTTGACCCGCTGGATCTCTTCGCCCAGCTCTTTCCAGCGAGCGCCCTCCAGGACCTGAAAAAGGACCAGACGCCCGGTGATAATGACCATCGCCAGGATGAAAAAGATGATGACAAGCCACAAGCGCCTCTGCTGGCTGCTATTCACCTGACTCTCCTTTGACCATGCTACCGCTGCGCCGTTGCAGGAGCAGCCCCAGGGCTTCGCCAATCGTCTCTACCGGCGCTACCGTCGGCAGGGGTTCCGGGTCCGTTTCGACCGGCTCCGCATCCGGCGGGTAGCCGTTTACCAGCAAGTATTCGATATTCTCCGGTTCGGCGCGCACAAAGCCGAGCCGCAGGGCCTCCTGCTCCAGCCGGTCCAGGGATTGCGTTTCGGCAATACTCCGCTCCAGGACCGCATTCTGGCGCTTCAGCTCTTCCAGCTCCGCCTGCAGATTCTGGACACGGCGTCCATCGGCGGCGATCCGGCTGGCCTGGATCACGTAAATAGAGCCGACCAGTGCGGCCAGGACAATGATCACAAACCAACCGATAGCGACCTGAGCATCGCTGAGGACACTCTGGCGCCGCTCTTCCTGTCGTTTCTCGCGTCTCGAACGCTGCTTCGTCATAATTTCTCGGCTACGCGCAGGCGCGCACTGCGGCTGCGCGGATTCATCTCAATTTCCGTATCGCCGGGCATCACTGCCTTGCGAGTCAGTACCTTTACCTGGGGAACCGTATTGCAGGTACAGACCGGCTGCCCCGGTGGGCAGACGCAATCCCGGGCCAGATCGCGGAATAGATTCTTAACGAAACGATCTTCCAATGAGTGGAAGCTGATGACGGCAACCCGCCCACCCGGGCGCAGCAGCCCTATCGCCGCCGGCAGACCCTCTTCCAGTTCGCGCAACTCCTCATTCACGGCGATGCGCAGCGCCTGGAAAACCTGGGTCGCCGGATGGATCCGCTTGCGGCGAACCGCTGCCGGCGCGGCCTTCTCGATCACGTCCGCCAGCTCGCGTGTCGTCTGCAGCGGGCGCTCGGCGACGATGGCCCGCGCATAGCGCCGGCTGTTCTCTTCTTCGCCGTAGCGCCAGAATAGATCCGCCAGCGCCTTCTCCGGTAATTTGTTAATCAGGGTAGCCGCCGGCGCACCCTGGGTCGGGTCAAAACGCATATCCAGTGGTCCCTCCAACAGGAAGGAGAAGCCCCGCTCTGGATCTTCCAGTTGCCGCGACGACAACCCCAGATCTAGTAGGATGCCGTCAACCTGATCGAAGCCGTGTTCGGGAGCCAGCTCGGCCATCGCCGCGTAGCTCGCGTGGACGGCGGTGAACCGGTCGCCAAAACGGCCCAGACGCTCGCTTGCGAAGCGTATTGCCTCCGGGTCGCGGTCAAAGCCGAGTAAGCGCCCGTTCGGAGACGACGCCTCCAGGATGCCGCCGGCATGCCCGCCGGCGCCGAGCGTGCCGTCGATATACAGGCCGCCGGCCCTGGGCTGCAGCAAGCGCAAAACTTCGGCAAAGAGCACCGGAATGTGTTCGTCCATCTCAACGACGGTTCACCACAGTCCGAGCTTGCACCGGCCATAATCTAGATACCCAACGCCTGCCAGCGCGAAACATCGTCGTTGTCCTCAACTGCCAGACGCACCTCGCGCCAGGCTTCAGCATCCCACAGCTCGATGTAGTCGTACATTCCGGCGACGACCACCTCGCCGTCAATCCCGGCGAACTCTCGCAGGTATTGCGGCAGTACGATACGCCCCTGCCGGTCAGGCTCGAGGTCGGTAGCGCCGGCAAAAATGCGCCGCCGGAAGGCGCGCACGCTCTCGTCGGAGACAGGCCGGGCTGCGACGCGTTCGGCCATTTCCTGCCACTCCGTGAGGGGGTAGATCATCAGGTTCCGGTCGAAGCCGCGTGTCACGACCAACCCTCCGGCGAGTTCAGCGCGGAAGCGGGCGGGTATCGTTACTCGCCCCTTGTCGTCGATGGTGTGCGTGTACTCGCCTAAGAACATGAACCTATCATCTCCGGTGGCGCAATTAGAACATTCGTGCTAATTGCCCCACTTGATAGCGGATTTCTGGAGGTTTGTGGACCGCCCTGTCCCACTTCGCCCCACATTTCCCCACAATAGGGCTCAGTATACACCATCAGTCACACTATGGGAAGAAGGCCCCGGATGTGGCGGCTATATTTTAAGGTACATAGAGATAGGAAAGAAGTCCTTGAAGGGCAGCATCACTGGCGATCCTGGCCCTTAAAAAAACGTGATCTGGCAAACGACGGGTACGGAGTCCTCCCAATCGATCTCCGCACGTTTTCTAAGACGAGTCAGCCCCTGCGCCCCCAATTTCCTCAGCGAGTCTCCCCAGGAAGAAGCGGTCTTCTTCGTCCAGCGGCGCCGTCAGCAGAAGCTCAGGGCGCCGGTTCCAGGTACGGCGCAGCGCCTGTTCGCGGCGCCAGCGCGCGATATTGGCGGCGTGGCCCGACCGCAGCACGGCCGGTACTTGCCAGCCCCGGTAGATAGCCGGCCTTGTGTAATGGGGCCCTTCCAGCAGCCCGGTGGCGTAGCTGTCACTCTCGGCGGCGCCCTCCGCGCCCAACGCGCCGGGCAACAGGCGGACGATAGCGTCGATCACGACCATCGCCGCCAGCTCGCCGCCGGTCAGCACGTAGTCGCCGATAGACAGCTCGTCGGTGACGAGATGAGCGCGCACGCGCTCGTCAACGCCTTCGTAACGGCCGGCAATCAGGTTGAGCTGTTCGTATCCGGCCAGCTCCTGGGCGACCGACTGCGTGAACTGCCGGCCCTGGGGCGTGAGCAGAATCACGGGGCCGCGACGCGCGGGATCGGCGCCGGTGACCGCCTCGACGGCGCGGAAGATCGGCTCAGGCTTAAGAACCATTCCGCCGCCGCCGCCATAGGGCGGCTCGTCGGTCACGCGGTGCCGGTCGTGCGCGAAGTCACGGATATCGTGGACGGCAAGTTCCACCAATCCCATGGCCTGCACACGCTCCAGGATGCTGGCGCCGAAGTAGCAGCCGAACATCTCCGGAAAGAGCGTGAAGATATTAAAATGCATGGTACTACTCGTATTGTGTCGCTCCTGTGTGCGTCGTATGACCCGCTATCATCCGCTTCCCTGATAACCGGTCGGCCTGCGGCCCGGCGCGCGTAGGGCGACAATCACATTATGAACCAAAACTCAGCGCGGGGCAAGTAATTCGCTGGTCCCGGGTAATGTTCCTCTCCGGGAGCATGGTATAATTCCTCCCTGTCGGACCTGCCAGAGGACGGAAATAGCAGCATGCGCATTCTGATCACGGGTAACAGGGGGCAGCTCGGCCGGGCGCTGGAAGAGGCGCTTCGGGAGGAACACGCGCTCGGCGGCATCGATTTACCGGAAGTAGACATCACCGACCGCGCCGCCCTGTGCGCGGCGGTGTCTGCCGCACAGCCGGAGCTGGTCATCCATACCGCCGCCTACACCGACGTCGAGGGGTGCGCCCGCGATCCTGCCCTGGCCTACCGGATCAACGCCATGGGCACCCAGAACGTGGCCCTGGCCTGCCTGGAAGTCGGCGCGGCGCTGGTGCACGTCAGCACAAACGAGGTGCTTGGCGGCGACAACCCTGCCGGTTATGAAGAGTGGATGCCGCTCAAAGCGGGGAACCCCTATGCCCGCTCTAAAGCGGCAGCCGAGCTTTTTGTGCGCAGCCTTCTCCAGCGGGCGTACATCGTGCGCATCGCCTGGGCTTTTGCGCCGGGCGGGCGCAACTTCGTCCACGCCATTCTCAAGCGGGCCCGCACGGCCGGCGCCCTGCGCTGCGTCTCCGACGAGATTGGCAACCCGACCTATATGAAGGACGTGGCTGCGGCCATTCGCCAGCTCATTGCCACCGGCCAATATGGCACGTACCACTTCGTCAATCGCGGCGCCTGCTCTCGCTGGGCTTTCGCCAACGAAATCCTGCGCCTGGCCGGTCTGGAGCAC
>Ga0123328_1002130_pt1 | contig 18253 bp, 11 predicted proteins | sample BioC12SIPDNA_2_FD_89702 | JGI IMG/M metagenome (GOLD analysis project Ga0123328, IMG submission 89702) | Anaerobic biogas reactor microbial communites from Washington, USA - Biogas_R1_A C12 SIP DNA | ecosystem: Engineered > Bioreactor > Anaerobic > Unclassified | place: Washington, USA...
ACTCAGGATGACACCCCGGGGGTGACTCGCGGCCGTCACACCGCCCTCGTGCCGTGCACGCCCACGCCGACCTGTCATCCTGAGGAGCGAAGCGACGAAGGATCTCGCCTGCATGGCTTCCGGCGCCGCTACGAGCACGGCGTCCCCGAGCCCGTGACCGAACCGCCTTCCAGCATTCGGACGCGTCGCCCGATCGCCGAGTCGAGGTCCTTCGGCCCGCCTGAGCGGGCCTCAGGATGACACCCGGGGGTAACTCGCGGCCGTCACACCGCCCTCGTGCCCTGCACGCCCACGCCAACATGTCATCCTGAGGAGTGCAACGACGAAGGATCTCGCCTGTGTGACTGGCGGCGTCCCGCCGCCCGGTGGTGGAAAGCGGGCTGCCGAAGCGCTACTCTGGCGCGCGGTCCATTTCGCTGGGCGTGGGAGGACGCGGTCATGGCGAAGAAGGCGGAACGCACGGTCGGCCTGGATGGGATGCAGACGTCGAGACCACCGGCGGCGAAGCCCTTTGCGGACGCCGCGCAGAAGCGCGAAGAGCGCGACCGCCGGCGCCGCATGAAGTGGTGGCACGAAGCCCGGTTCGGGATGCTGGCCACCTACGGCCTCCACTCCCACCTGAGCATGCTGAGCGCTGAGGACATGTATTGGGCGAAGATCCCGGTCAGGCGCTACGCCCGGCTCGTGTGCGACTTCAAGCCCCGTCCCGACGCCGCCCGGCTCTGGGCCGAACTGGCCAAAAAGGCCGGAATGAAGTACATGGTCTTCGTCTCCAAGCACGACGATGGCTACTGCCTCTGGGACACGAAGCAGTCCGAGTTCAACTCCGCCCGCACCGGCCCGAAGCGCGACATCGTGCGCGAATGCGTGGACGCCTGCCGCGAGGCCGGGCTCCGCGTAGGGCTTTACTTCTGCCTGAACGACTGGCGCGATCCCGACTGCGTCCGCGCCGCCACGAGCAAGCGCGCCCGGCGCCGCTACCTGGACTTCGTGCAGGGCTGCATCCGCGAGCTGATGTCGAACTACGGCAAGATCGACGTCTTCTGGCCCGACTACCCGGCCGCCCTGAAGACGCCCGAGCTGTGGGAGAGCCGGAAGACCATCGACATGGTCCGCGAGCTGCAGCCCGACATCATCATCAACAACCGCCTCATGCTGCCCGAGGACTTCGGCACGCCGGAGGGGCACATCTCCGCGCAGAACCGCGCCTGGGAGTCCTGCATGACGCTCACCGGCACGGGCCTCTGGGGCTGGCGCGAGGAGCCCGAGGAAGACTGGGCGAGCCCGCGCGCGATCATCGAGATGATCCGGCAAGTGACCGCCGGCGGCGGCAACCTGCTGCTCGACTTCGGCCCGAAGCCGGACGGCTCGCCGCCCGAGAACGTCGAGGACCGGCTGCTCAAGGTCGGCGAATGGCTGAAGGGCAACGAGGAGGCGGTCTATGGCAAGGTCGATCGCGTCGAGCGCAGCAACTTCCACCCGTGGCTGAAGTACGGCCGCTGGACGCGCAAGGGGAAGGTCGCCTACTTCTGGTGCCGCCACTGGCGCGGTCGGGAACTGGTGATCGTCGATCAGAAGACGAAGGTGAAGCGCATCACCGTCCTGAAGACGGGCAAGCCGGTTCGGTTCACACAAGAGCCGGGCAAGCTCGTCCTGAAGGGCCTGCCGGAGAGAGAGCCCGACCCGATCGCGCACACGACGGTCTTCAGAATCGAGTTCGCCGGCGTACCCAGGCGCACCTCGGACGGCGGCTACCCGCTGGTCTGGTGTGGGCGGTGAGGCGATGGCTGGCCATCGGCAGCGTCGCCCCAGTTGCGGAGTAGAGATCCTTCGTCCGCCCTGCGGCGGCCTCAGGATGACACCCCGGGGGCAACTTCCGATTCCCGCACCGCCCTCGTGCCATGCACGCCGCCCAAGATGTCATCCTGAGGAGCGAAGCGACGAAGGATCTCGCCTGTGTGGCTTCCGGCGCCGCTGCGAGCACGGAGCCCCCGGGCCCGTGACCGAACGACCTTCCGGCATTCGGACGCGTCGCCCGATCGCCGAGTCGAGGTCCTTCGTCCGCCGTACGGCGGACTCAGGATGACACCCCGGGGGTGCGTCCAAAGTGCCGCACCGCCCCCGTGCCATGCACGCCCACGCCAACATGTCATCCTGAGGAGCGCAGCGACGAAGGATCTCGCCTGCATGGCTTCCGGCGCCGCCGCGAGCACGGAGCCCCCGGGCCCGTGACCGAACGACCTTCCAGCATTCGGACGCGTCGCCCCGATTGCCGAGTCGAGGTCCTTCCTCCGCCGTACGGCGGACTCAGGATGACACCCGGGGGTGACTTGCGGCCGTCACACCGCCCTCGTGCCGTGCACGCCCACGCCAACCTGTCATCCTGAGGAGCGAAGCGACGAAGGATCTCGCCTGCATGGCTTCCGGCGCCGCTACGAGCACGGAGCCCCCGGGCCCGTGACCGAACGACCTTCCGGCATTCGGACGCGTCGCCCCGATTGCCGAGTCGAGGTCCTTCGTCCGCCGTACGGCGGACTCAGGATGACACCCCGGGGGTAACTCCCGATTCCCGCACCGCCCCCGTGCCATGCACGCCCACGCCGACCTGTCATCCTGAGGAGCGAAGCGACGAAGGATCTCGCCTGCATGGCTTCCAGCGCCGCTGCGAGCACGGAGCCCCCGGGCCCGTGACCGAACGACCTTCCGGCATTCGGACGCGTCGCCCCGATCACCGAGTCGAGGTCCTTCGGCCCGCCTGAGCGGGCCTCAGGATGACACCCGGGGGTGACTCGCGGCCGTCACACCGCCCTCGTGCCGTGCACGCCCACGCCGACCTGTCATCCTGAGGAGCGAAGCGACGAAGGATCTCGCCTGCATGGCTTCCAGCGCCGCGCGGTCCATGCCCTGCGCGGCGGACTGGATGGGGTTGAGCACCTGCACGCCCGCGTCCACCAGGTCGCCTACGATGGGCGCGATCCCGCCGCAGCAGTGCATCATGGCGGCCGCGCCGTACTGGCGGAACAGGTCCGTCCGCTCGCAGATGAGCGGGATGACAAACCGCCGGCACGCCTCGGGCGACATGTGCCCGTGCACAGAAAGTCGATCGGGCAGCGGTCGGGCAATTCCCCCGCCAGGACGGCCAGGACTCTCTCGCGGCTGTTCATTGCGGACATTCTCCAGGCCTTGTACACAGCAACCATGGTGCATTCTACGCACGGGAAGTGCAGACCGTCCATTCGACGCGGGCCGCCCGATCAAGATCGGGCTTGACACAGCCAATTGACGGTATAGAATCGCCCCAAACGCGTGCACGCACGCGCCGACATGCCCCCGTACTGTATTGAGGACTGGCCATGAATGACCGGCGACCCGGTCCCCGCCCCGCCGTACTGGGCACCTGCACGTTCAGCCCCTACCCGCTCCGCGACCTCAGCGACCGCGACGTGCTGCTGCGCGAGAGCCTGGCGATGATCGACGAGATGGCGCGCGAGGCGGAGCGCCGCGGGCTGGCGCTGGACCTGATCGCCCTGCCCGAGAAGGTCGCCCAGGACCCGCGCCTGCCCGTGCCGGAAAAGGCCGAGCCGCTGGACGGCCGCATCGTCACGGCCGTCGCCGAACGCGCGTGCACGCTCGGCACGAACGCGGCCGTCTGCCTGGCCCTGGAGGAGGACGGGCACCGCAGCAACGCGCTCGTGTTCCTGGACCGGCGGGGGGAGCCCGCCGGCATCTACCGGAAGATCAACGTCGTGCCGGGCGAGAACGGCGTGTGCGAGGGCGGCCTGGAGCCCGGGCACGAGGCGCCGGTCTTCGACCTGGACATCGGCCGGGTCGGCGCCCAGATCTGCTTCGACTGCTACTTCGAAAACGCCTGGCGGACGCTCGGCCGCGAGGGTGCGGAACTGGTCGTCTTCTCCAGCGCCATGCAGGCCGTCATGGGCCTGAAGACCCACGCGTACACGAACCAGTACTACATACTCGGCGCGACGTGGAACGTGCCGACCGTGGTCGTGGACCCCTGCGGGCGCGAACTCGCGCGCACCGACGGCCCGAACCAGGTGCGCGTCGTCAAGATCGACCTCGACTACCGCGTCTACAGCGACTGGCGCGTCCAGTTCGTCGAGGAGATGCTGGAGAAGTACGACGGCCGCATCCGGATGGACTGGCACCCAGAAGAGTTGATGTGGGTCGTCACCTCGACCGACCCCGCCCTGCCGGTGGGCGAGTTCATGAAACGGGAAGACCTCGCAACGACGGTCGAGTACCTGACGGAGGCGGGCGCCAGGCTGGCCGGGATTCGAGGCGAATGCGGCCCGCCGCACACGCTGCCCGCAGCCCGCTGAGCGACGAGGCCCCCGGGGAGAGCCGGGATCACGGCGCCTCCGTCTTCGGCGCAGCGGGCTTGGCGCGCCGGCGGCGCCCTCCACGCGAACGCGGCTTCGCCTTCGGCTTCGTCAGTGTCACCAGGTAGGTGCCGCTGCGGGAATCCTCGCGCAGTTCGATCAGCTTTTCGCTCTGGGCGTCCTCCAGCAGGTCCGTGAACGAACGGTAGCCGAATTCCGCTTCGTCGAACGAGGGCTGTTTGCGCTTGATCGTGTCCTTGACCAGCGACGCCTGGATCGGGTCGCGGCCCTCGCGCAGCAAGGCCGTCACGGTGTCCGTCACCAGGGTGAGCACCTCGCCCTTCTCGATCTCCGGCTTCTCGACCTCCTCGGCGCCGGCCTCGACGGCCGGCTGGACCAACGACTCGTAGAAGATGAACTCGTCGCAGTTGGAGACCAGCAGATTGGAGGTGGAGTCGCGCAAGCCCAGGCCGATGACACACTTGCCGTTCTCACGCAGCTTGGAAACGAGCGGCGAGAAATCGCTGTCGCCCGAGATGATCACGAAGGTGTCGATGTGCTCCTTGGCGTAGCAGAGGTCCATGGCATCGACGCAGAGGCGGATGTCGGCGGAGTTCTTGCCGGTGCTCGCCTGGCGGGGGATCTCGATCAGTTCGATGGCGGCTTCGTGGAAGGGCCGCGTGTAGTTCGAGAAGCGGGACCAGTCGGCGTAGGCGCGTTTGACGATGATCTTTCCCTTCTCGAGCATGCGCTCGAGGACCTTCTGGATGTCAAACGTGCGGTCTCGGCCGTGGTGCAGGCCGAGGGCCACGTTCTCGAAGTCGATGAACAACGCCAGATCGTTCCTGCCGCCCGTAGCCATGATGTCTCCGTCCTTGTTGGTTGTCTCGCTCCGCCAGAGGGCATCATACGCCTTCCGCCCCCAATCGGCAAGCCCAGACGGGTCTGATCTACCGCAGAGAGCGCCGAGAACGCAGAGGGCAACGGCTCTGGAGAAGACACACGTGCCACCGTCGGCAACGCAGCGCGGCCACCCTCCTGACCCCGCCCTCCATCCCTCCTCTGCCGTTCTCTGCCGTCTTCTGCCGTTCTCCGCGCCCTCTGCGTCCTCCGCGGTCCAAAGATATGTCACCGCAGAGAGCGCCGAGAACGCAGAGGGCAACGGCTCCGGAGAAGACACAAGAGCTGCCATCGGCAACGCAACGCAGTCACACTCCTGACCCCGCCCTCCATCCCTCCTCTGCCGTCCTCTGCCGTCTTCTGCCGTTCTCCGCGCCCTCTGCGTCCTCTGCGGTATATCACCTCCCTGCCCGACCGTTGCGACGCGTGCTACTCCTCAGCAAGCTTGCGCTGCACTTCGCCCGCGAGTTCGTAGAGCCGGACGCGCTGGGCCTGCCAGCCGGAGCCGAGGAACCACTGGTGGCCGGTGGCGTTCGGGGCGGCCCGCCAGCCTTTTGCGCTGATGCCCGGCCGCTTCTCGTCGCGGCCGTGGAGCTGCAGGTTGCTGAGGCTCAGCCAGAGCATCATGTGGCGCGCGGCCAGATATTCTTCGCAGCGGCCGGCCAGGTCCTCGCCCAGCTTCGCCTTGAGCGCCTCGTCCGTCACGGCTTCCTCGACCACTATGTACGCCTCGGCGTCTTGCACGCCTTCGCGGAGCGCCTCCAGGCGGTTGGTCGAGACCGGCCCGTTCGGCCCGGGGGCCAGCATGGAGTCGGCGATGAACAGGTTTCGCCAGTCGCTTTCGGGGTAGCGCTGGTAGCTGCGGGCCGTGCGCCGCCCATGCTTGTCCTTCACGACGAGCCAGTAGTCGGCGCCCAGGCGCCCCAGCCCGCACTGCGAGCCCGTGATCGCCGCCTCCATCATGCGGAACCATCGCGTACACGGATGCCGCTCCCGCGAGAACCGGTCGAAGAGCGCCACCAGGTCCGCGCGTGCCCAGCCGCGGTGGCTCTCGATCCCGCCCCTGTAGCCCTTGCCCCGGTCGGCGCCGTCGTCGGAGAACGTCACGGACCAGACTCGCGCCTGGTAGCCGATCCGCGCGATATCGTACATCCGCCTGCGCTCCGGCTTGTCCATGTCATGCCAGCTTGTGACGAACCCCTCGTGCGACTGGATGGCCCAGGGCACGTCGCCGGCCACGTCCTTGAGGAACGCCATCTCGTCCTTCGTCGCCCACGTGTCGTAGAGGATGCCGAACGTCATCGCCTCATCCAGCCCGCGCGTCCGGAGGCGGGAATGGAGTTCGTCGAAGAGCGGCTTCCAGAGCGGCGTGCTGGCTTCGGTCTCGAAGAGCGTGGGCAGAGTCACGTTCTCGGTCGTGCCCGTCGCGGGATCGAGCACGGTCACCTTGGGGCCGAGCCCGTAGTTGCCGCCCTTCTTGTCCAGGTTCTCCCTCGTCAGCCTCTTGCGCACCGCCGCCCCGCCGGCAATCGCGCCGTCGTCCTTCGGGGTCATGTAGACGTCCCAGATGAGGAAAATGATCTTCTTCGGCGTGCCCATGTGCTTCTCGGCGACGTCCAGGTAACGCTCCATGGTCGAGAAGTCGTAGCCGTAGCCGCCGTCCTCCTTCTTCACCCACCGGACCATCGATTCCTCGTTGCCGACGTTCGTGTGGGCGATCAGGGGCACGTAGACGATGCGGCAACCGGTGCGGCCCATCTGCTCGAATGACTTCGCGATCAGGTCGAAATGCTCATCCGACCACCGCTCGACGCCGTATTCCAGTTCGAGGGTGTCGGGGCACTGGATCATATCCACCCAGGTGCGGTAGTCGTCGGGATCGGGCAGCCGCCAGTCGGCGACGCGCACCTCGACGGGCACGTCCACGGGCGCCTCCCCTTCGGCCTCGATCCGCACAGAGCCGGCATATGTGCCCGCTCCGACATCGGCCGGCACGCGCACGCTGAGCCACACGGGCACCACGGCGCCGCCCACGGGCGGCTTGGCGTCGGGCGGCGTGGGGTAGGAGTAGAAGCGGTAGTCGCGCCCGCCCCGGAGCCGGAGATGCCCCGGGATCTTGGAGCCCAGCAGGTTCTTGTTGATGAGGTCGGTGCGGACGTAGAGCACCTCGCCCCGCGCCTTCGTCGGCTCGAAGACGACGGGATCGACCCGCGCCGGTGCCTCGTCCGACAGGCCATCCAGCAGCGTCGGGAAGGTGGTGTACGGCGCGACGTCGGTCAGGTGGGTCTCGGACGTCAGCGCCTGCTCGCCCCACGGGATGCCGTAGCGCACATCCACGGCCGACGCCGGGATCGCGCCGCCGGGACCCGTCAGATCGCCCGGCGTGGCCGTGAGGCCCACGATCGGCCGGGTCGAGCCGACGATGACCTTGCCGTCGAACAGCCCGTTCCGCGCGGCCGTGATGACGACCGGCCGCAGACCCTCGGCCGCGTCGCCGAAGTCGAGGTCGTAGTCGGAGGCCAGGATGTCGGCGTTCCACACCTGGAAGCCGTCCGGCCGGACGGCGTTCGGAACAAGCCCGTCGGCAGTCGCCGCGACGAGTTCGACGCGCTGGAGTTCACAGGCTGCCGGCGTGTACTCCCGCACCTCCTCGCCGCTCTCCTGAACCGGGTAAGAGGCCCGCACGATCTCCAGCCCGACGACGTTCGCGCCCGTCTGCAGGCTGTCGGCCGCGATCGTCAGGTCGGTCAACGTGCGCTCCTCGCCAACCGGCCCGTCTGCCAGCGGTTCGCCGGCCGCGACGTGCTCCCGCGCGACTTCCTTGCCATTCAGGTAGACCACGAGCCCGCCGCGGTAGCCGACCGTCAGCTTCAGGTCCCTCACGGCGGCGGGATCGGTCACGGTGAACTTGCCGCGCACGCAGAGCCGCTTCGCCAGCGCCGTCTTCGGCACCAGCAGCGCCGTCCCGCGCGCCCAGAATTGGTCGTCGAAGTCGGTCGCCTCCCATCCCTCAGCGGCCGGCGGCGTCTCCGTGTTCAGCCATCGCCACTGGAAGCTGACGGTCTCACCGTTCTCCAGCACGGGCGGCGCCAGTTGGCAGGTGAACCGCCAGACGGAGTAGCTGTCGAGCACCGAAACGGACCCCGTGCCCGCCGGCGCCTCCTGTGCAAACGCACCCGCCGCAGACAGCACCAGTGCCGCCGCCCCGACCCACGCTGCAATCCCCTTCATGCCTCCGCGCCCTCCATAGACAGGTTCCCGGAAGTGTATTCCCGGCCATGATACCGAAACGAGTTCAACAGAACGAAATGAGGGACACCAACCCATTGACGGGATGGGATGCGGTCGTGTATCGTGTTTGTAGCGCATGGGGTGCGTGATTCATGGGAAGAGGGGCTCACAATGGGAAGGCGGGCGTCGGGCGTGGCCGCTGGAGTGATGCTGTTGTTGACTGTGGCCGGGGTGACGGCCACGTACCCGGAAGACGCGCGCGGCCGGCCGACGCGGTGCCCGGATGACGACGCCGAGTGCCGGGCCTCCGCTCCATCCCTTGCCGTCGATCTGGCCATGGAGGGAGTGCCCGACGACATGGAGGAGGACCCCGGAGCGGGGCTGGCTGTCGGCGACGCCCGCAGGCGACTCAGTATCGTCCTGTGCCCTCCCCTTGGGAGCAACGGCACGGCGGCGTGGACGGCCGAGTTGCGGGGCGGCGCAGAGGTGCGGTTCTACGCAACCGAGAGCGGCGGCACTCCACTGACGGCGGAGGCGTTGACCTGGACGGGGGGCGGCGACCCCGGCGCCGAAGGACGACCCGCGCCCGACCACGTCTGGCTGGAGGCCGTGTCCGGCGGCTACTGCGACATAACGCTCACGCTCAGCGCCGACGACGAGTGCTGCAGCACGGCACAGGACCTCGTCCGGGTCGCGGCTCTCCACGTGGACCTGAGGGTCCGGGACCTCCCCGAGGAACGGGAGGAACACCCGGGCGTGCTCCTCGGCGTCGGCGGCGACCGGGTGCCTGTGATGCTGAGCGTTGTGCCGGAGACGGCGGGCCCGGTGAGGATCACCGTAATGGGAGACCCCGACGCCATGGACCTCTACGCCGAGCAGAGCGGAGGCGAACCGCTCGGGGACGTGCTCGAGTATGAGACGGCCGAGACGATGCCGCATGTCCTCTACCTCCAGGCCACCGCCGGGGGCAGGGCCGGCATCGCGCTGTCGGCCGGACTGCCGCTGACGCGCTCGGGTCACTGACCCAGAACGGCCACGCGGCTCATGACGTTGATGCCGGCCTTCTGGAGCGCTGCCACAGCGGCGGCGTTGTCCTCGAACCGGAAGACGAGCGCGGCCTGCCGGCTGCGGACGGTCGAGAAGGCGTACATGTACTCCACGTTGATGCCGTCCGCCCGCAACGCGTCCAGGACGCGGACCAGCCCGCCCGGCCTGTCCTCCACCTCGACGGCCAGCACGTGGTTGACCACGACCGGGAAGCCCGCCTCGCGCAGCGCGGCGGCGCCGGCCTCGGGATCGGAGACGATCATGCGCAGGATGCCGAAGTCGGCGGTGTCGGCCAGGCTGAGCGCCAGGATGTTGACGCCGCGGTCCGCCAGCGCATGGCAGGCGGCCTCGAGCCGCCCGGTTCGGTTCTCCAGGAAGATCGACATCTGCTTCACGAACATGGTGCATCCCCCTACTGCTGTCTGCGCCGGTCGACGACGCGCTTCGCCTTGCCTGTGCTCCGCTCGATGGAGCCGGGCTCCATCAGCCGCACGTGCACGCGCAGGCCGAGCGTGCTCTCGATCCTGGCCCGCACGCGCCGGCTGAACTCCTCCAGCTCGCGCACGCGGTCGGAGAAGAAGCGCTCCTCGACCTCCACCTGCACCTCCATGTCGTCCATCGAGCCCTGGCGGTCCACCACGATCTGGTAGTGCGGCTGAACGCCCTCGATACCGAGCAGGATGGACTCGATCTGCGAGGGGAACACATTGACGCCGCGCACGATCAGCATGTCGTCGCTGCGCCCCTGCACGCGCTCCATGCGGACCGTCGTGCGGCCGCACTCGCAGCGCCCGTAATGCAGGCGTGTGATGTCGCGGGTGCGGAAGCGGATCAGCGGCATCCCCGTCTTGCTGATGGTCGTCAGCACGAGTTCGCCCGGCTTGCCCTCGGAGACCGGCTGCAGCGTCTCGGGGTCGATCAACTCCGGCAGAAAGTGGTCCTCGAAGATGTGCAGGCCGCTCTGGCATTCGCACTCCGCCGAGACGCCCGGCCCGATGACCTCCGTCAGGCCGTAGATGTCGTAGGCGCGGATGCCCATGCGCTCCTCGATCTCCGCGCGCATCCGGTCGGTCCACGGCTCGGCGCCCAGCACGGCCACGCGCAGGGGCAGCGCGCGCACGTCGACGCCCATCTGCTCGGCCACTTCGGCCAGGTAGGTGGCGTAGCTCGGAGTGCCCATCCAGACGGTGGTGCCGAAGTCCTGCATCAGAGCGATCTGACGCTCGGTGTTGCCGCCGGAGATGGGCACGACCGTCGCCCCCAGGCGCTCGGCGCCGTAGTGGGCACCCAGACCGCCGGTGAACAGCCCGTAGCCCCAGGCGACCTGGCAGATGTCGCCGGAGGTGACGCCGGCCTGGTGGAGCGTGCGCGCCATCACCTCGCTCCACACGTCCAGGTCGTGCCGGGTGTAGCCGGCGACGATGGGGCGCCCCGTGGTTCCGCTCGAGCAGTGAATGCGCACGATCTCGTCCTGCGGCACCGCGAAGAGGCGGAACGGGTAGTTCGCGCGCAGGTCGTCCTTGACCGTGAACGGCAGCCCGGCGACGTCCCCGAGCGTCTGCACGTCCGCCTCGGTCGCGCCCGAGCGCTCGAACGCCTCCCGGTAGAACGGCACGCGCTCGCGCACGTAGGCCACGAGGCGGCGCAGCTTCCCGACCTGCTCCCGTTCAAGCTCCTCGCGCGGCAGGTAGTCCCTATCCCACGGATGCTGCATGGTCTGCTCCGTCCGGATCATGTCGGCGGCCGGCCTCGAAGGCGGCGACGTTCGACTCATGGGTGACCGGCGGCAGCGCGCGCCGGATCGCGTCGTGCCAGACCTCGACCGGCACGCTCAGGTATCGGGCCAGCAACCCCAGAGCGGCCATGTTGCGGCACCTGCGGTCGGCCAGGCCGCTCTCCGGGCCCGCCGGCAGGGAGACGAGCCGCCCCCGCCCCGGGCGCAGCCTCGGGGCGGCGCGCCGGCCCTCCACGTCGTCCAGTACCACGATGAAGTCGGCCGCGCCCCACGGCGCCAGGGGGCTGAAGACGCGCGCGCCCCAGCGCACCTCGCTGACCACGCTGCCGCCCCGCTGCGCCATGCCGTGCACCTCGCTCTGCTTGACGTCGTGCCCGCAGGCAACGAGGGCATCGGCCAGCACCTGGCCGGCCTTCAGCACGCCCTGCCCGCCGACTCCGACGATCAGCACGTTGGTGGCTTCGCTCACGGGCATTGCACCTCCCGTACCGCGCCGAATCGGCACATCTCGGCGCAGAGCCCGCAGCCGCGGCACAGCGCTTCGCTGATGCGCACGAACCCGTCCGCCGGCTCCAGGGCGGGGCATCCCGTGCGCAGGCAGGCGCCGCAATCCCTGCACGCCTCGGCATCGATCACGAAGCGACGCACCTCGCGCGGGCGTTCGGCCAGCAGGCAGGGCCGCCGGCAGACGATGACGCTGTACCGGTCGCCGGCCGTGGCCTCGCGCAGGGCCCGCTCCAGGCCCGCCCGGTCGTAGGGGTCAATCACCCGCACGTCGCGCACGCCCAGGCCGCGGCAGACCGCCGCCACGTCCGCCTGAGGGGCCGCCGTGCCGTCCAGCCGGCGGCCCGTCCCCGGATGGTCCTGCCCGCCGGTCATGGCCGTCGTGCGGTTGTCCAGGACCAGCAGCGTGCCGCGTGAACCGTTGTAGACCGCGTCCAGAACGCCCGTCATGCCCGAATGGAAGAACGTGCTGTCGCCGATGACGCCGACCACGCGCCGCGCCTCCTGTTCGTCTGCGACCCGCTCGATGCCCAGCGCCAGCCCCACGCCGGCGCCCATGCACAGGCAGGTGTCCAGGGTGCTCAACGGCGGCAGAGCGCCCAGGGAGTAGCATCCGATGTCGCCCATGACGATCAGGTCCAGCTTCTTCAGGACCGAGAAGACGCTGCGATGGCCGCAGCCGGGGCAGAGCACCGGCGGCCGGGGCGGCGGCAGGTCGGCCGGGACGGGGGGCGGCTCCTCGGGCGTGCCCTCCAGGATGGCCCGCACGCGGTCGGGGTTCAGCTCGCCCAGCCGGAACGGCGCGGCCTTGCCGCGGGCCGGAATGCCCGCCGCGCGGATCTCCGTCAGCAGGAAATCGCCCAGCTCCTCGACCACCAGCAGGTCGCCCACCTGCCGCTGGAACTCGGCGATGCGCGCCAGCGGAAGCGGCCAGACCGTGGCAAGCGTCAGGACCGGCACCCCGGGGGCGGTCTCCCGGACGTACTGCGAGGCCACCCCGGCCGCGACCACGCCGAACGCCGCAGCGGCGCCGTCCCCATGGACCCGGTTCAAGCCCGTCTGCTCGCAGTAGTCGCGCAGTCGGGCCAGACGCTCCTCCAGGACGACCCGGCGCTTCCGGGCGTTGCCGGGCACCATGACGAACCGGGGAATGTCGCGCTGGAACCCGTAGCGCCGCTCGAGTTCCTCCGGCGGCGCGGGCTCCACCAGGCTCTTGCAGTGACAGACGCGCGTGGTCATGCGCAGAAGCACGGGCGTCTCGAACCGTTCGCTGAGCGCAAACGCCTCGCGCGCCAGCGCGTAGGCCTCCTGGCTGTCGGACGGCTCCAGCATCGGCAGCCCGGCCAGGCGCGCGTAGTGGCGGCTGTCCTGCTCGTTCTGCGAGGAGTGCATGCCGGGATCGTCGGCCGTGACCACGACAAAGCCGCCGCGCACGCCCGTGTAGGCGGACGTGACCAGCGGGTCGGCCGCCACGTTCAGCCCCACGTGCTTCATCGTAACCAGTGCCCGTGCGCCGGCATACGCTGCGCCCGCGCCGACTTCCAGGGCCACCTTCTCGTTCGGCGCCCAGCCCAGTGCGATACGGCGGTCGCCGTACTCGGCCAGCGTCTGGAGTACCTCCGTGCTCGGCGTCCCCGGGTAGCCGGTGGCCATGCGAACCCCCGCATGGGCCGCCGCCAGCGCCACGGCCTCGTTGCCGGCCAGGAGCAGCTTGCCTGCCTCGACAGTCTCGTGCACTACAGACACCTTCCGGTCCTTTGCTTTCCTGCAGATGGCCGCCCGGAAGCCGGGCGAAGACGGTAGAATCGTGCATTATGCCGGATACGGCGGCGGATGGGAAGTGCGAAGGCGACGCACCGAAGGACGGACCCAACCCATGACACGACACCCGGAAGACGGACTGATCGAGACCGTCCTGGCGGACTACGACCTGGGGACGCTGCAGGCGGTGCAGGACCACGGCGGCACGGCCGCCGCCAACCGACGCCTGCAGACGACCCGCGGCCTCTGGCTGCTGCGCACGCGCGGCGCCCGCACGTCGACGCCGGAGGCCGTCGCCTTCGACCACGCCCTGCGCCGCCACCTCGTCCGGCACGGCGTGCCGACGGCGGCGCCCGTCGCCCGCCGCGACGGAGAGACCTGCACCCGCCTCGGCGGCCGCGTCTTCGAGGTCTACCCCCTGCTGCCCGGCCGGAGCTGCGCCCGCGCGGATGACGACCAGCTGCGCTCGGCCGCCCGGGCACTGGCGGACTTCCACCGGGCCGCCGCCTCGTTCCCCCTGGCCGACGACGCGCCGCCGGTGGCCCAGTATGCCACCGTGGGCGTTCCGGACGCGCTCCGGCGCCCGGAAGACCCCTTCCTGCTCGGACGCGCCTACGACGAACTGCTTGCGGGCGCAGCCGGCGCGCTCGCCGAAGAGGCGGAATGCTGCCGCCTCTGGCTGGAGCGTCTGAGAGAGGAGTTCGGAGACGGACGCTACTACAGACTCCCGCAGGTTCTGACGCACGGGGACTACACCCTGGCCAATCTCCTGTTCGACGGGCACGGCGAGGTGAGCGGCGTCTTCGACTTCGACTGGGCGCGCCCGGCGGCCCGCGTGCGGGACCTGGCCGACGGCATGTACTTCATCGGCGCGGTCCGCCGCACGCCGCTCGATCCGGCCGACATCCGGTCGCTGACGGACGCCTCGGACTTCCGGGTCGATCGGTGCGTGCTCTGGCTGAGCTCCTATTCCGGGCGCGCGCCGCTGGAGGCCGCCGAGGTGCACGCACTGCCGCTCGCGTTCGCAGCCCGCTGGCTGTCCGTGCGCATCGAGGGCACGGCCAAGGTGCCGCCGCCCGAGCGCGTGCACTTCAGCCTCCGCGATCTGCCGCGCCCCCTCCTCTGGCTGGCCCGCCACTGGGCAGAGGTCGCGGCCACCCTGGGTTGCCGGCCGCACACAGGCTGAGTGCGCGCCCGCGGGCGCGTTGAACACGGTTGCGATACCCCGTACACTCAGATCGTTCGGATGGACGGTTCTGGGAATCCCGCCGACGGCGGGTCCGGGTGAGGGACGGGAGGCAGTGCGGCCCGTTGAGGGAGGAGCAGGATGAGACGAGCAGACTGGATGCTGGCCGGATGGCTGTGTGTTCTGACGATCGCCGGTTGCGCAGCGCCCGCAGGGGCGCTGGCCCAGGGAGAGCGCCCGGCGGAACCCCCGGGGGAGGCCCGGACCCTGTGGATGCTGGACACGGCCGTCCGACAGACCACCGCCACGCGCGACGTCGTGTCGATGAGCGGATGGTGGCTCTGGCAACCGGCGGGCGGCGAGATGGACGCCCCTCCGGAGGACGGATGGGGCCGGCTCCGGGTGCCCACCCCGTGGCCGTCGAACACAGACGACCAGGCGCAACGCAGGCTCACACCCAACCCGGCCTGGCCGGACAAGGCCCTGGCGGACCTCAAGGCCGCCTGGTATCAGGTGGAGCTGACCGTGCCCGACGACTGGGCGGACCGCCACATCGCGCTGACGGCCGATTACCTGCACTCCTTCGCCACCGTCTACGTGGACGGCTGGAAGGCCGGCGACATGCAGTTCCCCGCCGGCGAGGTGGACCTGACGCCGTTCTGCCACCCCGGCCGGACGCACACGCTCAGCATCGCGGTGCTGGCCGTGCCGCTGCGCGCCGTCATGCTGGCCTTCAACGACACCAACGCGGCCCGAGAGGTCGAGGGACGGGTCAGGAACAAGGGACTCTGCGGCGACGTGAAGCTCGTGGCGGGCCCGCGCGAGGCGCGCATCGGCGACGTCCGCGTCGAAACGTCCACGCGCAACTGGCAGATCACGTTCAACACGGAGCTGTCCGACGTCGACCCGGAGGCGGCCTACGTCCTGCACGCCGAGGTCCGCGACGGGGACGAGGTCGCCCGCACGTTCACCAGCGACCCCTTCAGCGGCAGGGAAGTCGTCGACGGCCGGATATCGATCACCAAGAACTGGCGGCCCGAGAAGCTGTGGGATCTGCACACGCCCGAGAACCGCTATGACGTGACCGTATCGGTGCTGGACGCCGGCGGGAAGGTGCTGGACGAGGCGCTGCCGGAGCGGTTCGGCTTCCGCGAGTTCTGGATCGACGGACGCTTCTTCTACCTGAACGGCTCCAAAGTCTTCCTGTCCTTCTCACGCGGCCAGCCGGGCCGCGACTACGACGGCGCCCGCGAGCGGATGCGCAGCCTGCGCGAGGTGGGTATCAACCTCGTCGCCTGCGGCGGCTTCGGCGCGGCGCCGGGCGATCATACCGGCTTCGAAGGCGTGCTCAAGGCCGCCGACGACGAAGGCACGCTGGTCGCACTGACCCAGCCGCACTACCGCCAGTACGATTGGAACACGGCCGACGCCGAGGAGACGAACGGCTACGCCCGGCACACCGAGTTCTACACGCGCATCGCCGGCAATCACCCCTCGGTCGTCTTCTACGCGGCCAACCACAACGGCACGGGCTACAGCGAGGACATGAATCCCGACACGATCGACGGGATTCACAATCCCCGCCAGACCTATCAGACGCGAAACGCCTCGTGGGCCCTGCGCGCACAGGCGATCGTGAACAAGCTCGACCCGACGCGCATCTATTACCATCACTCGTCGGGCAACCTGGGCCCGATGTTCACGAGCAACTTCTACGCGAACTTCACGCCCGTCCAGGAGATGGACGACTGGTTCGGGCACTGGGCCACGTACGGCCGCAAGCCCATGGACACGGTCGAGTACGGCACGCCGCTTTCCTGGGACTGGTCCATGTACCGCGGCTGGTACAAGGGCGTGCGGACCTTCGGCAGCGCCGTCGTCCCGTGGGAGATCTGCAACGCCGAGTGGAACGCGCAGTTCCTCGGGCCCCAGTCCTACGACATCACCGAGGAAGAGAAGACCAACCTCCGCTGGGAGGCCGGGAAGTTCCGCAACGGTGAACTCTGGCACCGCTGGGACTACCCCCACCGCCTCGGCGGTCCCCACCCCGAGCGGGACCCGGTCCTGGCGATGTACTTCACCAACAACTTCCGCGCCTTCCGCACCTGGGGGCTGTCGGTCAGCGCCCCCGAGGGCTACAGGGACTACCCCATGGCAACGGCCGCTCTCCAGCGCAACAACGGTCCGCTGCTCGCCTACATCGCCGGCAAGCCGGCTGCGTTCACCAGCAAGGACCATAACTTCCTTGCCAGCGAGACTGTTGAGAAGCAACTGATCATCATCAACAACTCGCGCGAGACGGTCACGGCCGACTGCGAGTGGACCCTGGGGCTCCCGTCGCCGGTGAACGGCACGAAGTCGGTCGAAGTGCCGACGGGCGAGCAGGAGCGGATCCCCCTCTCGTTCGAGCTGCCGGACGGTCTGGCCGCCGGGCAGTATACGCTGACGGCCGCCGTGCGCTTCAGTTCGGGCGAGACGCAGGAGGATTCCTTCGACGTCCACGTGCTGCCTGCGCCGGAGCCGGTTGCTGCGGCCGGCCGGATCGCCGTCTTCGATCCGAAGGGCGAGACGGCAAAGATGCTGGCCGACCTGGGCGTGGCCTTCGACAAGGTGGAGGCCGAATCGGACACGTCGTCCTATGACGTGCTCGTCATCGGCAAGAACGCCTTGACGCTCGCCAACGCCGCTCCGGACCTGGCCCGCGTTCGGGAGGGTCTCCGAGTGGTGCTCTTCGAGCAGACGGGCGACGTGCTCGAGAAGCGGTTCGGGTTCCGCATCGCCGAATACGGCCTGCGCAACGTGTTCGAGCGCGTGCCCGACCATCCGCTGCTGTCCGGCATCGCCGACGAGAACCTCCGCGACTGGCGCGGCAGCGCCACCGTGCTGCCGTCCGTCATCAGTTACGTAATGGACTACTCGCCCATCGTCGAATGGTGCGGCATGCGCGCGCGACGGATCTGGCGCTGCGGCAACCGCGGGAACGTCGCCTCGGCCCTGATCGAGAAGCCGGCGGCCGGCGACTTTTTGCCCATCCTCGATGGCGGCTACTCCCTGCAGTACGCCACGCTGATGGAGTACCGCGAGGGACAGGGCATGGTGCTGTTCTGCCAGACCGACGTGACCGGCCGCACCGAGAGCGATCCGGCCGCCGAGGCGCTGGCGCGCAACATCGTGCGCTACGTGTCCCAATGGCAGCCCGCAGCCCGCAGGACGGTCGTCTATGCCGGCGACGAGGCCGGCCGTGAGCATCTGGAGGCGGCGGGCATCACTCTCTCCGCTTTCAACGGTGACCTTTCCGATGGACAGGTTCTCGTTGTCGGCCCGGGCGCGGGCGAGCAGCTTGCCGCCAACGCTTCGGCCGTCCGTGACTGGGTGCGAGACGGCGGGCAGGTCGTGGCCCTCGGCCTGACGGGCGAGGAGGCAAGTGCCTTCCTGCCGGCGCAGGTGACGACGACGCCCGGCGAGCACATCGCCTCCTGCTTCGAGGCGGTCGGGACCGACTCGCCGCTGGTCGGCGTTTCGCCGGCGGACGTGCACAACCGCGATCCG
>Ga0123328_1002142_pt1 | contig 18155 bp, 12 predicted proteins | sample BioC12SIPDNA_2_FD_89702 | JGI IMG/M metagenome (GOLD analysis project Ga0123328, IMG submission 89702) | Anaerobic biogas reactor microbial communites from Washington, USA - Biogas_R1_A C12 SIP DNA | ecosystem: Engineered > Bioreactor > Anaerobic > Unclassified | place: Washington, USA...
CAGCGCGGCGTGGCGCTGGCGCTCAGCGAAACATCCTGGGCGGGCGCGATGTTGCTCGGCGCGCCGCTGGCCGGCTTCCTGATTGCCAGACAGGGTTGGGCGGCGCCGTTCGTCTGGCTGGGCTTTCTATCGCTGCCGATGGCCTGGCTCATCTGGAAGCAGATGCCCGCAGGCGACGGCGGCGTGGCGCGGATCCCACTTTCCGCGCTGCCCCGGGTGTTCCGCCGCCACCGCGTCATCTGGTTTGCCGCGCTCTACATGCTGCTGATCATGGCAGCCAACGAGCTGTTCTTCATCGTCTACGGCGGCTGGATGGAAGAGCAGTTTGGGTTAGGGCTTGCGAGCCTGGGGCTGGCTACGGCGGTTCTCGGCGGCGCGGAGATTGCCGGCGAGCTGGCTGCCGGCGTTGCCGTGGACCGCTTTGGGAAGCGGCCCGTCATCATCACCACCGGCGCGCTCACCGGCCTGGCGTATCTGCTGGTTCCCTATACCAGCCGCAGCCTGGCCCTGGCGCTGATCACCCTCTTTTTCGTCTTTCTCGTCTTCGAAATCACCGTCGTCGGCGGCGTGCCGCTGATGACCGAGGTTGTGCCCAGCGCGCGCACTGTGGTACTCTCCATCGTGCTGGCTGCGGGTAGCCTTGGCCGCATGCTGGGAGCGCTGGCCGGCCCCTTTCTCTGGCAGCGCAGCGGCATGGGCGGCAATATGCTCGTCGCCGGGCTGGTTATGTGGCTGGCCGTTGTGCTGCTGGCCGGCCGCGTGCGCGAGAATGCTGCGGGTCGAGGGGCGTAGACCTGGTAAGGAAAAAGGCAGACATGGAGAACGTCGATCTACTACTCTACAATGCCGGGCAGCTTTGTGTGGTGCCCGGGGGCGGAGCAGCACAGCGCGGCGCGGACCTGGGCCGGCTGGGCCTCATCGAGAATGGCGCAGTGGCAGTCAGAGACGGGCGGATCGTCGCTGTTGGTCCCAGCGACGAGCTGCGGGCTGAATACAGCGCCGGTATGCTGCTGGATGCAGCCGGGCGTTGCGTCATCCCCGGCTTCGTCGATCCCCATACGCACCTGCCCTGGATGGGCGACCGCGCCGACGAGTTCGAGCTGCGGCTGGGAGGCGCCTCTTACATGGAGATCATGGCCGCCGGCGGGGGCATCATGTCTACCGTGCGCGCCACACGCCAGGCCAGCGTAGACGAGCTTGTCGCGGCCAATCTGCCGCGCCTGCAGCGCATGCTGGCCCACGGCACAACCAGCGCCGAAATGAAGACAGGCTACGGGTTGGACACAGAGAGCGAGATCAAACAGCTTGACGCCATGCACGCCCTGCAACAGCAACAGCCCGTCGAGCTGACCTATACCTTCCTGCCGGCGCACGCCGTCCCGGCCGAGTATACAGGCAACACAGATGGCTACGTGGACCGCATCGTCGGCGAGATGCTGCCGGCCGGGGCAGAATGGATGCGGGCCCACGACACGGTCCTCTTCTGCGACGTCTTTTGCGAAGAGGGCGTCTTTGACCTGGCGCAGACGCGGCGCATTCTCGAAGCGGCACAGCGGCTCGGTTACCGGCTGAAGGTGCATGCCGACGAGTTCGCCGGGCTGGGCGGCACGGCGCTGGCTGTCGAGATGGGCGCCGTCTCTGCCGACCATCTGGTGCATACGCCGGAGGCGGACATTCAGGCGCTGGGCCGCGGAGCAACCATCGCCGTGGCGCTGCCGGGCACGCCGTTTGGCCTCGCCCACCACGATTACACGCCGGCGAAGGCCATCCTGGAAGCCGGCGGCGCGCTGGCCCTGGCAACCGACCTGAACCCGGGCACGACCTGGTGTGAGTCGATGCCGATGATGATGGCCCTCGCCTGCCGCTACATGGGGCTGACCCAGGCCCAGGCGCTGGCGGCGGCGACGCTGAATGCAGCCTTTGCCATCGGCCGTGGCGAGCAGGTCGGCAGCCTGGAAATAGGCAAGCAGGCCGACATCCTGATCCTCGACGTATCCGATTATCGCCACCTTGGTTACCGCTATGGTACGAATCCGGTGCAGGCGGTTATCAAGAAGGGGGAACTTGTCGTCGGTCCCTAGACGTCAGGGGTACGGCGCAGGAGGAAGCAATTATGGAGCTACTTAATGCCTATTCGACCGGCGACCTGCTGGGCCTGGCGGCGCTGGCGGTTGTACTGCTCGTGGCCCTGTTTGTGCTGCGCGCTATGTTCAAGCTGACGGCTACACTCTTCCGTCTGGGCTGCCTGGCTGCCATCTTCATACTCGCCGCCGCGGCGCTGCTCATCTATCTGTAGGGCCACCCGGTACCAGCGTACATTGCGCAGGGAGGGGCTGTCGTTATAATCTTAATTCACATTATGTCTGGCTGAACGGCCAGAAACCTGGCTCACGGTCAGAAAATGTGCCGCTTATGAGTAAATATCTCTTTCGTCTGGCCCTGTTCGTGCTACTGCTCGTCGCCGTGGCCTGTAACGATGCTCCCGCCGCGGTAACACAACCGGCAGCCAATTCCGGCAATACGGACAGCCCGGCAGACCAGGCGGGGGCCACCCAGCCCGGCCCGCCGCCATCGCCCACGCCCGTTCCGCCGACGCCCACGCCTGAGGAGCCCATGGCGGCGACCGTAAACGGGCAACCGATATACCTGGCGACCTATGAAGAGGCTCTGGCCCGCTACGGGCAGAGCGAGAGCCTGCTGCCGCCCGACGACCAGGCGACCGACGACCCCGCTTCCCTGCGCGCGCGCGTGCTCGATTTGCTCATCGAACGGGCACTCATCGAGCAGGCCGCTGCCGAGAATGGCATTGAGGTGACGCCGGAGATGGTTGCCGAGCAGGTGGAAGAGCTGCGGCGCGTTGCCCAGGAGGCGGGCGGCGAGGGTAGCTTCGAGGCCTGGCTGGAGGCGAACCAGTGGTCACAGGAGGCCTTTGAAGAGGCGCTGGCCTACGAAATGCTCACGGAGCGCGTCGCCGCAGTCGTTACTGCCGACGTGCCCGCTACTGTGAAGCAGGTGCACGCCCGCTACATCCAGGTAGATGATGCCGGGCTGGCTCAGTCGCTGCACCAGCAGATTATGGACGGCGGGGACTTCGCCGAGCTGGCCCGCCAGAACTCGCTGGACCAGACGACGGGCAGCCAGGGGGGCGACCTCGGCTATTTCCCTCAGGGTTCCTTGCTCGTGCCCGAGATTGAGGCCGCCGCCTTCTCGCTGAACCCGGGGGAGACCAGCGAGGTGATCACGGCGACGACGCCAGACGGTTCCCAGACTATCTACTATCTCGTGCAGGTTGTTGACGTTGACCCGGCGCGCCCGCTAAGCCCCGACACGCGCGCCACACTGTTGCAGGAACGTTTCGAGAGCTGGTTACAGGAGCGCTGGGACCAGGCTGAGATCGTCCGCCTGATCGATACGGGCGGCTCCTAGCTTATCTCAGGGAGGAGGGTGCGATGCGTGCGAGAAGAGGCAGTTCGGCATCGGCTGCTCTATTCAATGTCTTAACTATTCTTGTCGTCCTGGTGACGCTGGGGGTCATCGTTCTCGTTGTTCTGGCCTTCGCAACACCGGGCCTTCTGCCGCAGATCGCCGATCGGCTGGGCATCACCCGTGAAGAGGCGGAGGGCATACCCACCCCAACGCGTGTAGCTGCTGCCGCCGTGCCGACCATGACCGATACGCCGCAGCCCATTGGCTTCATCGAGCCGACCTGGACGCCGCCCAGCGTGGGCGGAGCGCCGGAGGCGACGGCGACGAACACGCGCCGCCCGACTGCCGAGCCGACCATCACGCCGACGTTCCCGCCGCCGACGTTCACGCCGACGCCTACAGACACACCCACGGCTACGCCCACACCCGGCCCCTCGCCCACGGCGACCAACACCCGGTCGGCCTACCAGTTCACGCGCGCGGCGATCAGCCCGCAGTACATCCAGAACTTTGCCAACTCCGCCGGCTGCAACTGGCTGGGGATTGCCGGCAATGTTTATGACACCGAAGGCAACCCGGTAGCCGCCGGCAGCTATCGAGTGCACGTCTGGGGCAGCGGCATCGACGAGAGGCCGCCCGCAGGCGGGGCGCCCGCCTACGGCCCGTCTGGCTGGGAGCAGTTCCTGTTCGACGCCCCGACCATCCGCGACTACAACGTGCAGCTTGAGACGGCTGCGGGAACGGCCGTGTCCGAGGTCTACCCGGTACAGAGCCGCGCGAGCTGCAACAGCAACCTGATTCTCTTCGATTTTGTCCAGAATCACTGAGTAGACGGCAAGGAGGAGCGCCCGCAAGGGCGCTCCCTTTTTCAGGAAGTAATGGGCACTCTCTACGTCGTCGGCACTCCGATCGGCAATATGGAGGACATTACTCTGCGCGCCCTGCGAGTGTTGCGCGAAGTCTCCCTCATCGCCGCCGAAGATACACGCACGACGGGCCGGCTCCTGCAGCACCACGCCGTCGAGACGCCGCTCATCAGCTATCATGACTTCAGCGACGAGCAGCGGCTGCAGGAGCTGATCGAGCGCCTGCACAGCGCCGACGTCGCCCTGGTCTCTGACGCCGGCATGCCGGGCCTCTCCGATCCGGGCTACAGGCTGGTGCAGGCTGCGCACGAAGCCGGCATTCCGGTCAGCCCGATTCCCGGCCCTTCCGCGGCGATCACCGCTCTGGTGAGCAGCGGCCTGCCGACCGATGCTTTTCTCTTTCTCGGCTTCCTGCCCCGCCAGGCCGCTGCCCGCCGCGCCGCGCTGGCAGAGGTCCGCGACCTGCCCTACACGCTGGTGCTCTACGAGGCCCCGCACCGGCTGCTCAGGCTGCTCGCCGATGTCGAAGCCGTGCTGGGCGACCGTCGCCTGGTCGTGGCCCGCGAGCTGACTAAACTTTACGAGGAGATCTGGCGGGGGACGGCAAGCGCCGCCCAGGCCCATTTTGGCGCCGATCGCGTGCGGGGGGAGATTACGCTGGTGATCGCCGGGGCCAGCCCCGGGGCGACCGTCTGGGACGAGGCGGCGGTACGGGACGCCTTACGCGAGGCGATTGCAGCGGGGCAGCCGCGCAAGCAGGCCGCCGCCGCCGTCGCCGAGTTATCGGGCTGGCGGAAGAAGGAGCTGTACGAGCTGTCCTTGCAGCTCGATTAAGGGCCGGTGAGACCCGTCAGGGGGTTGTGGTCTCCGAATCCTCCAGCTGCCAGTCGCTGCCCAGGATGACGAGCACGTCATAGTCGCCGGCCGGCGCGCGCGTGCTGTAGGTGATATTGAGCGGGGGCACGCCGAGCAGCTCGGCCAGGTAGCGCGTGGTGTTGAGGTGGGAGCCGTAATCGACGATCTGTGTGCTGGTCAGCGTGGCGTCGTCGGCATTGCCAATGTCCACGACGTTGATACCGTAGGGCAGCAGGTAATCGCGCGTGCTGGAGGCGAGCCCAAAAGTGGCCGTGCCGTTGTGGATGACGACGCGGGCGTTCTCCTCGCGGGCAAGCTGCGGCAGATTCTCAATCACTGGCGTAGGAATGGCCGGTGGCGCGAAGATCTGGTCGCGCAGGGAGCGAATGCGGTCGCGATTCGGCACCAGGACCATCTGACCGTCGGGCGTGACCTCGTTGTAGACGTACGTGTAGTCGATGACATAGGTCTGCACGTCGCTCTCGATGTCCTGGACCAGCAAGGCCAGCTGCACCGCTTCCTCCAGCGACATGTTCGTCTTCGTGTTCTCCTGCAGCGAGCGCCATAGCTGCGGCGCCTGGGCGAGCAGGCGCGGCACCATATTGAGGCTCAGCACCTTCTTGCGCGCCGCCGTGAGAACCTGCTGCTGGCGGGCAGCGCGGTCAATATCGCCGTTGGCCGTGGCGCGCGTGCGAGCATACTTGAGCGCCTGCATGCCGTCCAGGTCGTGGGTGCCTGGGGTGATATGGAACGGATCGTAGCCGTAACAGCTATCTGGATAGGTGGGATCGTCGATCTCTTCGCTAACTTCGACGGTAATGCCGTCGATCAGGTCGATGATATCTACAAAGCCGTCGAAGTTGATGGCCGCGTAATACTGCACGGGAATGCCCAGGGTGGCCTCGACCGTTTCCACCGCCAGCGCCGCCCCACCACCGGGATATTCATAGGCCTCGCCCTGGAAATAGGCCTGATTGATCCGGTTGACGCCGAATCCCGGGATCTCGACCCAAAGGTCGCGAGGCAGAGAAAGCGCTGCAATCGATTTGCCGACCGGGTCGATGGTCACTACCATCATACTGTCGGTGTGGGTCGGCCCTTCCTCGCCGCAGCGCAGGTCAATGCCCAGCAGGAGGACGTTCACGCGCTCTGTGCCCGACCAGGGCTGGAATACCTGTGGCGATAGCGACTCCTCCTGGCCTCCGGACGACGGCGAGTCGCTGCTAACCAGCGGGGAACCAAGGCTGCCCGACGTCTGGCCACCTTCGCCGTCTGGCAGCACGAACGGATCGTCGGTTACGTTCCAGCTGGCGACGGCCTCGCGCACGGTGTTGAACAGCCACGAGCCGGTTATCCAGACGACGATCAGAAGTAAGATGACCGCCAGCCCGCCTAAAACGGCTACGGCCCAGAGGGGTAACTTAACGCGCGGGGTGGCGCGACGCGAACTTTGATGATTACTCATAATAAATTACCATTATCGGCTCCTCGCTGGATCGGCGCTCATTATAACACGCACAAAGTGTGAGGCAATTTTAGTGGACGCTCATTTGACAACGAGAAACTCATCTGTTAACCTAGTTCGAACATATACATAGCACCAACGCGTTGACCGGGACGAGTAGCGGCTGAGCCTGTCCCAGAGAGTGTGCGTCGATGGGCTGAAAGCGCGCACGGCAAAGACAGCCGCCAAAACCACCCGGGAGCGATCTCCGGAACGGCTGACCCAGTATGGAGATCCGGCAAGCCCCGTTACCGGCTATAATGAGGGTTCTGGCTCACTTTAGGCCAGGACTGAAGTTGGGTGGAATCGCGAACGCCATCGCCCCGATACTGGGCGTTGGCGTTTTTGTTTTGGAGGAAGTAAGAGATGGCCGAAGCAGTGAAGGAACAACAAGTAGAGGAGAATGTCCCCTACCGGGAAAGCAACCTGTACCGGCTGCGCCATTCGGCAGCCCACGTGCTGGCCGAAGCGGTCCTGGACCTTTTCCCGGAGGCGCGGCTGGCAATCGGGCCGCCCATCGAAGATGGTTTTTACTACGACTTCGACCTGGGCAAAGACGAGCGGGGCAAGCCAATCACCTTCTCCGAAGAAGATCTGGAGAAGATCGAGGCGCGGATGAAGGAGCTGATCAAGGACAACGCCCGCTTTGAGCAGTCCTCGATGTCGATCGACGAAGCGCTGGAATTCTTTAAGGATCAGCCTTACAAAGTGGAGCTGATCCAGGAGCTGGCGGCCGGCCGGGTTGACGAAGACGGGCGCCCTATCTCCGAGCCTGTGCGCGAAGTGGGCATTTATCGCCAGCGCGATTTCGTCGATCTCTGCCGTGGCCCGCACGTCAACTACACCGGCCAGATCAAACCCAACGCCGTCAAGCTGCTGCGCACGAGCGGCGCCTACTGGCGCGGCGACGAAAACCGGCCGCAACTGCAGCGCATCTACGGCACGGCCTGGCCGACGAGGGCGGAGCTGGAGGAGTATCTCGAACGGCTGGAAGAAGCGGCCTCACGTGACCACCGCCGGCTGGGCAAGCAGCTGAGCCTCTTCCACATTTCACCGCTCGTTGGGGCCGGGCTGCCGTTGTGGCTGCCCAAGGGCACGATACTTCGCGAGACGCTGGAGCAGTTCCTTCGCCAGGCGCAGCGCGAGCGCGGCTATCTGCCGGTCATCACGCCGCACATTGCCAAGATCGATCTGTTCATCACGAGCGGTCACTATCCCTACTACAAGGATAGCCAGTACACGCCGCTGGACATCGACGGCGATCTCTTCCTGCTCAGGCCGATGAACTGCCCTCACCACATTGAGGTCTACCGCAGCGAGGCGCGCAGCTACCGGGATCTTCCGTTGCGGCTGGCCGAGTTCGGCACGGTTTACCGCTACGAACAGAGCGGCGAGCTGGCCGGCCTGACGCGCGTCCGTGGCTTCACAGTGGACGACTCCCACCTCTTTGTGACGCCGGAGCAGCTCGAAGACGAGTTCATTCAGGTCGTGCAGCTCATCCAGTACGTCTTCAACGCCATGGGCTTCTCCGATTTCCGGGCACGGCTGGGCACGAACGATCCCGAAAGCGACAAGTATGCCGGCACGCCGGAGATGTGGGAGAGAGGCATCGCGGCCATCCGCAATGCCGCGGATAAGCTCGGCCTTAACTATACGGTCGAGGTCGGCGAGGCCGCCTTCTATGGCCCCAAGCTGGACTTCATCTTCCGCGACGTGCTCAAGCGGGAATGGCAGCTCGGCACCGTACAGGTGGACTTCCTGCTGCCGGAACGGTTCGCTCTGGAATACATCGGGCCGGATGGCGAGGCCCACCGCCCGGTGATGATCCACCGCGCGCCCTTCGGCAGCATGGAGCGTTTTGTCGGCATCCTCATCGAGCACTTTAACGGCGCCTTCCCGGTCTGGCTGGCGCCGGTGCAGGCCATACTCATTCCCATCACCGACCGGCACAACGACTACGCCCGCGAGGTGGCGGAGGCGCTGCAGGCGTCAGGAATCCGCGTCGAAGTTGACGCCAGCGGCAGCCGGATGAACGCCAAGATCCGCAACGCTCAGTTGCAGAAGATCCCCTACATGCTCGTCGTCGGCGACCGCGAGGTCGAGGCGGGAGCGGTAGCCGTGCGGACTCGCGATGAAGAAAACCGTGGCTCCATGCCGGTAGCCGAGTTTAAGGAGCTGATCCTGGAGCGTATTCGCACGCGCTCGCTCGAGCTGTAAGCCGCTCGCGGCAGCCTGCCATCCCTCTGTTTTTCGAACGAGGAGAGCCGGTTACCGGCTCTCCTCGTTGTTTCGGGGGCGCTTCCCGGCCAGAATCGGCAGCGTAACAGTAAAGGTACTGCCGACCCCTTCCTCACTCTCGACTTCGATGGTGCCGTTGTGTGCCTTAACCAGGGCCTGAGCCACTGCCAGCCCCAGCCCCGTGCCAGGCGCGATGCTGCTATGCACGTCAAGCCGTTTGTATCGTTCGAATATGGTCGGAATCTCCTGCGCGGGAATGCCGTAACCGGTGTCGCTGACTGAGAAGATGACGCTGTTGTGATCTAACTCAGCGGCCAGCGAGATGGTCCCACCGGCCGGCGTGTATTTGATCGCGTTAGAGAGCAGGTTGAGCAGAATGCGCGTCACGTGGCTGCGATCGGCGCGCACCGAAACGGGTGTGCGCGGCAGGCGCCGCTCGAGTATCAGCTCCTTCTGCAGCAGCTGCGGGCGGATCGACTCCAGCGCATTGATGACGACCGGCATCAAGTCGAACGTCTCCGGCTCCATCGGCATGTCGCCGGTGATCTTCAGTCGCCCCAGATCGACAATGTTGTTGACGATGTCGAGCATGACGCGCTGGTTGTGGACAATCGTGTCGGCCAGATCGGGCTGCTCTTCCAGCACCTGTGGCCTTTTCTTGATGATCTCCGCATAGAGGCCAATACTCATGAGCGGCGTCTTCATGTCGTGGGAGAGTACGGCGAGAAAGGCGTCCTTTTCCTCATTCGCCCGGGTCAGCTCCTGCGTGCGCGCGGCGATGAGCGATTCCAGGTTGTTCATGTGCTCTTCCATAGCGCGCACGTAAAGCCGGAAAGCCAGCACAGAAAGCAGAACCGGCAGGAAGAAGACCAGGACGCCGAGAATGTCGTACTGCGCGGCGGCAAAGGCGATCGTCCCGCCACCGACGCTCATGATGATCACGTCGAGCAGGAGATACCACTCATTCTCGCGCCACAGGTCCACCAGCCGCAGCCGCTGCCCGTGCTGCAGATAAAGAACGGCGATCAGCAGGAACGCATTGAGCAGGCTATGCACGGTCGCGGCAATCACCCATGGCACGATAATCGCGATCAGGAAGGAAGGGTTCCGTCCGATCACGTCGAGGAGCTGATCGTAGTCGCCGGGCAGAGCAGGGAGCGGCAGTAACCGCTGGAGCGCCAACAGCACCCAGCCGGCCAGGTAAATGGCAATGCTGAACATGCCGACGTTGAAGCTGAGCTGGGCAAGGGTCTTCTTCCACGTTCGCCCGGTCGCCGGCTTAAAGAGCCACAGGGTACTCATGGCTGTGGCGGTAATCAGCGTGGCCGCGGCCGGGCTGAACAGGTAAGCGGCTGCCATACTGAGGGCATTGTGGATGTCGTAGGTAATGCTCGCTTTTTCCGAGATGGCCGTTGAGGCATTCGCCAGGGCAGAGAAGGAGGCCAGAAGCAACAAAAGTGCAAAAATTACGAGGTCTGATCGGCTGGCTAAATCGACCAGTCCCATCAGAATCAGCACGGCGCCTATCGTCGAGATAAGGGCGATATAGAGAAAGTAGGGCTGCCGCAGTCGGTCCATGGACAAACGCTATGGTTGCTCTACGCCGGGCTCCGTACACAGACAGCCAGGGACTGCATTACACAGAACACAACCGGGCGCAGATTGTAATACCATAGCCTCTCGCTTACGAATCTGCTTTGCCCGGGCCGGGCCTGACGCGCAGGTAGCGCCGGCTCAGGACTATTTGTCGTCGCGCTCGGCACGGCGCCGCCGCTCCAGCAGGCGACCCGCCAGCGTTCCCGGCGCAGGCGCTTCAGGCAGAGCCGGCTTGTGGCTCTCCATTGCGGGCGTTCGGGCCGGCGGCCTCTCCGGCAGCGGTTCGGACCGGGCTGCTCCTTCATCCGGTGGAACTGGTTCTGGCGCTGGCGGGCCTGGGGCCACGTTCTCACTCCGACCGGCCGTTGCCCGCGTCTTGGCGGCAAAGAGCCGGCCAACCTGTTCGCTGCGCTGCGCCTCGGCTACCGGTTCGCCACGCCACCGAGTCAGCACTGCCCACAGCCGCTCCCAATCACGGCGCGTGACGACCAGCCGGCGCAGGGCTATGTCCACCGGGAGCAGAAACACCGCCAGCAGGGTCAACCAGGGCCAGATAGGTCGCGTTGCCCGTTCGGCGGCAAGCGTATGGGCAAAAGCCTGATCCGGCTCCCCGGCGATGTTGCTTCCCCCGGTCGCCGAGGCGACCATCTCCAGGAGCTGCAAATCTGGCTCCAGCTGCCGGTACTCCGGCGAGTAGCCGAGCACCCAGCCGCTGGTCTGGGCGACCGCCGGGTCGTCCGCTTCCTCCGGCGTGCCCGTAATGCGCAGAAGATAGGCGCCTTCGTGACCGGGCGTGAACGTCCCTTCGTAGCGTCCCGGCGCGACCTGATTCAGCGCCACGGCGGTCACTTCTCCGGCCGGGTTGACCACGTTGGCTGCTACTTCCAGGTCGTTGAGGTAGGCGCCATCGGCGCTCCGGGCATCGACAGTCAGCCGGGCTACTTCCTCGCCATAATCGACGACGGTCTCCACGCTGCTCTCGCGGTTCTGGGTGATGGACCAGGAAACGGCCTGTTCCCAGAAGGTGGGGAAGCCGGCCCAGCGCACCCAGTCGGTTGCCCAACGGCCGGTCGCGTCTGATGTCCAGGCGACGGCCCGGCCCAGACCGTACTGCCACGTCGCCAGCAGCGGGTCTCCCATGGGCGTTTCCAGTACTGTCTGCGCCGTGGCTTTGGCGGTTGTGCCGACATAGCCGTAGAGGGGAGGCACCTGAGTGATGTTGGCTACAATCGGGCTATTGCTTCTCAATGTCGGGAAAAAGCGCTCTTCTACCAGATAGGTGCGCTGGATCGACGTCGTCTCCTGGGTAAAGATCTGCGGCAGGTTGGCGGCCTCCTGCGTCAGGTGGAACCGGCCGTTGCCCAGCTCGGCCATCTGCTGCAGCCAGGGCACGTCTTTGCCGTCGCCAATGGCGACCATCGACACGGTAGCCCCACCTGCCACCAGCTCCGCGATTAGCTCCGGCACCCCTTCCTGCTCGTTAGAATCGCTGCCGTCGGCCAGGACGATCAGATGTTTGACCTCGTTTTCGCTGGCTGCCAGCACATCGACGGCGGCGGCGACCCCGGTGCGCACGTTGATCCCGCCGCCTCCCGCGCCAATCTGGCGGATCTGGCCGATGATCTCCTCGCGGTCGCTGGCCAGCGCCGGGCCAATCACCTGGTCCGGCACGGTATCGACCGGTATGACGGCTATCTCGTCAAAGGGATTCAGCAGCTCGACCACACGCACCGCGGCCTCGTCCGCCAGCTGAATCTTGGTCAGCCCGCCTTCCTGCATGGCCATGCTTCCCGAGCGGTCGATGACGATGACGATAGTCACGGCGGGAAAGCGCTCCTGATCCTTGATCTGCATCTCTACCGGCAGCGTCTCTTCCAGAGGCGTGCGGAAGTAGCCGCCCATGCCGTAGCTTTGCGGGCCGCCGACGACGACCAGACCGCCGCCCAGGTCACGGACGTAGCTCTGCAGCGCCGCCATCTTGCGCGGGCTCAGATTCTTGGCGTTGACGTTGACGAGGACGACGCTGGCATAATTGCCGAGAGCCGGCAGCGCTGAGGGGAGCTGCGCCGGCGTCATCTGCTCGACAATCAGACCTGTCGCCTGCAGCGCCTCGCGCAGCTGGCGGGCTTCGGGCGGGTACGGCTCGCCGTTGTCGTCCAGCTCGCCCTCGCTGCTGACCAGCAGGACACGCGGCGGGCCGGTAACCTCGGAAAACGCCGCCAGCCGGTTGTTCTGGTAGTAGGTATCGACAGCCGGCTCCAGCTCGACGGTGTAGCGCAGGAATTCCTGCTCTCCCCCGCGCAGGGTGATGGGGAAGTTGTTGCTTCCCCGGTTCAGCGTCACCTGCTCCTCGTAGACCACGCGCCCGTCACCGCCCAGCACGCGCAGCGTGGCCTCCGTATTGACGGTGCTGAAGGCGCCTGCCACAAGCGTAAATTGCTCGCCCTGCCGCACGCGGGTCGGCGCATCCACCTGCGTGAGCATGACCTCGGCGCTGCCGGCCGGCCGTGTGAGCGGCACATAGTCGATTTCAATGCCGGCGGCTGCCGCCAGCTGCGCTGCCTGCATCGTGTCCCCGCTGGTCGCCGCCCCATCGCTGAGCACCACGAGGCGTCGCGCGCTGCCGGCCGGGAAGAGCGCCATCCCCAGGCGGATCGCGTCCGCCAGGTCGGTCTGCAGCCGCAGCGGGGCGGAGCTGAAGGGCGCCAGCTCGGTCAGACCGCTCATGGGCCGCTCGACCAGCGCGTTGGCCCCAAAGAGAACGACAGCCGTCCTGTCCTCACGGCCCATCCCGGACACCGCCTCGCGCACGTAGCTCTCGGCTGCCTCCATCTGCTCGGCGCCAATCGAATCCGAGGCGTCCACGAGAAAGACGACCGCCAGCTCCTCGGCAGCGCGCACAATCTGTGCCCCGGCGAGGCTCAGGGTCAACAGGAACAGAATCAGCAGGCGAATGCCGATGCTGGCCCGGTCGCGCCAGTGCCGCCCGGCGAGACGCGCGCCTGCCAGCCAGACAAAATAGGGCAGCGTCAGGAGCAGGAGTAGCGCAATGGGCGTGGAGAAGCGCATCGTCGCTCAGCTTTCCAGCGCCAGCGGCAGGAAGATGGAGAAGGTCGTTCCTGCGCCGTACTCGCTGTTCATTTCCAGTCGCCCACCGTGCGCGCGGACAATGAAACGGGCCAGGAGCAGGCCCACGCCTTCGCTGCTCCGGTAGCGGCCATTCTGGCGATGGCCCACCGCCTCCCAGACCTGATCGGAGCGCTCTGGAGGGATGCCCACGCCGGTGTCGCGGATGTGCAGGTACAGCTCGTTGCCGGCCATGCCACTGTCCACCCGCACGTCGCCACCGATCTTGTTGAATTTAATTGCGTTATGGAGCAGATGCTGGATGGCTTCGGTCAGCCGTTCTTCGTCGCCTTTGATTACCGGCAGGCGAGGATCGTCGTCAACCTCGACGCGGACCCGGCGGGCAGTGGCCATGGGCGCAAGGTTGCGCACCGCCTGCTGCACCGCGTCGTTGAGGTGCATCGGCGCGAAGTGAAATTCCTGCTGCTGCTGCACGCGCCCGGCGACGTTGACCAGATGGCCGATCATGGTCCGCAGCTCGGTGAGCGGCTGCGAGAGGGTTCCCGACAGCTCCTCTTGCGGCCCCACCGCCCGCAGCGCGTCGTTGATCTCCCCGAATGGAGCGTACAGCGCGGGCGATACGAGAGCCGCAAATTGCCGGTAAAGGGCGCTCAGCTCCTGCAGGAATTGCTGCTCGAGGGTCAGGCTGTCGACACGCTCGAAGACGTAGCCGTTGAGCTGACTGAGGGTGGCAATCTGGCCCGCCTGCCATAACAGCGGCCCGGCCTGGAGGGCCAGTTTCTGCAGCCAGGCCAGCTCGTGCTCGTAGTAAGGCGCTCCGGTGAATTTATCTCCCAGGGCGACAACGCCAACCAGCCGCTGCCCTACCTGCAGCGGCAGCAACCACTCGCTCTGCCAGCCGGCGACGGCTTCCTTTTCTACCGCCGGCACGGCGCCGAACAGCTCGCCCTGAGCCAGATCGAACGGCGCCAGGGGCCCATGTATTTCCTGCTGCAGATAGCGGGCGAACGGGCTGGCGCCGGCAAGCAGCGCGGCAGGAGGGCGGGCCGTCTCGGGCACCGACGCCAGAGGAGTGAGCAGCAGGCTGCCCCCCGGCCCGTTCTCTACGCCAAACAGGTGCCCGTGCTCCGTACCCAGCGTTTCCTGGACGAGACGCAAGATCAGGCCGGCCAGCTTCTCCGGGTCTGGCAGGCTCTGCATCAGGTCGGTCCCGTGCGAGAGCGCCAGGTAGGGTTGCGGGCGCCGGGGCAGGAGATACCAGCGCACGACTCGCTCGACCAGGCGATTGGTCAGGACGAAAAGGGCGGCAAAAAGCGCGGCGAACAGGATCAGGTCCAGGCTGGTCGCAATGCCCGTACGCTGTGGTAGCACCCGCACCATCAGCCAGAGAGCGGTCCAGGCTAACCCAAAAAGCAACAGCGTCGAGGCGAGCCGGGCGACGAGATGGCGCAGGGTCGGCCTTAATTCGGGCAGGTCATAGCGCCGCAGCGTGGCGTTGCCGAGCATCGCCGCGCCGATCAGGATCAGGGCCCCAACTTCCTGCCAGGCGGGCTGATACGGCTGCTGGACGAGGGCCACACCGCCGCCGAGCAGATAGACGAGAAGGGTGAGCTGCCAGTAGTTGAGCCGGTTGCGATAGAGCGAGCGCGGCGTTTGCTGGGCCGCCTGCCGGGTCAGCAACAAGGCGCCGGCGAGTGGTACGAGCCACGTGGCTACCCACAGCGCCGACCACAGCACAGACGGCGGTAGCTGCGTTCCTACCGCCGATAAAAGAATGTCGCCCAGCGGGGTCAATACGGGATCCAGCACAAAGCTGACCAAGCCCAGCAGGACGGCGATAACCAGACCGGGCCGGACTGCGGAGAGCGGTGTCTGTAGGAAGCGATGGGTCGTCACCAGCACCAGGAGCGCCGACATCGACAGTATGTAGCGGCCGGCCGCGCGCCAGGCGACTTCTGCTTCCCTGGGAAAGCCGGAACCCGTGTAGAAACTGAGGATGCTGCTGGACCAGAGAGCAACAGCCAGGAGCGCGGCGGCCCAGGCCTGCTTGCTCCGGCGGCTGCTGCCCAGCCGCGCGTAGCGCGCCAACAACAAGAAGACGACCGGCAAGGCGAGCGTGATCAGGAACTGCTGGATCAGCATGAAGCGCTCAATTTGGGAAACGAGTCCAATCGACGGCGAATCACAGGAAAAGTCGTTCCTTGCAGATCAGGGATTCCCTGGGCTATCGGCCAGAGGTAGCGGCGATTTCCCAAATTTATCCCAAATCGTTCTTGGGATATATTTGGGTTATCGGCGCCAGCCATGTTACTTCAGGATGTAGTAGGTGCCCTTCTTAGAGCCAATCTTCAAGAGCAGATTCTTTTCGACCAGATCGACGAGGTCCAGGCGCAGCGTCTCCGAGGAAACGTCTGGGCAGAGCCGCTGGTATTCCCGGTTGGTGATGCTTCCCTGCTGCTGGACGTAGGTCAGCGCGCGCGCCTGGCGCTCATTCATATTGCGTGTCCACTCTGGTACCGGCGCCCGTTTCGGCTCGCTGCTCTTGTGCAAGACCACGGTAAAGGAGTGCGGCATTGCCCGGAAGGTGGGCATCGGGTGCCCAGCCTGAACCATATCCTCAATCATCCGGTCGATGCCCAGCCCCAGCTCTTCAATATAACCCCACTGGTAAAGACCGTTGACGATGCGCGGGTTGCGCGAGTAATGCTCTTCGACCAGGTTATCGAGGGTGATATAACCGGGCAGCCCGCCAGGACTGATCACTTCCATGCGGTCGGTGTACATGCGAATCTCGATGCGCCGCCCCTGAATCCGGTAGTCGCGGTGGGCGACAGCGTTGATCAGCGCCTCACGGACGGGGAAGCGCGGATACTCGGTCAGCTCTTCCCGCTCCAGAGAATTGACGCGGGCGCCAACGCGCATCTCTTCCCAGACAATGTTCCAGGCCCGTTCGACCATACGGGCAAGCGGCCCGCTCAGCTCGTCGCGCCGCCCGTAGCCCGCGCCCCCATCTTCCGAACGCGGCTCGGTGCTGGCAAACTTGACGAAGACGATTCCGCTCTGTGGCAGGAAGGCCTGCGGGTTCCTTCCGAAAAGAAGGATACCAGAGACGGTCGGTTCCCCGGCGCGTGTCGTCGCGCCAATTTCGAAGAGCAGCTCAGACAGCGCGCCGAGTCGTGGCGAGCCGCGCGCCTCGCGCTTCGCCAGATATTCGTCGATGATACTGCGGTCAAAATCGTCGAGGGTAGCGCCGGGCACTATCGTCGTCTCAAAGTCGCCTGTGCTCTTGCTCGTCGCCAGCTGCTGGATTTCCTGGCCCGCCAGGGGCCGGTTTTCCCGGCCGCTGCGCACGAGAACCCGGCCGTCCTCGAGGCTGTGCAGCTCTCCGCTGCGGGGCACCTGAATGCCAATCAGCGTGCCCTGGCGTGTGGTCACCGGCTGCCACTCGCTGAGCACAGGTGGGCGGGTCCGTCGCGCTGCCGCGCGCAGAGCGCTCTCGGCTTCTTCCTCCCAGATTTCGTCGGCAAGGCGCCCTTCCCTATCCACCCCAAGCACGATGAGGCCGCCGCTGGCATTGGCCAGTGAGACCATTGCCTCGGCCAGCAGATCGGGATCGGCTTCCGGCAGGAAGACGAGCTGCTGCCCCTCTCTCTTGTCGCGCAAGGGTAGTTCTGGAGCCATACTTACCAGCCTTTACCGGCAAGTATAGCAGAAAAACGCTCGGGCAATGAACGCCCTCGCAGCGGGGACAGCGCCGGGGAGAGAGCCAGATTGAGGGAAAGAAGAAAGGCCCGGCAGCGGAGCAGACCGGGCCCGAACAAGCCAAAAAGGCTCAGGCCGATGTATCGACGATGCTGTTCTCGCCGCCGTACTCATTAGGTACGTAGGCGTCGGCAGCGTCGTCATTCTCCCAGCGACTGCCGTCGATCAGGTAGCGGAACTGAATTCGCTGGTCCACGGGCAGCTTGACGCGCGCCTTGAACTCGCCCGACTTCAGCTGCTGCATGGGAACCGGCGACCAGCCATTCGCCTCGGTCAGAACGACGACTTCCGTCGCGCCCTCCGGCCGATACCGGAAGGTCACCTCGCACTCGCTACCCTTCTTAAAGAAGCGCTTACTCAACATCGTATGGTCCTCCGTAAGGAACCTCCACGCGGGGGAGGTTTCCCGATGGGCCTGGGATCAGGCTAAGTCAGGGGACGCAGATTATCGAAAGCTCACCAGAGGGTCAAGGAAAATGCAGAATTTCTGACGAACTGCCCAAGATAAAGGGGCTTTGCCTGTGAAGAGGTTACAACGCTCCGTTGCGTCCGGGAGGTGGGGATGGTTGCTGGGGTGACATACAGGTTACGTCAGAAACGTTGACCAGGGCGCGGATGCGGTGCAGCACGCGCACAAGCTGGCGTGGCGAAGCGACTTCCATTTCCAGCCTGACCGTCGCCGTACCTTCGTATGTGTCGGCATGAACGGCCGGCATGTTGATCCGTTCGTTGCGCATCAGCTCGGCGATCTCGTAGAGCAGGCCGCTACGGTCAAAGCCGTCTACCTGTACCGTCACCACACGCACCTCGCACTGCTCGTC
>Ga0123328_1002146_pt1 | contig 18146 bp, 16 predicted proteins | sample BioC12SIPDNA_2_FD_89702 | JGI IMG/M metagenome (GOLD analysis project Ga0123328, IMG submission 89702) | Anaerobic biogas reactor microbial communites from Washington, USA - Biogas_R1_A C12 SIP DNA | ecosystem: Engineered > Bioreactor > Anaerobic > Unclassified | place: Washington, USA...
CACGGAAGTGCAGGGCGCTGCCGCCCTGGTCGCCCATGGGCACCGGCGCATACCAGATGTCCACGCCCTTGTAGCCGCTCAGGACGAAGGCGGCCTCGCGAACGTAGGGGATGCCCACGGCGTGGCCGGTCAGACCGTGCAGGCGCGCGCTGACGTAGGAGATCATCGGCGTCCAGACAAATCCGAACAGGAGCAGCAGCCAGACGGGGAACTTGGGCACCAGCCAGTGGCAAAGCATGATCATCCAGAGCGTGCCGGCGATGTAGAACAGCACGGCCACCGGGATGGGCACGTCGCCCCGGCCTTTGGGGGGTGCCAGCGACCCGCCGCTGGTGGCGGACCGTGCGGCCTGGGCCTTGATGGCCTGGCTGAAGGCGGCGTAGAAGCCCAGCAGGGCGATGGCCACGGCCGTGCCGATCGAGAAGCTCAGCCAGAAGTCGAACTGGTTGGCCAGGCCCGTCTCGATGTAGTCCATGCCGGGCTGCCACATGTTCAGTATGCCGATGCGGTAGAGGATGGGGTTGAGGATCAGCCGCCCGAGCACGCCGCCGCAGAAGTTGCCCACGACCATCCAGAAGGGCAGCACGAAGCCGGAGAAGATCAGTGCCAGGTTCGTGCCGATGGCCAGAGGCACGGCGCGGAACCACCCCACATTCTGGAGCTTGGTGGTGAAGTCGTAGAACGGCACGGGGATCAGGTAGAGCGGCTTGCGCAGGAAGACGTCCGAGAGCGGGGGAATCGCCACGTAGATCAGGCCGAAGACGATGCCCACCGTGCTGCCGATCGAGAAGCAGCGCCACCGCCACGTCTCCTCGTCGCTCTCGGCAAGGGCCGTCACGCCCTTGGCGGCGATGGGCGCCATCGGGAAGGGCAGGCGCTCGACGTCGCTGGTCAGGCGGAAGACGGCGTACCCGAGGCTGAAGAAGCTCAGGCGCCCCCAGATCGTAAACAGGGCGAGCAGCCCCAGTTGCGGCCACCAGTCCCTGTGCAGCAGGGACCGCTGGATGAACGCCTCGCTGCCGGGCGGCGGTGCCTTCCAGAACGGTATCTGGTTGGCGATCTCGAACTGGACCGCCGCATCGCTGCGGACGAAGTACGTCATCCCCACGAACGTGTTCATCCACAGGTTCGGTATGGCCGCGCCCAGCACGCTGAAGGTCACGCTGTAGATGACGAACATCTCCTGGCGGCTCAGCGTCGTGCGGCAGCGCTTGGCGATTTCCAGGAAGACGATGAGGGTGACCCAGACGGCCGGCTGCCCGAGCTGCTGGCCGAGCATGAGGAACATGAACATCGAGCCGGGCATGACGACGAACGCGACGAACAGGCCCGCCAGGATGGCCTTGATGCCGAATCCGTCGGCGAATGCCGTGGGCTCTTCCTGCTCCTCGCGTATCTTCAGATAGTCTTCGCCGCCAGCCATTGGTCGCCTATGCTCCGGTCCGTTTTCATGGCCCAGCGGCCGCCCCGGCGGGGGCGGCCGGCATTCAGCTCGTCTGAACGGCCTGCCCGCTGAGGCGCGCCCGGCCCTCGGCGGTCAGCCGCTTCTTGGCGTCGGTCGTGACCAGGCGCCAGATCAGCAACTGCTTGCGCAGGTCCTTGAGGAATCCCAGGTTCATCCGGTGCCAGGTCTGGAACTCGCCGCTCTTGCGCGTCAGAACGAAGTACAGATACGTGATGTCGGGCTGTTCGGCGTCCGGCACGCTGGATATCTTGACGCTCTGGCTCACGCCCATGTCCAGAGGCGCCACCCAGACGGTGGCCTCCATGGAGATGCGTCGGGAGCCTTCGACCGTCTCCTCGTAGAACGCCAGGTCGGCCGAGGTGAAACTGCCCACCGCGTCTTCGTCGTTGCTCTCGAAATACTCGTAGAGGTAGGAGATCACGCCGAGCGCCTCATGGGAGCTGACCGTGAACGGGAACCAGATCTCCCAGACGTCGCTGGTCGGCTTGGCGATCGTCATCCGGCGCGTCTCGTCCGGCACGCTCAGCTTGCCGGCCATGCGGGCGGGGTAGGCCGTCGAGAGCAGCACGACGACCACCACCGCCAGGGCCGACCACACGGCGCTGACGCTGGAGTAGTTCAGCGAGATGCCCTCCATCAGGGCGGGCACGTGGACGAGCCCCCGGCTGATCACCTGGCCCAGCAGGTATCCCAGCATGGCGCCCATGACGGCGAACACGCAGCTTTCGGCGAAGAACAGCGCGCCGATGTGCACCGGAGCGAGCCCGACCGAGGCGTAGGTCTTGATCTCGCCGATCCGCTCGTAGACGGCCCCGAGCATCGTGTTGAACACGATGAGCGCGGCGATCATGATCGGCACGACCAGGCCCTTGAGCCCTCCCATGCTCAGGCGGGCGCGCGTGGCCACGCGATGCACCTGCGGCGTGCCGCCCGGCGTCTTGCTGTAGCCCGCATACAGCGCCAGGTTCACGCGGCTGAGGAGCTCCTGGAGCACCTGCCGGAACGGACGCAGCGAGGTGGCGCCCGTGCGGCCCGGTCCGGCGGCGATGGAGCGGACCGTGCCGCCCAGCTTCAGGTTGAGCTCGTTCGGGATGAAGAGCACGCGGTCCGGCTCCATGTGCACGTACTGCTCTTCTTCCTCCTGCTGGGCGGACTTGCGGTGGACGAACGTCTCTACGTCCATCTCCCCGGTGGCGCTCAGGGCCAGCCCGCCGCTCCCGGCGGCCGTGCCGGTCTGGCCTTCGCGGTACTGCTGGGCGACGAAGTCGACGGGGGTGATCTCCTCGTCATCGACGTCTTCGTAGCGGAACAGCTCGTCGCTGTTGATCGAGCCGATCACGCGCAACTGCCGGCCCATGACGCTGATGTAGGCCCGGCCCATGTCGGAGTCCTCGAGGCGCAGGTTCTCCTTCATGCGCGTCGGCACGATGCAGACGAAGGGCCAGTCGGGAGCCGACCGGTCGAACCACCCGTGGCTGAGGTACTGCGGGGTGTGGATGCCGGAGAACTGCGCTTCCTCGGGCGTGAGGCCGAGGATGGCGTTGGCCACCGCCTCGCCCTCGCCGCCGACCCGCGAGATCTCGATCTGAAGCTCCTCGGTCTTCTTCCGGTTGACGAACCAGCTGCGCGGGGCGACGTCCATGCCGCGCACGCGGAAGAAGTTCATCATGTCGTAGGCCACGAACTCCGGCAGCGGCCCCCAGCCGAGGCCGCGCAGCAGCACGCCTTCATACGGGGCCTCGCGCGGCGAGGCGTACTCCAGCATGCGCGTGGGCATCGTCTCGAAGCTGGTGAACGACAGGATCGTGAACGTCAGCAGGATCAGCGTGGCCGCCGTCAGCCCGGTGCGCACCTTGCGTTTGCGCATGTTGGAGATGCCGAGGATGAAGGCCGCCATCGTCGCGCTGGCGCGGGCCACGTCGGCCCGGTGGATCATGTCGACCTTCTGGCGCAGGTGTTCCATCACGATGTTGAACTTCGCCAGCAGGTACCAGATTACGCCCAGGGCGGCGACCAGCATGAAGAAGCCGTCCAGGATGATGATGGGGGTCTCGGAGAGCTGGAAGGCCGGGTGTACGAGCCGCAGGACGATGTAGGAGAGCACGAACAGACAGGCGATGGCCAGCAGCTTCTTGCGGATGTCCACCACGTTCAGCAGCAGGCGTTCGGCGAAGATGACGAACGGCAGCAGCAGGGCGAAGTAGAAGACCACGCCCTTGACGACGTCCGTGGCCGTGTCGCGCACGTCCGGGTAGACGCGGTTCTCCAGCGCCCAGGCCATGTTCACGTTGTCGTAGAAGGTGTCGTAGTTCCCGGCGCCCATCTCGCGGCGGGCGTTGTGGATGTGCGCTTCGGCCTGGTCGTACAGCTCCCAGACCCGCGTCTTGTAGATGCCGCTCTGCGTGAGCCGGTCCATGCGGTGGGCGTCGAGGCTGTGCATGTCCTGGACGGTCTGAAGCCCGGTCAGGTAGATGAAGTTCTCGGTCTGGTCGGCACGGTACCCGATGCCCGTCTTCTCCCGCTTGCTGCGCTCCTGCTCGGTCACCTGGTCCTGGTAGTTCAGCAGCAGCCCCTCGTTGCCGACGGCGGTGGCCGCCATGAGGTACTTCACGTTGCGGTCGCGGCGCGTGAAGTAGACGGCCAGCGGCTTGCTGAAGGGATCGTCGACGGTCTGCTGGCCGACGAACGAGACCAGTTCGTCGGGCTGGAACTCGCTGTTGGATTCGCCCCGGACCGCGATCGTGCGGCCGAGCGTGGCCAGGGACAGCGGGTCGATCAGGTCGAAGATGGTGTTGCAGACGGCCCGGAAGAAGTTCATCCGAACGTCCGTCTCTCGTTCGGTCCAGTCGGCCTCCCGCGCGCGGGCCGAGGCCGCCACCAGCTCGGATTGGGCCACTTTGCTGACGACGCCGTCCGTGGGCGACAGGGCGAAGCCGTCGACGCGGAACGTCTGGGCGTCGACCAGCCCGAAGACCTCGAAGTGGCCCTGCACGTTGCTGATGCGGAAGTCCAGCGTCGAGACGCCCATCATGCTCTTGGAGCGGCTGGTCAGGGTCGGGGCCAGCATGCTGACGGCCACGGTGGCGTTCGGGATGGGCGTCTTCGGCATGTAGGCCAGGAGGGCCAGCTCAATGGTGAAGCCGAAGATGCTCCCGATCTTGCGCTGCTTCCAGATGTCCTTGCGCTGGATGGGCAGCACGGGGATGTCGGCCGTGCTCTTGATCAGGTGGGCGCAGGCGATGGCCTGCCGGCGGACGTTGTCGAGGTACGGCTCCAACTCCTCGTAGGTGTCCTGCGGCGTGTTGACGCTGTTGCGGGGGTCGCCGGCCGTCGCCAGCGTGATGCCCGGGTAGCCGCACAGCGAGATGACCTCGCTGTCGAAGGCCATCAGGTCGGGCACCAGAGACCGCCAGTCACGGCCCTGTTGGGGCACGATGCCGCTCAAGTACTTCAGAGTCCCGACCGGGCCGCCGCGGACGGACAGCCCGTTCATCCACTCCGTCAGCAGGCTGCTGTACTCGGCGTAGGCCCGCTGGAGATCAATCTCCTGGTTGCTCCAGCTCAGCGTCAACTGGTCGTAGAAATTGCCCTTGTAGAAGGACCCCAGGCTGTTGTGCCGGCTGGAGAGGTCCAGTCCGATGAAGAAGTACGGCTCGCCCGTGGCCTGGCCGGCCGAGGCGTTGGGGCCGCTTCGGCGGGGGTACATGGTGCGGAACGCGTAGTCGCGCACGCCCGAGAGAGCCTGGTAGTGGCCGGGGGCGGCAATGAACTTCACCTTGCGCCGCGGCGGGTGCTTCGTCAGATACCTGGCGACCTCCAGCATGGTCGCCACGCCGCAGGTGCTCTCCGCTCCCGGGCAGAGGGCGGGGACGACCGAGGTCCCGTCGTAGTAGGTGAACACCACCAGCGCCTGATCCGCCAGTTGCGGATCGATGCCCGGGATCTCCCCGCTGATGCGGAAGACGTCCATCTCCTCCCACCGCATCTGGGCCCGTACGGTCGCCCGGACCGACGCGCCTTCCGGCGTTCCCAGCCGGTGCAGCGCCGCCTCAGCCTCGTCGGCCGAGGCCGTCTCGCCCGCGCGCCCCGACAGGGCCGCGGCCAGGGCCGGCAACTGCGCCTTCTGGATGTAGTAGCGCGGGACCGGAACCGGAAGGTCCATGTACTTTTGTTCGGCGTCGATGCGGAACGCATGCGGCGACTGGACGAAGATGATGCCCGCCGCCCCGGCCTTGGCCACGTTCACCCACCGCGTGTCCGAAGCGAAATCCATCAGCACCAGGTTGCCGCGGATCTCCTTCTTGTTCATGTCGCTCAAGTGTCCCGGGCCGACCCACACCAGATTCCCGGTGATTCCGTCCGGCCCGGTCATGGGGGTGCGAACATAGTTGGGAAAGAGGCAGTAGAGGGGAAGCTCGCGGGAGCCGACCGTCAGGGTGGCCCCGTGCGAGGGGCGCTCGCCGCGCTCCGCCTCCGGAATGCGCTTGCCCCAGCGCTCGTCGTCCGGGACGATGGGCACAACGACCTGGAACGGCTCTTCCGTCACGTTGGCCAGCCCGAGCGCGCGGAACTCGGCGGCGATGTAGCGGCCGGCCTCGTAGCAGCCGGGGTACCCCGTGAACCGGCTCTGGTAACCGGACAGGTGCCGGATGTGTCTGGCGGGGTCGATGGCCCGCAGGTCGGCTTCCGAGTCGCTCGCGGCCGCACCGGGCTCTGCGGCCAAGCTCGGTGTTGCGAGCAGAAAGAAAACAAACGCCGTACAGGCCGCGAATCCCCACTTGCGCGCCATCTCTGGACCTTCTCGCATCAGGGCAACCGGTTGTCGCCGCCATTATAGGCGGTCGCCCAATGCTGTCAAACGGAAAAGCCGTCCTCCGATGGTCATGTCTGTGGCACCGACCACGGCGACGTGGTAGAATGCCGGCAGCACACCCGACCCACCCTCTTCCGGAAGCCCCATCCATGGACGAAGCCATCCGCAAAGCGGACATCCTGATCGAAGCCCTGCCCTACATCCGGCGGTTCGCCCGCCGGCCCGTCGTGGTCAAGTTCGGCGGCAGCGCCATGGAGAGCGCCGCTGTCCTTGACGACGTCCTGCACGACATCGTGTTCCTGGCCACGGTCGGCATCCGCACCATCGTCGTGCATGGGGGCGGCCCCCAGATATCCGAGGCGATGAAGCAGGCCGGGCTGGAGCCGAAGTTCGTCGAGGGCCATCGCGTCACCGATGCCGAAACCCTGCAGGTGGCCGTGCGCGTGCTCTCGGAAGAAATCAGCGCCGACATCGTCCGCCGCATCCGCGCATGGGGCGGCCGTGCGCGTCCCGGCTACTCGGGCGGACGCAGCCTGCTGCGCGCACGCAGGAAGCTCATGCGCGCCACCGTCGACGGCGTGCCCCGGAAGATCGACGTCGGGTTCGTGGGCGAGGTCCACGACGTGGACCTCTGGACCATGCTGGACGCGACCGACGACGGCAGCGTGCTGGTCCTTCCCCCCATCGGTCAGGACGAGGGCGGCCAGCTCTACAACGTCAACGCCGACACCGCCGCCGCCGCCGTGGCCGGCGCCCTCAAGGCAGAGAAGCTGGTCTTCCTCAGCAACGTTCACGGGATCATGACCGAACCCGGAAACCCCGACTCCTTCATCTCGAGCGTTCCGGAGGAACAGGTGGAGGCGATGATCCGGGACGGCGTCATCTCGGGCGGCATGCTTCCCAAGGTGGCCGCCTGCGTGCGCGCTATCGATGCGGGGGTCCGCAAGGCGCACATCATCGACGGACGTCTGCCTCACTCGCTGCTGTTGGAGATCTTCACTGACAAGGGCGTCGGCACGGAGATCCTGAAGTCGGCTCCCCCCGCCGGCGCTTAGAGCGGCCCATGCCGAGCGTCTCCTTCCAGAGCCCGACCGTCCTGCTCGGTCTGGGGCTCGTGCCCCTGCTGTGGCTCGCCTGGGGGCAGGCGGCACGGCAGGCCCGGCGCATCGGTGAGCATTACGGCGGGCCGAAGTCCTTGTCAGGCAATCCGTTGCGGGGCGCGGCGCGGCTCCTGGCCCTGGTGCTGCTGATCGCCGGGACGGCCGGGCCCGGCTACCTCGGCGCGGGCGTCGATGCCCGGGCGGGGACGCCCGTCGTGTTCGTCCTCGACGTCTCCGCCAGCATGGAGGCGCGGGACGCCGTGCCGGATCGCCTGGCGGCTGGCCGCGCCGCCGTGCGCGACCTCTGCGCGCTCGTGCCGGATGCGTGCGCCGCCCTGGTGGCCGGCGGGGAGGCCGCCGCCGTCGTGTGCCCGCCGACGGACGACCGCCGGGCCTTCCTGGCCATCCTCGACCAGGCGGCCGTCGGCTGGATGCCGGCCGGCACCTGCGTGGCCGCCGGGCTGGAGGCGGCGCTCCCGCTGGTGGAGCGCGAGGGAGGCGCCGTCATCCTGGTGAGCGACGGCGAGGACCACGGGCCGGCGCCCGACGAGGGCCTCGAGGCGCTGCGCCGTGCGGGTGCCGTGGTGCATACCGTGACGGTCGGGACGCCGGTCGGAGCGCGCGTCGACCGGGCGACGCCCGCCGGCGGCGATCCGCCCCTGAGTCGGGCACGGCCGCAGGCCATGGCGGAATGGGCGCGCAGCGGCGGCGGGCGGGCGTGGACGGCGCCCGGCGGCCTGCCCGCCCGCGCCGACCTGGTCGTGCCGCCCGGCCTGCGTTGGGAGGCTGCGCGCCGCCGCGGCGTGCTGGTGGATCTCAGCCCCTGGCTGTACGCGGGCGCCGCGCTCCTGGCGGCCCTGTCCCTGCGGCTCCTCTGAGCCCGATCAGGCCGGGCTCTGCGCCGCCCGTCGGGCGAGTTCGGCTCCGAGCTTCCGGCAGGCCTCCGCCTCGGCCTCGCCCGGGGCGCCCTTGATCATCAGCGTCTCGGCCACGAGGGGACCGACGCGCTGGAAGAGCCCCTCGAACGGCTCCTTGATGCGCCCCCCGCCGCCGTGCGTGGCGAACAGCGCGACCGGGATGCCCTCCAGCTCCTCGTTACCCTTGCGCTTGGCGATCAGCCAGTCGTCCATGAACTGCTTCAGCATGCCGGCAGGGTAGCTGAAGTAGTCCGGCGCACCGAACGCGACGCCGGCGCATTCCTCCAGTATGGCGGGGTCCACGCGGCCGTCGTTGGTGTTGAACGAGACGACCTCGAAATCGCCCGCCGAGCGGATCCCCTCGATCACGTGCTCGGCGGCGGCCTTCGTGTTGCCCAGCGACTGCGAATGGTAGATGACAGCGATCTTGCTCCGGCGCATCCCGTCTCTCCCTTCTTCGCGAGGGTCAACGCTCCCTCAGGCGTCCAGCCGGCCGCCTGCGTCCGAACGGAACTGACTCCACAGGCGGCGGAAACGGCTCCTGTAGATTACATCGAACAGCCGTTCGCGCCCCGGGAAATTCCGCTCGACGAACTCCCGGAGCTTCCGTATCTCGATCACCACGTCGATGGCCGGGTAGTCGCTCGCCACGATCAACGAGCAGATGCGGTCCGCCCGGCGCTGCAGCGCGCGATACGACTCCTCGGACTCCGGCCTGTCATCGACGTCGTCCACGCCGCGCCTCCCGGCCCGCGTCATCCGCCCATCCTAAAGCACGCGGCGCCCTCCCGCAACGCGCAGCCGGCCCGGGTTCAACGCTCGCCTTCATTCCTCGCGACCTTCCGCCACGCCCACCGAACGATGAGCCAGTCCACGACGACCGACGTGATTGCCGCCAGAACAACAACCACCATGGGGTTCCTGTCAACTGACGCATAATGGGGCCTGCCCAAAGCGGCAATGCCCAGCGTTTTCCAGGCGACGGCCACGGCGATGACGACACGCCAGAACATGTAGACGAGTATGTCGAGCAGCAGCAGCGGGAAAAGGAGGCCGTCCGCGAGTGCCAACCCGAGCCCATGGAGCCGTCCGGCCGAACGCCGGATCTGACCGACGGCGATCCATCCCAAGATGGTTGTGGCAAAGGGGGCGAGAGAGCCGAGCGGCAACAGCACTACCAATGCCGCGATCTGCCACCAGGCTGGTCCGGGTGCAGGACTACCGTGGGGGCCCGTTACGGGCACAGCGACGAGCCACAGGAGCAACATGACAAACGTGAACGGAGCCCAGGCTGCGCCCACAACCGCCACACGGGAAAGGCGCGAAGGCCGAACACCGGTGGTCGGTGTACTCTCGTCGGTTGCCGCCTGCCCATCCTCGACGTAGGACTCCGCCGCGTCCAGCATCCCCAGAACCGCCTCTACGTCGGCTGTAGTGGGCTCATCGCCGGCGCGCTCTTCAAGCATGTCGCGGATCTGTGCCTCCACGTCGCCGGTCACGCTACGGCGTTCCGTAAGCGGCATGCCGCGGGCGGCGAGGGCCCTGTCGATTGTTTCGAGGTGCTCTGTGATGAGGTGTTCGGGGTCCGAGCGATTCTCACTGCCCGCCATTTTATCCCTCCTTGAGCAGTTCGTTGACCACAGAAGCCACCTGCTGCCAGCAGAGCGTCATGTGCGCCAGGCGGGCCCGGCCCGCCGGGGTCAGACGGTAGTAGCGGCGCGGCGGACCGTTGGGGGAGGGTGCCTCCCGCACAAGCACGAGCTTCTGCGCCGCCAATCGGGCCAGGACCGGGTAGACCGTGCTCTCGCTGATCCCGAGGGACTCTGCGCCGCCAAGACGCTGCAGAATCTGGTAGCCGTAGGCCTCGCCCTGCCGCAACGCTCCCAGGACGCAGGGTTCCACAAGCCCCTTCCGCAACTGAGCCAGCCAGACGCGCATGTCACTCCCCTCGGTCTATAGTGGATTATGCTATACGATAACGTATGGTAGCGTCAAGAGGCCCTTTCGCAACATCTTGGGGTCGGCAGAATCGGCGTGGGCGCGCGGCGTCTCAGAGGAGTCGTGGCGGCCTTGCCCTGCGGGCGCTCGGCCTGATAGCGCGCAGGGTACCCAGCGCTCACGCGCTGGGCCAAACGACCTGCCGCCCGCCCGGGGGCGGGCTCAACGTGCAAACGCCGCTGCGTTTGCCGCAGATCCGCCGTTGAACCACGACGACACGACGAGCACGACGAAAACAGCGGGCGAACGGGGCGGGCGAACGGGCGATGGCGCTGCACCGCGGAGTGCTGGAGGGCATGCGGCGGCTCCTCAACTGCACGGCCCCATGAGGATGTCATCCCGAGGGCCGCTCAGGCGGCCCGAGGGATCTGGCCGTGGCTCGGGCGAACGTGCTCAGCCGACGGAGCACAGGCAGAAGCGGCCGTTCGGACGGGCTCCCCCCCCTTACAACTCGTCCCTGTACTTGCGGTAGAGGCCGCGGAACTGGTGGTAGGTCAGGCCCAGGGCCTCGGCGGCGAGGCGCTGGTGGAAGCGCGCGCCCTCCAGCGCCTCCCGAAGCAGGCGCACTTCGAGTTCCCGCACCGCCTCCGCGAACGGCTTGCCGGAGGCCGGGGCGGAGGGGGGCGTTTCGGACGGCTCGGCGGCCGGTTCGGCGCGGTCGGACGCCGGCGCGTGAGGAGAGCGGAACGGGTCGAAGTCGATCGTGTGGATGACGGGCGAATCGGCGCGGTAGACGGCGCGCTCCACGACGTTCTTGAGTTCCCGCACGTTGCCTGGCCAGGCATGGGCTTCGAGCCGGGCGAGGGCGCCCGCGTCGAACTCGGGCACCTCGTCCCGACCCAGTTCATGGGCCATACGGGCGGCGAAATGCCCGGCCAGCAGTGCCACGTCGCCCGCGCGCGCCCTCAGCGGCGGCAGGAAGAGCACCTCGAACGACAGTCGGTCCAGCAGGTCCCGCTTGAACAGGCCCCGCCGGGCACGTTCGGCCAGATCGACATTCGTGGCGCCGACGATTCGGACGTCGACCTCGACCTTCTGCGCGCTTCCCACGCGCTCAAAGGCCCCGTACTCGACGACGCGCAGGATCTTCTCCTGCACCTCCAGCGGCGTGTTGGCGATCTCGTCCAGGAAGAGCGTCCCGCCGTCCGCCGCCTCAAACCGGCCGGCCCGGCGGGCGCCGGCGCCCGTGAAGGCGCCTGCCTCGTGCCCGAACAGCTCCGTCTCGATCAGGTTCGGCGAAAGGGCGGCGCAGTTGAGCGTCACCAGCGGGCCCTGCCACCGGCCCGAGAGGTAGTGGAGGCGGCGGGCGGCCAGCTCCTTGCCCGTGCCGCGCTCGCCGACGATCAGCAGGGGGCGGTCGACCCCGGCGGCAGCCGAAAGGTGCTCCTGGAACGCCAGGAACGCCTCCGATTCCCCCAGGGCCTCGGCCACGCGCTCAACCCCTCCCGGCATCGTGTCTTTCATGCGCGAATGGACCATTTAGAGGGCTAACTGACCTGATTGTAGCGGAAATCACCACGAAACGCAAGGGGGCCGCCCGGTGGGGGCATGCGCAAGTCTTTGGCTTCAAATCACTTGCGATGTGTGTGTTTTCTCTGGCATCCGTATTGCTCAGGGACGCCCCCAGGAGCGGCATTCACCGATGCTCAGAAGGAGGGACGGGAGATGGGTATCTTCAGCCGACTGCGGGACATCATCAGCTCCAACATCAACGCCATGCTGGAGCGTGCGGAGGATCCTGAGAAGCTCATCAAGCTGATGATCCAGGAGATGGAGGACACGCTGGTCGAGATCAAGGCGTCCTGCGCCGGCGCCATGGCCGCCTGCAAAAAGACGGAGCGCGCCCGCGACGAGGTCCAGTCCTACGCCGACCGGTGGGGCGAGAAGGCGGCCCTGGCTGTGCAGAAAGGGCGCGACGACCTGGCCCGCGAGGCCCTGGTCGAGAAGCGGCGCTACCGCGAGCGCGCCGAGGCCCTGGAGCGGGAGCTGACGCAGTTCCAGGGGCTGGTGCAGCAGTACCAGGACGATATAATGCAGCTGGAGGAGCGCTTGGCCTGTGCGCGCGAGAAGCAGCGGGTGCTCGTGCAGCGGCACGTGCACGCCCGGGGCAAGAAGCGCGTCGAGCAGGACATCCGCCGCGTCGACACCAGCGACGCGTTCGTCCGGTTCGAGCAGTTCGAGAACCGCATCGAGCGTATGGAGGCCGAGGCCGACCTCGTGAACGCGCACCGCAAGCCGGCCCTCGAAGAGCGCTTCGCCGAGATCGAGACCGACGAGGAGATCGAGCAGGAGCTTCAGGGGCTCAAGAACCGGACGGCGCCCGAGTAGCTGGAACACGCAGAAGGAGGCCGGACGATGCAAACGCTGGGACTGGCCATGCCGCTGGGGATCGGAATGGAGTCTCGGTCGGTCAGCGTACTTGCCGTGATTCTGTTCTTCCTCATTCCCCTGCTGATCCTGATCGCGATCGGGGTGGCGCTCCTGATGCGCTCGGGGCGGGGGCGCAGGGACACGGCCGATGAGACGCGCATGATCCAGGAGATCTACAGCGGACTGCGCAAGATGGAGGAGCGCGTCGAGGCGCTGGAGACGTTGCTCCTGGAGAGCGAAGGAAAGGAAGAGGCGCATGAACGTCAATGACTGGCAGCGACGCACCGGGCCGTACCGCGCGCGGGACGGCCTCATCCTGGGCGTCTGCAAGGGGATGGCCCGCTACATGCAGTGTTCGGTTCTGGTGGTTCGGTTGATCGTGATCATCCTCACCCTGCTGTCCACCGTCTGGCCGATGCTGCTCGTCTACTTCCTGGCGGGGGTGCTGATGAAGCCGGAGCCCGTCGTGCCGCTGGAGACGGCGGGGGATGCGGAGTTCTACAGCTCCTTTGCCGGCTCGCGCCGCATGGCCGTGGACAGGCTGAAGGCGAGCTTCGACCGCCTGGACCGCCGAATCCGCCGCATGGAGGGCATCGTGACGGACCGGGAGTACGACTGGGAGCGGCGCATACGGCGCTGACGGCTGCGTACAAGAGAGCAGGGCACCCGCGCCGGCGAACGGCGCGGCGTGCCCCGCGTCACTTGCCGACCGGGCCGCTACCTGCCGTACACGATGGTCGTGTACGTGCAGTAGATGCCCAGGATGTTCGTCTCTTCGGAGTCGACGTGATGGATCTGCGTGATCTGACCGTTCTTCATGGCCGCCTCGATCGAGGCATCGCCGCGGGCCAGCAGGATGATCCCCTCGCTCATGGCCACGCCCCGCTTGAGGTTCTCGGTGCCCATGGACGTATCGCCGACGGCCACCGGGCTGCGCGTCATCTGCACGGGGGCAATGATGGCGCCCGTCGGGTATGTGCAGCCGACGGCGACAGCCAGCAGACCGGCCAATCCCAGCACTAGCGCGAAACGCTTCATCGTACAACCTCCTCGCAATGAGTGAACAGGGCCCTCGGCCAGGTCCGCCGCGGCTCGGAGTCCGGTCCGGGCTGGCCTGTGCGAACTCACCCCCCCGGTCCCCTCGCCGGGCGACCAGCGGCCCCCCGGCAACACAGTCCAAGCATACCTCGCCGGCCGGACCGGTTCAAGCCCTATCAGCCCGCAGAAGACTGTGGACCAGCCGCCCGCCGGGGCCTGCCCGCCGCGGCGGGGGGGCGGGGCGCCTGTGCCACACAAGAAGAGTGCCCGGACTGCCCGCGCATCGACGGTTCCCCTGATCGTCTGGCAAGCACCCGGGGCGAGGCCGGACGGCAACCGGCAACGGCAACAAGACCCATGCCAGGCCGCAAGGCGCAATGACCGGACAGGGCGGGCACCCTCCCTCTGACGTTCAAGTCATTGCGATGCAAGGACTTAGCTCTCCGACACATCACCAGCCTGTCGGCCACGGACGCTGGGAACGCCCCTGCCGTCCGGTCCGCGTTCGCTTTCGGAACGGCCTACTCTTGAACAGGGGATGTCCGTTTGGGTATGATACATTTGTGGAGATGAATTCGCCCGCGCGCCGACCCGGACTCGGCGTGTCCCGGTGAACCTGATCGAGGCGGACGAACCATGACACGAGCGCTGACGGACAGGCAGCGGGAGATCTTCGACTTTATCTGCGAGGTGATGCGGGCGGACAACCGCCCCCCGACGGTTCGCGAGGTGGCCGACCGCTTCGGCTTCCGCAGCCCGAAGGCGGCGACCGATCACCTGGACGCCCTCGAGCGCAAGGGCTACATCCGCCGTCGCAGCCGCAAGGCGCGTAACATCGAGATCCGCGAGGAACTCTCGCCGCAGGGCATCCCCATCGTCGGCCGCATCGCCGCCGGCTCGCCCATCCTGGCCGTCGAGAACCTGGAAGGCTCCCTCTCCACGACCGGGCTCTTCCGCCCCGATGAGGGCACCTTCGCCCTCCAGGTGGAAGGCGAGAGCATGATCGGCGCCGGCATCCTCTCGGGCGACTACGTGATCGTCGACAGCAAGGAGCGCGTGCAGAACGGCGCCATCGCCGCGGTCGGCATCGGCGACGAGGCCACCGTCAAGCGCGTCTTTATCAGCAGGGGCCAGATGCGGCTGAAGTCCGAGAACCCCGAGTACGACGACATCGCCGTCGACAAGAACTCGCCCGAGGTCGTCGTCTACGGTCCCGTCATCGGCGTCGTGCGCAAGCTCTAAGCGCCTTCGCCGTCAGTTCGAGCACCGTCGCTTCGGGGGCGGTACAGAAACGGACGCGCGGCGCGGAGCGGCCTTCCATGCCGATCCCGCGGTTGACGTACAGCCACATCCGGCCGACGCGCGCGATGCGGGGCCTGGCGGGCCCTCGCTCCCTTGTGCGCGGCGCCCGGGACGCCATCGAGGAGCAGGACGACGCGACCCTGCTCATCCCGGACGTCGACGGCAACCGTTACCGCGTCGACATCACAAGGCTGGATGCCCGCTCCCGCCGCCTCTTTGAGTGCCTCGTCTGACCCTGCCGAATCCGGCTCCTGCAACATCTCGCGCTGCCATCTGTTATAGATAGTGAGGCCGCGAGGCGCTTCCAGAAACCGGGAGGGGCACGTGGACGGGCCGTCCGACGATGAACTGCTTGCGATGTTCCGCGAGGGCGACCTCGATGCGTTCGACGCGCTGTTCGACCGTCACCACGTCGACGTCTACCATTTCGCCTGTCTCATGCTCAATGGCCGCAACGACGCCGAGGACGTCCTGCAGGATACCTTCCTCGCGGTGGCGCGTTCGGCCCGTGCGTACAGCCCCCGCGGCCGTTTCCGCCCGTGGCTGATGCGCATCGCGCGGAACCTCTGCCTCAACCGGCTCCACTCCGAACGGCTGCGGAGACGCGTGCTGGCGGCCGACGGCGACTTCCCGGACGAAAGCGCTTCCGGGGCTCCGGCCGCGCCCGAACTGCTCGAATGGGATGAGGGAATGCGGGCGGTCCATGAGGCCGTGCGTGCCCTGCCCGAGCGGCAGAGGGAGGCCCTGGCACTCTACGCGTTCGAGGGCATGACGTACGGGGAGGTCAGCGAGGCGCTCCAGGCGCCCATGGGCACGGTCAAGGCGCTCATCCACCGCGCCCGCGCCGCTCTGGCCCTCGCGTTGAACCACGATCAGGGAGCACAACGAGATGACGTGTGAACGCAAACACGAAGAGCTGGCGGCCTTCGCCGCGGGCGATCTCGATCCCGAGAGCGCTGCCGCCCTGAAGGGGCACCTGGAGGGCTGCGCGGTCTGCGCGAGGCGCCTGGCCGCAATCCGCGAGACGGACGCGCGGCTGAAGCTTCTGCCGCGCCTTCGGCCGTCGGCCGGGGCGATGCTCCGGACGCGGCGCGCGCTCAATGAGGAACTGCGCGCCAGGCCTGCGCCTGAGGTGATGACGCTGGAGGAGGCCGCGGCGTTCCTGCGGGTGGAGCCGGACGATCTGCGGGAGGCCGCGTCGCAGTTGCCGGCATTTGAGATCGGCGGGCGCATCCGCATCCGCCGCGAGAAGCTGATCGATTGGATTGCCCGGCGCGAACGCGTCTACGCGCGCAGCACTGCCGAGAGCGACGTGGCGCACATCCTGTCGGGCATCAAATGGGAGGTCGACGATGGCACCAACGGCGACAAGGGAAGAGCACGTGCGGTTCTGGCGGTTCCTTGCCGGGCGCCTCAAGGAGCACGGCAACATCCTGTGGGCGCTCAACGAGAGCAAGGAAGAGATGGCCGGCACGGCATTCGAGGGTCCTCTGGCCCGGATCTCAGCGGCGCTTGAAGGTGGCAAGCCTTCCCACATGGCTGTGGCCGGAGAGCCAGAGCTGTTCTCGCAGAGCGTCGCCGTCCTCCTCCGTGCGGCCGAAGAGGGAGGGCCGATCCCGGCCGTCGCGTCGCGGCTGGTCGAGGCTGTACAAGACGGCAGCCTGCCGCTGCCCGGCGTGCCGCCGAAGGGCGACGAGCAGGTGCGCTTCTGGCGCTGCTTCGGGCACATGATCGGGTCGGGGGTTCCAATCCTGGAGACCTTTCGGGTCTTGCGCAAGGAGGTCTGCACGGATGCTCTGGCGGACGCAGTGGAAGCTATCGAGCAGTCCGTTTTGCGCGGCAGCTCGATGGCGTCCGTGATGCGAGAGCACACGGATCTCTTCCCACTTGCCGTCTGTTTTGCCGTGGAGATCGGCGAGGACTCCGGGAACCTGCACGAGCAGGCGATGAGGATTGCCAATGCGCTGGAGTCCGGCGACCTCCGTTCGCTTCGGGCGGAGCCGATCGAGGCCCTGCCCCAGATGCACGAACTGCCGGCCGTCAGCCGCTTTGTCAACGTTCTGATGCTCAACGCCCTGCAGGAGAGGGCGAGCGACGTACACGTCGAGCCGACCGAGAACGGGCAGGGGCGGTTTCGCCTGCGCCTGGACGGCGTGCTTCACGATTACAGTCGGCCACGGGAGGGCTTGCGCCCGGGCGAGCAGATCCCCTATGACGAAGTCGTGAACCGGATCAAGGTCATGGCGGGCATGGACTTGATGGAGAAGCGGGCGCCCCAGGACGGACGCATCCAACTCAACGTGAGCGGAAGGGCCATCGACGTACGAGTCAGCAGCGTACCGATGGTTCGCGGCGAGCGCGTCGTGATGAGGATGCTGGACCGAAGGACGATGCACCCCCGGCTGAGGGAGATTGGCCTGCTCGACGAAGATCTGGCGACGGCGCGGAGCCTCTGCCGCCTGCCACACGGCCTGGTGCTCGTGGCCGGTCCGACGGGCTCCGGGAAAACCACGCTGCTGTACGCCATGCTGATGGAACTGGATCGCGACAGCCGGTGCGTCGTGTCCGTCGAGGACCCCGTCGAGTACTACCTGGAAGGCGTCTCGCAAGTCGATGTCGACCCCCGGGCCGGGCGCACCTTCCCTGCCGTCGTGCGGAGCCTGCTGCGCCAGGACCCCGACGTGATCATGATCGGCATGCTGCCTGATGCCGAGGTCGCGAACCTGGCGGCGCAGTGCGCCCTGAACGGTCACCTTGTGTTCTCCACAATCGACGCCCCCACGGCTTCGGCCGGCCTGAGGCGGCTGCTGGACATGGGCCTGGAGCCCTTCGTGCTGAATTCCTCTCTGGCTGCCGTCATCTCCCAGCGCCTCGTACGCATGTTGTGCCGGGAGTGCAGGGAGCCGATCGACCCGCCGCGCCACTCCCTCCCGCCGGACGCGGCGGAGATGCTTGAAGGCCGGGAAAACGTGCAGTTCTACAGGCCGGCCGGCTGCGAGAAGTGCCGGGGCACCGGCTACCGCGGCCGCACCTGCATCCACGAGATCCTCACCCCGGACCACCGGATCAGGGAACTGATAGCCGGGGAGGCCCCGGCGCGCGAGATCCGCCAGGCCGCCACGGCGGCCGGCATGCGCACGATG
>Ga0123328_1002148_pt1 | contig 18142 bp, 14 predicted proteins | sample BioC12SIPDNA_2_FD_89702 | JGI IMG/M metagenome (GOLD analysis project Ga0123328, IMG submission 89702) | Anaerobic biogas reactor microbial communites from Washington, USA - Biogas_R1_A C12 SIP DNA | ecosystem: Engineered > Bioreactor > Anaerobic > Unclassified | place: Washington, USA...
CGTCGAAGAAGCGCAGACAGGTCTCGTTGATCAAGCGCAGCCCTTCCACGCTATCTCGCGCCGGTCTGGCGCCGTCGGCGAGGCGCACCAGCAGCGGGCTGGAGAGCGCGAGATCGGTGAGGCCGAGGTGGCCCAGCCCGTCGATATGGAGGTTGAACGCTGCCGGATGGTCGCCCGAAAGGAGGGCGACATTCCCGGCATATTGGGGCCATTCGGAGAGATGGCCCCACGCACTGTCCGAGTAGACATTCAGCACCGGCACCGGGTATGGTTCGCGCGTGAGGACAAATTCGCCGTGATCGACGCCCTGGATGTCGAACATGAAGGGAGATTCGAGGGCGATGACGGCGCTAACGTCGCCCCGCTCCCGGCCCATCCCGAGCGCCGCCGAACCGCCGAGGGAGTGGCCCATCACGCCGATGCGTTCAGGGTCCACCAGACTGTAAACGCCGGGAGCGCCGCCTGACGCCTCCCCCAGAATAGTGTCCAGTACCACATGAAGGTCGCCCATGCGGACGCTCATCCACTTCTGGTAATAGGCGTAGCTCTGCTCTTTGTCGCGCTGCGCGTCCTCCTGCTGCAGCTCCCGGAAGTAATCCATGCTCAGAAAGGTGGTCTGCCCGTCCGTATCTGTGGACCAGAACGACAAGTAGGGATGGTCGGGCGAGGCGACGACGTAACCGTGACTGGCCAGCTCGTGATAGAGCGAAAGGTTGCTCGTCCTGATCCCCAACGCGCCGTGAGAGAAGACGACCAGCGGAAAAGGGCCTTCCGCGTTTTCAGGATACCAGAAGGCGACGTTTACCTTGCGCATCTCGCCCGTGCTGTCATATAGCTCGGCCCGGCTCTCGTCCGTATAGGTGTACTGGGCGCTGGCGACGGCGTAGGGGCCGGTGGCGGCGGGCTGAGGGTGCGGCGGGAACAGCAGGGCCGGGCTCAGCGCCAGAAAGAGCAGAACCAGCGCCGCGATCGCCCTGAAGACGATGGCCCTGGCCCTGTATGCTCTGGCTGGCCGCTGGCGCCCGAACAGCTTCAGCAGGGCGAGCAAGGCCCAGACGAGGAGCAGGGCGGCAAGCGCGACCCAGCGAAAGCTCCATTGAATCAGCGACGTCGCCACGAGCAAGGTGAAAAGCACCAGGGCGACAACGCGGATGATGCTCCGGGTCTTCTCCTGGCTCGACCGCGTGGCCAGGCTGTAAGCCATGAGCGCCAGTTCAAGGACGATAGCAGTCAAGAAGAGTGCTGTAACCATGTTGATGCCTTCGTGAACGGCAGTGGGCCACCGGCCGGACTAGGCCCGACGCGGGGGCCGCAGCAGGGCGCGGCCGATCACCTCCTTCATAATCTCGTTCGCGCCGCCGTAAATAGTCTGGGCGCGGGCGTCACGGTAGGCGCGGGCAATGGGATATTCGAGCATATAGCCGTAACCGCCGTGGAGCTGGAGACAGCCATCCACGACGCGAAGCTGCATGGCGGTCGCCCACCATTTCGCCATCGCGGCCTTTTCGGCAGTCAGGCGGCGCTCGTTGTGCAGGAGAATGCAGTGATCGACGAAGACGCGGCCCAGCTCGACCTCCGTCGCCATCTCGGCCAGGCGAAAGCGGCTGTTCTGGAAGTCGGCAATTGGCTGGCCGAAAGCCGTGCGCTGCCGGGTGTAGGCCAGAGTCTGCTCCAGAGCGGCTTCGGCGGCGGCGACGGCGGCAACGGCGATAGCCAGCCGTTCCTGGGCCAGCCCGTGCATCAGGTAGCGGAAGCCCTGGTTCTCGGCGCCGAGGCGATTGGCGACGGGCACGCGTACGTCGTGGAAGAACAGCTCGGCCGTGTCCTGGGCGTGCAGGCCGAGCTTCTCCAGGCGGCGCCCGCGCTCGTAGCCGGGCATGCCGCGCTCGACGACGATCAGGGAGAGACCGCGCGCCCCTGCGTCAGGACCGGTGCGGGCGACGACGACGACGAGGTCGTTGAGCAGGCCATTGCTAATGAAGGTCTTCTGTCCATTGAGGACGTAGCTGTCGCCGTCGCGTACAGCGCTGGTCTGGATGGCGGCGAGGTCGCTGCCGGTGTTCGGCTCGGTCATGGCGACGGCGCCGATGAGCGTGCCCCGGGCCATCCCGGGCAGCCAGCGCGCCTTCTGCGCCTCGTCGCCGTGGTCGCGGATGTAGGGCACAACCATGTCGCTATGCACGCTGAAACCCACGCCCATCGCGCCAGCGCGGGCAATCTCCTCGATGAGGATGGCGTTGTAGCGGAAGTCGCGTACCCCACCGCCGCCGTACTCCTCGGGCACGTCCGGGCAGAGAAAGCCCTGAGCGCCGGCCTTCTCCCAGAGAGTGCGGGGTACCATGCCCTCTTCCTCCCACTGGGCGTAATAAGGCACGATCTCCGTGGCGACAAAACGGCGGAAGGCGTCGCGAAACATGCGTAGCTCGCCGGTCAGGTGACTATCCTGCATCTTCCTCTCCTGCCTGATAGATGACGCCCTGCTCCTGAAGCTCCCGCAGCTCGGCCTCGCCAAAGCCGGCTTCGCCGAGCACGGCGCGCGTGTGCGCCCCCAGCGGCGGACCAACGTGGCGGTAAACAGGCGGCGTCGCCGAAAAGCGCACCGGGTGGGCGACCTGCGGCTGGGGCTCGCCGGCCGGGTTGGGCACGAGGACGAGGGCGCCACGCGCCACCGCCTGGGGGTGCTCGACCACTTCGTCCGGCGCGAGCACCGGCTCGACGCAGGCGTCTACGGCAGCGAAACGGGTCACCCAGTCGGCCAGCGGGCGAGCGGCAATCGCAGCGGCGACTGCCTCTTTGATCGCCTGGGGCGCGCGCTGGGCCAGGACGGGCGGCGCGTTGGCGAGGTCGGGCCGCTCGATGACGGCGCAAAAAGCGCGCCAGAATTTGGGCTCCAGCGCGCCGACGGCGAGGTAACGCCCATCGGCGGTGGCGTAGGCGTCGTAGGCGCTGCCGCCATTCAGCAGGCCGCTCTCGGGCGCGGGTGGCACGCCGGCCAGCGCGTCGGCGATAGCCAGGGCGTTCCAGGCCAGCGCGGTGTCGAACATGCTGACGTCGAGGAACTGGCCTTCGCCGGTCTGCCGACGGTGGACGACCGCGGCGAGAATGGCGATGACGGCGGCGTTGGCCGCGGCGAGGTCGGCTAGCGGCACACCGAGCGGCGGCGGGCTGCCATCGGCGCGCCCGCTGTGGGCGGCAATGCCGGAAAGGGCCACGTAGTTGAGGTCATGGCCGGCGCGGTCGCGGTAGGGGCCGTCCTGCCCGTAGCCCGTGAGGGCGCAGTAGATGAGGCGGGGGTTGGCAGCGCGCAGCGTCTCGTAGCCCAGGCCGAGGCGCTCCATGACGCCGGGGCGGTTCTGCTCGACCAGGATATCGTAACGGGCGACGAGGCGGCGGACGACGGCAGCAGCGCCCGCCTGCTTGAGGTCCAGGCCCAGGGATCGCTTGGATCGGTTCAGCGTAGCGTACCAGCTACCCAGCCCATCCCGGAGCGGCGGCTGGTAGCGCACCAGGTCGGGCCGCGTGGGCGACTCAACCCGGACGACGTCCGCTCCCAGATCGGCGAGCAGCATGGTGGCGAAAGGGCCGGGGACCAGGGCGGTGAAGTCGAGGATTCGCAGGCTGGCGAGCGGGCCGGTCATCGTTTCTCCGTGGGCGCAGGCACGAGCAGATGTGCGCCTGATTATACACGAAGTTCCCGGCGAAGGGATTGGCCCGTTGACAGCCTACTCCGGCGGAGATACAACCTTCGCCATGAAAGAAAAGGTGCTGGTAGTTGAAGATGATGCGACGCTGCGGGAAACGCTGGTCTACAACCTGACCCGTGAAGGGTACGAGGTCAGCGCGGCGCGCGATGGGCACAACGCCGTCGCCGCCGCGCGGGAGAAAGCGCCAGACGTTATCATTCTGGACGTGATGCTGCCGGGCATCGACGGCTTCGAGGTCTGCCGGGTTCTGCGGCAGGAGATGAGCGCGCCCATCCTGATGCTGACGGCGCGCGACGACGAGGTGGATAAGGTCGTCGGGCTGGAGGTCGGGGCCGACGACTACATGACCAAACCGTTCAGCATGCGCGAGCTAATGGCGCGGGTGAAGGCGCTTTTGCGGCGCGTGCGCCTGATCCGCGAGGAGGTTGCCGCTGAACAACAACCACCCATAACCAGAACGGTTGAGACAGACGAGCCGCTGGTCTTCGGCAATCTGGTCATCGACCAGGCGCGGCGCGAGGTGCGGCTCGACGGCCAGCCGGCGAAGCTCAAGCCGAAGGAGTACGAGCTGCTGCTCTTCCTGGCGCGCAACCGGGGCATCGCCCTCTCCCGTGATCTCATCCTCGAGCGGGTGTGGGGCTGGACGCACGATGGCGGCAGCCGGACGGTAGACGTGCACGTGCGCTGGCTGCGGGAAAAGATCGAGCCAGACCCGGCCAACGCCAGGCGTATTGTGACGGTGCGTGGTATCGGCTATCGCTTTGAAGGCTAGCCAAACGGGAACGAAATAAGATGGTGTCACACAATATCCGGCTGCGCATCGCCGTGCCGTACATGATCCTGATCCTGGCGGCGATGGGCATTCTCTCCATCTACCTGTCGCGCGTTACACGGGCGAATGCGGTGCAGGAGCTGGAGGAGAGCCTGCTGAAACAGGCACGCGCCGTGGCCGAAGTGGCCGGGCCTCTGCTGCAAGAGGGGGGAGAGCCCGAAGAGCTTGACCCACTGGCCCGGCGCTGGGCAGAGCTGCTGCAGGCCCGGGTGACGATCATCGCCGGCGATGGCACGGTTCTGGGCGACTCGGACGAGCCCTATGCGACGATGGAAGGCCACGCGCTGCGACCAGAAGTGCAGCGCGCGCGGCTCTCGGGAAGCGGCGTGAGCATTCGCACGAGCGAAACGCTGCAGAATGAGATGATGTACGCGGCTGTGCGCGTGCCGGGAAGCCAGGGGGATACGCCGGCGGGTTTCGTGCGCATCGCGCTGGCGCTGGATCTGGTCGAGGCGCGGCTGGTGCGGCTGCGCAACCTGATTCTCAAGGCGGCGGTCGCGACGACGCTGGTTGCCTTTGTGCTGGCGCTGCTCATTGCCGAGCGCACCGCCCGGCCGGTGCGGCGGCTGACCGATGTAGCGCGGCGGATGGCGGCGGGCGACCTGGAGGCAAGACTGCTGCCCCGCTCCAACGACGAAATCGGCACACTGACCCGCACCTTTAACGAGATGGGCGAGCAGCTCCGGGAGCAAATGACGACGTTGGCCGAGGAACGGGCGCGCCTCGCTATGGTCCTGGAACTGATGGCGGATGGCCTCCTGATCGTAGACGAGGCAGGTCAGGTGCGGCTGCTCAACCCGGCAGCGGCGCGGCTGCTCGAAGTGACCCGGGAGGAGGCGCTGGGGCGCAGTTTTGCCGAGGTCGTGCGCCATCACGAGCTGATCGAGCTGTATCAGCGCTGTGTTGAACGAGGGCAGGAAGAGGCGGCGACGGTCGATATGGCCCAGCGCAACCTGTTCGTGCGGGCGATGGTCACGCCTTTGCGGGGCGTCGAGCGCGGCTGTCTGGTCATCTTGCAAAACCTGACGCCCATCCGCAGGTTGCAGACGGTACGCCAGGATTTCATCAGCAATCTCTCCCACGAGCTGCGCACGCCGCTGGCTTCGCTGAAGGCACTGGTAGAGACCATCCGCGACAGCGCGCTGGACGATCCCGAAGCAGCACACCGCTTCCTGGATAGGGCAGAGTTTGAGGTGGACGCACTGACGCAGATGGTACAGGAGCTGCTGGAGCTGACGCGCATCGAGTCGGGCAAGATCCCGCTTCGTCTATCGCCGGCGCCGCTGCATGAGGTGATCGCACCCGCCGTCGAGCGACTGGAGAGCCAGGTTGAGCGCAAAGGGCTGGCGCTGGGCGTGGCCATCCCGCCGGAGATCGGGCCGGTGCTCGTGGACGCGCCGCGCATCAGCCAGGTGGTCGGCAACCTGCTGCATAACGCCATCAAGTTTACGCCGGAGGGTGGACGTATCGATATCTGGGTCGAGCCGGAGGCGGGGGGCGACTACGTGATCGTGCACGTACAGGATAACGGCGTGGGCATTCCGGCGCTGGACCTGCCGCGCGTCTTCGAGCGGTTCTACAAAGCCGACCGGGCGCGCAGTAGCGGGGGGACGGGGCTGGGGCTGGCAATTGCCCGCCACCTTGTACAGGCGCATGGGGGGCGCATCTGGGCGCAGAGCCGCGCGGGCGAGGGCAGCACCTTTTCGTTTACCCTGCCGCTGGCGAATGGGGAGCACGAGGCCCAGGAGGCTAGAGCGTAATCACCTTTTCGGCCCGCCACTGCGCCTCGACAATGTCCGCCATACTGCCGACGATGCCGACGGCCCGCCGATCAAGGTAATCGTAATAGTTCAGACAGGTCTCGCAGGCGATGAGGTAGACGCCCTTCTCTGCCAGCGCCTGCAGCTCTTCCAGCACCGGCGAGCCGTCGATGACCATACGCACGCCTTCGCCGTAGAAGCAAATCGCCTGGGGCAGCATCTCGTTCTCCAGCAGGAGGGTCAGGTAGTTCTTGAGCAGGCGGTGCTGCAGCGGCGCTGTGGCGCTGCCCATCCCATCATGGGTGACGACAACGACGGTAGAAGGGTGATCGGCCATAGTGCGCTCCTGAATCGCTGATGATGGCGCATTTATCCCTGAGAAAGAACAAAAAGGCAAGGGGCGGCTGGCAAATGGCAACCAGGGATTGTTAATAGAACCGTAGCGCGACGTTAACATAGATTTGAAGAGACGTTAAAGGAGCCGAGATACCATCCGGCGCTGTAGGAGTCCAAAGTCGCCAATCGGGGCGGCGGGACCGGAATGACGTTACAGCGTTCGGAGGAGTGAGAAAAATGCGTTTGAAGAGCCTGTTGGTGATTCTGGCGCTGGCCCTGGGACTGGCAGCCTGCGCTAACGACGAAACGGAGCCAGAAACGCCAGAGCTAGAGCTGATCGAGGCGACGCCACTGGCCGCGGACGTGGCGAGCGAGCCGGCGCCCACAGCCGAGGTCATTGGCGATGAAACGGCACTGGAAGAAGAGGAAAGCGGCGACGATGCCGGCGCCGGGGAACTGGTCACGCTGCCCCCGGTAGACCCGCTGGCGACGACGGGCAACATCGTCACGGCCGGCAGCTCTACCGTCTACCCGCTGTCAGAACGGATAGCGGCGCGCTTCGAGAACGAAGGTTACAGCGGGATCATCACCATCGACAGCATCGGTAGCGGCGCTGGCTTCGAGCGTTTCTGCGTTGCGGGTGAGACCGACATCGCAAACGCCAGCCGGCCAATCAACGAGAGCGAGATTGAAAGCTGCCGGGCGATTGGGCGCGAGCCTCTGGAGTTCCGCGTGGGCACCGACGCGCTGGCGGTCGTCGTCAGCCGGGCCAATGAGTTCCTCGAAGACGCAACGCTGGAAGAGCTGGCGGCGATCTTCTCGACCGCGCAGCAATGGAGCGACGTGCGCCCCGGGTGGCCGGCTGAAAATATCCTGCGTTACTCGCCCGGAACGGACAGCGGCACCTTCGATTACTTCGTCGAAGCCGTGTTCGACGAGGATGAGGAGCCCATACTGAGCGCCGCCAACCTGGAGCTGAGCGAGGACGACAACGTTCTGGTGCAGGGCGTGCAGGGCAGCCCGTACGCTGTAGCCTACTTCGGCTATGCCTATTATGTTGAAAACCAGGATACGCTGAAGGTCGTGAGCATCGAAGGCGTCGAGCCGAGTGGGGCGAACGTGGAAAACGGCAGCTACCCGCTGGCGCGCCCGCTCTTTATCTACTCCAGCGCGAACATCATGCAGGAAAAGCTACAGGTCGCCGACTTCATCAACTTCTACCTGACCTACGTCAACGAAGAAGTCCTCGACGTGGGCTATTTTCCGGCCAGCGAGGAAGCGCTGAACGCCGCGCGCCAGACCTATCTTGACGCGCTGGCGCCGTAATGTGCAGCCCGCCCGCGTGGTAAAGAGCGTGAAGGAGAGGCGCTTGTTGCCTCTCCTCTTTTCCGTTCCGGCGGTTTTTCGCCGCCCGACCCGTACCATACAATGGGCGCCGACGCCCTTACGCATGGAGGAAGGATGGTAGAACAGAGCGAGGTTATGGCCGGCCGGCAGGAGGCGCGTCAAGATGGCGACAGGATTACAGCCAAGCTTGTCCGCAAACCGCGGATTGGCGAATCAGTGATTCAGGCTCTTCTCTTTCTCTGTGGGGCCATATCGATCCTGACCACACTGGGCATCATCTACGAGCTGGGCAAAGAGTCGTGGCTGTTTTTCAGCAGTCCGGAGGTAGATCTCGTGGAGTTCTTCACGGGCACCACCTGGCAGCCGCAAATCCTCCAGTTCGCGATCTGGCCCCTGGTGACGGCAACGCTGATGGTCAGCACGATTGCCATGCTTGTCGCGCTGCCGCTGGGGCTGGGCACGGCCATCTACCTGAGCGAATATGCGTCGCCGCGCGCGCGCAGTATTCTCAAGCCGCTGCTGGAGGTGCTGGCGGGCATTCCCACCGTCGTCTATGGCTACTTCGCCCTGACCTTCATGACGCCGCTGCTGCGGGCAATCTTTGGGGCGAACGTCGTGCAGATCTTCAATACGGCTTCGGCCGGCATCGTCGTCGGCATTCTGATCATACCGCTTGTCGCCTCGATGAGTGAAGACGCGCTGCACGCGGTGCCTAACTCGCTGCGGCAGGCGGCGCTCGCGGTTGGGGCCACGAAGCTGGAGACGGCGCTTCGCGTCGTCGTGCCCGCTGCCGTGTCCGGAATCGCCGCTGCATTCGTCGTGGCTATTTCACGCGCTGTAGGCGAGACGATGGTCGTGGCCATTGCCGCGGGCGCCGGGCCAAAGTTCACCTTCAATCCCTTCGAGTCGGCAGAGACGATGACGGGTCACATCGTGCGCATCAGCGGCGGCGACCTGAGCTATGACTCGATTGATTACAACAGCATCTTCGCCATCGGCCTGCTGCTTTTCTTCATGACGTTCACCTTGAACGTGATCAGCCGGCGCATCGTCGCCCGCTTCCGAGAAGTCTATGACTGAGTACAATAGCCAGAACTATCCTGAGGGCGAGGCGCTGCGCGCACAGATCGGCCGGCGGCACCGCGCCGGGCTGGCAGGCCGACTGCTTTTCCAGTTCGCGACCATTGTCGGCATCCTCACCCTGCTTGCCCTGCTCTACAACATCCTGAACCAGACGTTCGGCTACGCGGCCGTCGAGAACGAAGTCGATCCGGCCTACCTGGTGCGCGAATACGAAAAGGGCCAGATGCTGGCGGCCGCCGCGCTGAGTAGTGAGGACGACGCGCGGCTGGCGGCTGCCGTGGCCGATGATCCGTCGGGCGTCGCGCTCTTCTCCTACAGCGCCTACCTGCCACGCTCTGGCGCATTGCGCCCGCTGGCTATGGACGGCGTGCAGCCCGGCGAGGCCGGGTATCCGATCAACCGGCCGCTCTTTTTGTATAGCGCCGTGCAGGTAGCCCAGGAAAAGCCCCAGGTCGCCGCTTTTGTGCACTACTACCTGGCGCATGCGGAGGAAGCGGGCGCCGAGGTGGGCGTCTTTCCGGCCGACCCCGAGGCGGTGGAGGCCACGCGAGCGTCATGGCTCGGCGCTCTGGGGCTCTCCGAGCTTCCGGCAGTCAACCCGGCCGACTATGGCGGCGTCATCCGTATTGTCGGCAGCTCCAGTCTGCTGCCGCTGACCCGGCGCATTGCGGAAATGTTTGTGGCCGACGGCTTCACCGGGGCGATCCGGCTGGAGAGCAGCGGCAGCAACGCCGGCTTCGAGCAGCTCTGTGTCCGGCAGAGCGCCGACATCAATCAGGCCAGCCGGCCAATGACCCGCCCGGAAGCTGAGATATGCCGGGAGAACAGGCGGCAGCCGCTCGTCGTGCGCGTCGCCAACGATGCGCTATCGGTGGTAGTCAACGCCGAAAATGAGTTCGCCAGGGAGATCAGCCGGGAAGGGCTGCAGCGGCTTTTCACGACGGCAGAGAATTGGGCCGACGTGGAGGGAAGCTGGCCCGCCGCGCCGGTGAACCGCTACATTCCCGGCAGGGCCAGTGGCACGCTGGACAGCTTTGCGGACGCAGTGCTGGAGGAGACCCTGGCAGAGCTGCCGCAAGAGGCGCTGACGAACATCCTGCGCGCGCACATCTCGCGCGGGCTGGGCAGGCGGCTGGAGCGCGAGCAGCGCTTCGACGAGCGCGTGCTGGTCTTTGACAGCGTGGAAAGCTACCGGGCCGCCTGCGCCGGAGAGGCAGCGCCCGAGGGATGTACGGCCCCTCCGCGCAGCCAGAATAACGTCTATAACCTTGTCCTGGACTGGGTCGTACGGCCCAACGTCGTCCAGACCTGGTCGCTGGTCGATTCACTGTTCAATCGCCGGGAGGTGGCGGCGGAGATAGCCGAGCGCTTCCCGGAGGCGCAGATGGAGTTCCGCACGTGGCTGACGGCCGACTTTGTGACCAGCCCGCAGGCTGCGGAGCCGGAGATAGCAGGCGTGCGCACAGCGCTATTGGGCTCTCTGTGGACGATCGCCATCACCATTCTGTTTTCCTTTCCAATCGGCGTCGGCGCCGCCATCTACCTGGAGGAGTACGCGCGGGAAAGTGCCGTCAATCGCGTTATTCAGACGAACATCAACAATCTGGCGGGCGTGCCGTCGATTATCTATGGCATGCTGGGGCTGGCGATCTTCGTCCGGCTGTTGGTGACCATCACCAGCGGGGCGGCGTTCGGCGCAGTGGAGGAAGGAACCACCGCCAACGGGCGGACGATCCTATCAGCCGGGTTGACGCTGGGGCTGCTGATCCTGCCGATCATCATCATCAACGCCCAGGAGGCGATCCGGGCGGTGCCGAACTCGCTGCGCATGGCCAGCTACGGGCTGGGGGCGACCAAATGGCAGACGGTCTGGTCGCACGTGCTGCCCAACGCCCTGCCGGGTATCCTGACGGGAACCATTCTGGCGATGTCGCGGGCCATCGGCGAGACGGCGCCCCTCGTCGTGATCGGCGCTTCGACGTTCATTACGGCCGACCCGCAGGGGCCATTCTCGAAGTTCACGACGCTGCCGATCCAGATATACCAGTGGACCTCCCGCCCGCAGGCAGAGTTTCGGAACATTGCCGGCGCAGCCATCATCGTACTGCTGGCGTTGCTGCTGAGTCTCAACGCCACCGCGGTCGTGCTGCGCAATCGTTTTAGCAGGAACCTGACATGATCCATATTCGTGACCAAGAACGGGTATCGAGCGTTACGGCGGCAGGCCAAGCCATCGCCCTTGAAGCGCAGAACCTGCAGATCTTTTATGGCCCTTTTCAGGCGGTCAAGAACGTCAACCTGGCGTTCCAGCGCAACCGGATCACGGCGCTCATCGGGCCGTCGGGCTGCGGCAAGAGCACCGTGCTGCGCTGCTTTAACCGGATGAACGATTTGATCCCGACAGCGCGCGTCGAAGGCGCCGTGCTCTACCGGGGCAAGAACATCTACGACGAGGACGTCGATCCGGTGGAAGTGCGGCGGCAGATCGGAATGGTCTTCCAGAAGCCGAACCCGTTTCCCAAGAGCATCTACGAGAACGTCGCCTGGGGCGCGCGGATAAACGGCTATAAGGGCAACATGGACGAGCTGGTCGAGTCGTCGCTGCGCCAGGCGGCGCTGTGGGGCGAGGTCAAAGACAAGCTGGACCAGAGCGGCCTATCGCTCTCCGGCGGGCAGCAGCAGCGACTGTGCATTGCCCGAACGATTGCCATCCGGCCGGAGATCATCCTCATGGACGAACCGGCGTCGGCGCTGGACCCCATTGCCACCCTGCGGATTGAAGAGCTAATCCAAACGCTGAAAGCGGACTATACTATTGTCATCGTTACCCACAACATGCAACAGGCGGCTCGCGCGTCCGATTTCACGGCCTTCTTCAGCGTAGACGAAAACCGCACCGGCTACCTGGTGGAGTATGGGCCGACGCGCAACCTGTTCACCAATCCGGAGAACGAGCTGACCGAACAATACATCACCGGACGATTCGGGTAAGAAAGTGAAGCTGGTAGTCCGCAGCAGAACCAGTCCTGACTTGGCCGCACGAAGGAGAAGGACAAGGGATGAGTAGAGTTCATTTTGATCGCGAGCTGCAGGCGCTGCAGGATCGCTTGCTGGCGTTGGGCAGCAAAGTTGCCCAGAACATTGTGACGGCAGGCAACCTGCTGCTGCAGCGCAACAACGCGACCGCGCGCCAGGTCATCCGGGAGGACGAGCACGTGAACCAGGAGCAAATGGCTATCGAAAAGGATAGCCTGATCCTGCTGGCAACGCAGCAGCCGCTGGCGAGCGACCTTCGCCTGGTGGCCTCCGTCATCAGCATCGCCACCGAACTGGAACGGATCAACGACTACGCCAAGGGCATCGCCAAGATCAATCTGATGATCGCGGACGAGGAGCTGCTGGAGCCGGCGCGCGATCTGCCGCTCATGGCTGACAAGGCGGCGAGTATGCTGACCCGCTCCCTGCAGGCGTTTGTCAGGCGCGATGTGGAGGCGGCCTACGCGCTGCACGATGAGGACGACGAGGTAGACGCGCTCTACAATCGCGTCTACGAAAAGCTCATTTCTCTCATCCGCGAAGACGTGCAGATGATGGATCAGGCGACACATCTGTTGTGGGCAGCGCACAACCTGGAGCGTACCGCCGACCGTGTCAGCAACATCTGCGAGCGGATCATCTTTACAGTAACGGGCAAGCTGGTGGAGATGCCCGAAGAAGAGGACGAGATACCGTATCCCCAGGATTAGGAGGAACGGGGAGCCAGAACGCGTACCACGGATTGGAAAACCCAGAGAAGAGGACAAAGATGCACATTCTGGTGACGAACGACGACGGGGTGATGGCGGCGGGATTGCTGGCGCTGGTCCAGGCGATGCGCCAGGTGGGCGAGGTCAGCGTGGTCGCTCCCGACCATAACTGGTCGGCCGGCGGGCACGTCAAGACGCTGCATCGCCCTCTGCGCGTGCAGAGCGTGACGCTTGACGACGGCACTGTGGCGCTGGCGAACGACGGCGCCCCTTCGGACTGCGTGGCGATGGCGCTGATGGGCATCGTCGAAGAGCCGGTTGACCTGGTCGTCTCCGGCATCAATCCCAACGCCAATCTCGGTCACGACGTGACCTATTCCGGCACGGTGACGGCGGCGATGGAAGCCGTCATCGCCGGCGTTCCCGGCATTGCCTTTTCGCTGGTGTCGCCCGACGAGCACCCGGAGGAGCTGGATTACGGGCCGGCGGCGGAAGTCGCGCAGGAGATAGTTAGCACGGTGGTCCGCGCCGGGTTGGAAAAGGATCTACTCCTGAACGTCAACGTGCCCTACCTGCAACGCGAGCAGATGAACGGGTTTATGGTGACGCGACAGGGGCTGCGCGTCTATCGCGACCGCCTGGAACGCCGGGTGGACCCACGAGGCCGGCCCTACTACTGGATCGGGGGCGAGTACCCGACCGGCGTTCCGGACGAAGGCACTGATTTTGGCGCAGTCATGAGCGGATACGTGAGCATAACGCCACTGCAACTTGATCTGACTGCTCACCGTAGAGTAGATCAGATGCGTGATTGGCAGTGGCCGATGTAATGATTCAGGAGTCAAAGATGAAGTATAGATTGGCCTTCGTGGCGCTTCTGGCGGTGGCGCTGCTCGTATTGGCGGCGCCGGCAGTTGCCGCAGATCAGAGCTATTACGCCACGCGCTATGACGTGGCGGCGACAGTTGAAGCGGGGGGCGATCTCCTGGTAACGGAGACGGTGGAATACAGCTTCAGTGGAGAGCCGTTCACCTTTGTCTTCCGCGAGCTGGAGTCGGACTACACGGACGGGTTCACCATTGTCGAGGCGGCGATGGATGGGCAGCCGCTGCCGGCGGGCACAGGCCCGGGCCAGGTGGAGATTAGCGGCGAGCGCGTCACCTGGCACATGGCGCCCACGGTAGACGAATCGCACACCTTCACGCTGACCTACCGGCTGCACGGCGTGGTGCGCCAGGGTGCCGCCGGCGACGTGCTGCGCTTCCAGATATTGCCCACAGAGCACGAGTTCACCATTGCTGCCAGCGAGACGACGCTGCAATATCCGCCCGGCGTCCGGCCGTTGGGAGAAGTAGAAGTGATTGCCGGGCACGGCACGGTGATACAGCTCGAAGATGGAGTTTCGATTTACGCCCAGCAGCTCGAGTCGGATACCTCGCTGGCGATAGAGGTCGCTTTCCCCGCCGGGAGCGTGATCGCCGAACCGCCGGCCTGGCAGGTACGGCAGAACGCCCAGCGCGCGCAGGCGCCGTACTGGCTTGCCGCGGGCGCCCTGATCGCGGTCGTCGGGATCGCCGCCTTTGGCGTGGCTTTCCAGCGGCTGCAGTCGCAGGCCCCAACCCATAGCCGGTACGCTGCCGGCAGCGGGCGGATTTACGAGCCGCCGGCCGATCTGCCTCCGGCTTACGCGGGGGCGCTGGCCAGCGCCGGCGGTCGGGCGCAATGGTCGCATGCCCTGGCGGCGCTCTTTGATCTGGCCGAGCGCGAGATCATTACCATCGACGAGGAGCCGCGCGAAGGGCTGCTCAGCAGCCGGGATTTCGTGATCCGCCGGCTGTCCACACCCACCGACCTCAAACCACACGAATGGGCGCTGCTCGACCTGCTCTTCGAGGAGGGGCATGGCATGGTGGATGAGGTGCGCTTCTCGAAGCTGCAGCACAAGGTGACCGGCAAGCGCTGGAAGGCATACCAGGATACGCTCTGGAAGGAGATGAAACAGGAAGGGCTGGTCAGCGAGGCGCAGCGGGCGGCGGGCAATCGGTTGACGGCTGTAGGGGTACTGGTTCTCCTCGCCGGCGTCGTGTTCTTCCCCCTGCTCTTCCTCCTCTTCGACCCGGGCGCCGCCGCCGTAGCCGTGCCCTTTGCGCTCCTCCTCACTGGACTGATCGGCATTATCCTGGGCCAGTCGGTCAAGCCGCTTACCCCGCAGGGAGTCGACGTAGCCGCCGGCTGGGAGGCGTTCGCCAGATACCTGAAAGAGGTGTCGCGCGGCAAGGCTGCCAAGACCCGGCCGGACATGTTCAACCTCTACCTGCCCTATGCGGCTGCTTTCGGGCTGCTCTATAGCTGGGCGCGCCACTTCGCCCGCGAGGGTGAGGCGTCGGCGCCTGCCTGGTTCCACGCGGCGACGACCGATGGGAGCAGCTCAATGGCGGCCTTCGTGGCGATGAGCAGCAGCGCCAGCAGCTCGGGCGGCTCGGCCGCAGCGAGCGGTGCGGCAGCCGGCGCAGCGGGCGGTGGTGCGGCGGGCGCCGGCTAGGCGTCCCCGATTCTGAGCATAGATAGAGCCCCTGTGGGCCGGATGGCGCCGGGTAGAAATGACCTGTTTCCGCCCGGCGCCTGCATTTCTGTTATGGCCGGCGCGATTAGCTTGTCAGGGCTCCTCGAGATAGGTTATATTCGGGCGGTCGCGTTTGTCCTCCTGAGAGAAAGCTTGCGCCGGCCCTTTTGCGCCGGACCGATCAGAGAGATTGGGCCTCATGAGAAGATACTTCCTCGTTGCCGATACACAGTCGAGCACGGCCGAGTCGCCACCGGCCCACAAGAATGTCGATTTCCGGTGGGGCGTCCGCATCCCGATGCGGGATGGCGTCGAGCTCAATGCGACCCTGTACCGGCCGCGCGGGGAGGAAGCAACGCCGGCCATCTTCACACTGACGCCGTACATTGCCGATTCGTACCACGAGCGGGCCTTCCATTTTGCCCAGCATGGTTACGCCTTTCTGCTCGTAGACTGTAGAGGCCGGGGCAACTCCGGTGGGCAGTTCGAGCCGTTTGTCAATGAGAGGCGTGATGGTTATGACGTCGTCGAGTGGCTGGCGGCGCAGAACTGGTGTAACGGCACGGTGACGATGTGGGGCGGCTCGTATGCCGGTTTTGACCAGTGGATGACCTTGAAGGAGTCTCCGCCGCATCTGAAGACCATCGTTCCGGCAGCCTCTGTTCATGTGGCCGTCGATTTCCCCTTTTTTAAGAACATCTCTTACCCGTATACGATACAGTGGCTGACCTTTACCAGCGGGTTGACGGGAAATCCGAACCTGTTTGGCGAGCACGAGTTCTGGGTGGAGAAGTTTTGCGAGCTGTACCTGGATCACCGCCCTTTCAAGGAGCTCGACCAGGTTATCGGCAACAGCAGCACTGTCTTCCAGACCTGGATCGAACATCCGGCGCCCGATGCCTACTGGGATCAAATGGCGCTGACACCGGACGAGTACGACGGGATCGAGATACCGATCCTCACGATTACAGGCCACTACGACGGCGACCAGCCCGGCGCGTTCCACTACTACCGGCAGCACATGCGCTCGGCGTCGCCGGCACGAGAGACGCATTACCTCGTCGTCGGCCCGTGGGACCACGCCGGGACACGGACACCGCGAAAGGAGATCGGCGGGCTGACCTTTGGCGAGGCAAGCCTGGTGGACCTCAATAAGCTGCACCGGGAATGGTACGACTGGACGCTGAAGGATGGCGAAAAGCCGGAGTTCCTGAAGGGGCGGGTTGCCTACTATGTGATGGGCGCCGACGAGTGGAAATATGCCGATAGCCTGGAGGAGATCGCTTCGGAGACGCGACGGCTCTATCTGGACTCGCGCCACGGCGAGGCCAACGATGTGTTTCGTTCAGGCAGTCTCGTAGATAGCCCACCGGCCGGCAGCCAGCCTGACGAATACACCTACGATCCGCTGGACGTGCGCCCGGCGGAGATCGAGCGCGAGGAGCTGGAGAACCAATTGACGGACCAGCGCGACGCGCTCAATCTGTTCGGCAACGGGCTGGTCTACCATAGCGAGCCGTTCGCAGAGGATACCGAAGTGAGCGGCGTCGTCCGGCTCGTAGCCTGGATGGCGATCGACGCGCCGGATATCGATTTCCAGGCCACGCTATCGGAGATCCTGCTGGACGGCTCAAGCGTCTTCCTGACGCGCGATATGGTGCGGGCGCGCTACCGGGAATCGCTGCGCGAGGAGAAACTCGTGACGCCGGGGGAGATTAACCGCTATGAGTTTGATAGCTTTACCTTCTTTTCCCGGCTCATCGCCAAGGGCAGCCGGCTGCGGCTCGTGCTGACTTCACCCAACTCTATCTACGTCCAGAAGAACTATGCCGGAGGGGGCGTCGTGGCCGAAGAGTCCAGAACCGACGCCCACCTGGTCCGCGTCACGCTCTATCACGATAGCGATCATCCAAGCCACCTGGATCTGCCGCTCGTAAGAAGCAAGGAAGAGTCCGGCTAACAGCCGGTGCGCCCGGTTCCCGGCGTCAGTTCGTCTCGCTCGTGCTGCCCATCCCCCTGAGCAGGAAGCAGTGATCGCCGCGAAGCCACAGGCCTTGACTCTGCCGCTCTACACGAAGTTGTATGTTTCGCGGAGTCGGGGCTATACTGCTGCCAGGTTAGCGGGCGCGACGCTCAGCCGTTGGTCCATAGGCCGTACGCATGAACAGAGAGAACGCCGGGACGAGACGCGTATTCTGGATGGCCTGCATCCTGACGCTTGCGGCCGGGTTGCTCGTGCAGTGCTCGGCCCAAACCGGGCCCGAAGAAGAGCCGCCTATCCCTGAACCAGTATCGACGCCAACAGTCGAGCCGACCGTCGAGCTGTTGCCGGCACCAACCGGCGTGGCGACGCTGCCCCCACCAACCGACATCAGCGAGGAAGATATGACTGACCTACCCCCTGTCCCGACTCCATTTCGCGGCGCCGACCAGCTCGTCGAGCTGGCGCGGCAGGATCTGGCCCAGCGGCTCGGCGTGGACGCCGCCGATATCGACTTAGAGCGCGCCGAAGCGGTCGTCTGGCCCGACGGCAGCCTCGGCTGTCCGCGGCCGGGCATGGTCTATACACAGGTACTGCAGGACGGTTACCGCATCCTGCTGCGGGTGGGAAAAGAGATCTATGCCTATCACGGCGGCGGCTCTCGCGGGCCCTTCCTGTGCGAAGGAGCGAATGACGCGCCGCTGCCGCCGCCCGGCCTGGGGGACGACTAACCGCGGAGAAAAAGCAGAGAGTGGAGACTGCCGGGGCAATCTCCACTCTCTCTAGGGGC
>Ga0123328_1002155_pt1 | contig 18121 bp, 16 predicted proteins | sample BioC12SIPDNA_2_FD_89702 | JGI IMG/M metagenome (GOLD analysis project Ga0123328, IMG submission 89702) | Anaerobic biogas reactor microbial communites from Washington, USA - Biogas_R1_A C12 SIP DNA | ecosystem: Engineered > Bioreactor > Anaerobic > Unclassified | place: Washington, USA...
TGCAAGACGGCGGCACTTATGGCCGCGGCCTGCCGCTGTGGTGCGGTCTTGGGCGGCGTCGATGCCGAGGGGGAAGCGGCCCTGGAAGGTTTCGGCCTTGAATTAGGGATGGCTTTTCAGTTTGTCGATGATCTGCTTGACTATGCCGGGTCTGAGGAGGAGTTCGGCAAGGCTCAGGGCGGAGATCTCAGCGAAGGTAAACTGACCCTTCCCCTGCTGCAGGCCTTAAGGCGGGCGGAACCGGAGGAACGAAGCAGCATACAGGGGATCATTGCCCGGGAAAACAAATCTTCCGCCGATTTCCAGCGGGTTTTTTCCTTCATTGAAAGGCATGACGGTTTCGGCGCCGCCCGCAACTCAGCCCGGCAGCGCGTTGAAGAGGCAAAAAATCGGCTGCGGATCTTTGCCGACAGCCCTGAAAAAAAAGAGCTCCTCGATCTCGCTGATTTTCTGATGGAGCGCCGCTGCTGATTATCTTGGAAAAACGTCCTTCCTCGCTATTATTGATTCAGCGGAGCGGTCCGGGCTATGATGACGGCATGGAGCGAACGGCGCGAGATTCAAAAAATGGTGTTTTTCTCAGGAAAGAGATTCGCATCGAGGGGGCGGTTCAGGGGGTCGGTTTCCGTCCCTTTGTCTATCGCCAGGCCTTGCTGCACGGGATCGGCGGCTGGGTTCTCAACGACTCCCGGGGGGTGTTGATCGAGGCCGAAGGCGCGGAAGCGGCTCTCCTCAAGTTCATCCGTGCCCTTCGGGAAGAACTGCCCCCCCTGGCCTCCATTACGGGTTTGGAGATCAGAGAAATTGAGCTGGCGGGGGAGGATGGCTTTCGCATCAAGGAAAGCCGGGAAGGCTTGCCGCCCACCGCGCAGATTGCCGCCGACAGCCATGTCTGCCCCGAATGCCTGGCCGAGTTGTTCGATTCGGGCGACCGCCGCTACCGCTATCCTTTTATCAACTGCACCAACTGTGGTCCCCGCTATTCCCTCGTCACCGGCATTCCCTACGACCGTCCCAAAACCACCATGGCTTCTTTTGTCATGTGTCCCGCCTGCCGGCGGGAATATGACGACCCCGCCTCGCGGCGTTTCCACGCCCAGCCCATCGCCTGTCCCGATTGCGGCCCCACCTTGAGTTTATGCGATGCTGCCGGGAAAAAAGTGACGGGAGACGCTGTGGAGACCGCTGTAGATCTGCTGCGCCAGGGGCATATCCTCGCCGTCAAAGGTCTCGGCGGCTATCACCTGGCGGTGGATGCGGCCAATGACGGGGCCGTCGAGGAATTGCGCCGCCGCAAGGCGCGGGATGAAAAGCCCTTCGCCCTGATGGCGGCCGACCTGTCCAAAATCGCCGAATTCGCCTATTTTGACGACCGGGAAGCGGCTTTGCTCACCTCCGTGGAGCGGCCGATCGTGCTGTTGCGCAAAAGGGAAGCCAATTCCCTGGCCCCGCCAATCGCTCCCCGCAACCACTATTTTGGGGTGATGCTCCCCTACACTCCCCTTCACTATCTTCTGCTTGATAATGAGTTGACCGCTCTGGTCATGACCAGCGGCAACCTGAGCGAGGAACCGATCGCCTACATCGATGCCGACGCCGGGGAACGCCTGGCCGGCATCGCCGACTTTTTTCTCACCCACAACCGCCCTATCTTCATCCGCACCGACGATTCCATAGTGCGCCTGACCGCCGGCCGTCCCTTGCTGTTGCGCCGCTCACGGGGGTATGCGCCGCGTCCCGTTTTCCTTCCCCGGCCCCAAAAGGAAGTGCTGGCGGTGGGGGCGGAACTGAAAAACGCCGTCTGTCTTACCTCGGGAAGGCAGGCGGTGCTCAGCCAACATATCGGCGATCTGAAGAATGCCGAGGTCTTCAGCTCCTTTGAGGAGACCATCGAGCATCTGCAAAAAATTCTCCAGGTGCGCCCTCGTATCATCGTCCACGATCTGCATCCCGACTATTATTCCACCGCCTATGTCCGGCGCCGGGACGACCTGACGGCCATTCCGGTTCAGCATCATCATGCCCATCTCGCCTCCTGTCTGGCTGAAAACGGAATCGAGGAGGAGGCGATCGGGGTGATCTTCGACGGCATCGGCTACGGCGAGGACGGCCGTATCTGGGGAGGGGAGTTCCTTGTCGGCAATGCCCGCGGCTACCGGCGCGCCGGCCACTTCCGCTATGCGCCGATGCCGGGCGGGGATGCCGCCACCAGAGAGCCGTTCCGCATGGCCCTGAGCTATCTTTTTCAGGCCTTCGAGGGAGATCCGCCCTATCTTCCTTTCCTGCGGGACATACCTGAAAGCACCCTGGCGTTGCTGCGCCGGATGATGGATAAGGGAATCAACTCGCCGTTGACCTCCAGTTGCGGCCGTCTCTTCGATGCCGTGGCGGCGCTGATCGGTTTGCGGCACAGGGTTAGCTACGAAGGGCAGGCGGCTCTGGAACTGGAAATGGCCATCGCGGGGAAGAAGGAAAGCGGGACTTATCCCTATGAGCTCATGGACAGGGATGGATTGATCATTTTCGACCCGTCCGCTCTGGTCCGCGGGATCGCCGCGGAGGTAGTGGCCGGGGTGTCCGGCGGCGTCATCAGCGCCCGCTTTCACAATACCCTGGCCGTTATGGTCGGCGCGGTGTGCACAGAACTCCGCCGCCGCACCGGCCTGAATCTTGCTGTTCTCTCCGGCGGGGTTTTTCAGAACCGTTATCTGGCCGAGCACGTCGTCGGAACGCTTCGGGCCAAGGAATTTAACGTGTTAACCCATTCCCGGGTGCCGCCCAACGATGGCGGTCTGGCCCTGGGCCAGGCGTGGATTGCCGGTCACCAGTTCGGCTAGTGGCCGGTGACTGGTGGTCGGTTCCTTTTTTAGGACTGAATAGTTTCCGTTTTCAATGTCAGGAGGAGCGCTAATGGCACTTAAGGACAGGATTGCCGTCTCCCGGGGCGATTCCCCCGCCGACCTGGTTCTGCACAATGGGCGCGTGGTCGATGTTTTGGCTGGAGATGTCTATACGGCCGACATCGCCATCCACGAGGGCTTCGTCGTCGGTGTCGACAAGGGCTACCAGGGGTGCGAACAGATCGACCTAAAGGGGCGTTATGTCGCTCCCGGCCTCATCGACGCCCATCTCCACATCGAAAGCTCCATGGTCACGCCGCGGGAGTATGCCCGCGCCGTCCTCCCCCACGGGGTGACCACGGTCATCACCAATCCCCACGAAATCGCCAACGTGCTCGGCGTTCCCGGTATCCGTTTCATGCTCCGCAATGCCGAGACCTCGCCTCTTGCCACCTTCGTGACCCTTCCTTCCTGCGTGCCGCCGACGCCGCTGGCGACCTCTGGCGCGCAACTCGATCCGCAGAACATGGCACCTTTGCTGGCGGAAAAAATGGTCATCGGCCTCGGTGAGGTGATGAATTTCCCCGGCGTGGTGGCTGCCGATCCCAGGGTTCTCGCCGAAATCGCCCTCTGCGCGGGGCGCCCCCTCGACGGTCATTGCCCGGGACTGGGGGGCAAAGGACTCAACGCCTATGTGACGGCGGGAATCCGTTCCGATCATGAGTGCGTGGCCGTCGACGAGGCGCGGGAAAAGCTGCGCCTGGGCATGCGGGTCTTCATCCGCGAGGGCAGCGCCGCCCGCAACCTCAAAGACTTGCTGCCTCTTGTGACGCCGGAAAACGACCGCTGGGTGTGTCTCTGTACCGATGACCGCCACCCCGGCGAGCTCATCGATGACGGCTCCATCGATCACGCCGTGCGGTTGGCCATCGGCGCGGGAGTGAAGCCGCTTCAGGCGCTGCGCATGGCGACCCTCAATACGGCCGAGCATTTCCGCCTCTTTGACCGGGGATTTGTCGGCCCCGGCCGTTGGGCCGATCTGATGGTGTTCAGCGATTTGCGGGCGCCGCGGGCGGAGCTGGTTTTTGCCGCCGGCCGCCTGGTGGCCAAGGACGGCGCCATGGTTCCGGGGGTTATAACCGAAGGGGAGACGGCAGCGGAGGCCACCGTCCGCCATACGGTGCGGGTGGATTGGAATGCCGTTTCCTTCAAGATGGCGGCGGAGGAGCGGAAAATGCGGGTTATCGTCATGGTTCCCGGGCAGGTGCTGACCGAGGAACGGATCGCGGAGCCGCGGGTTGAGGAAGGTTGTGTGGTGAGCGATCCGCTCCGGGACATCCTCAAACTGGCGGTCATTGAACGCCATCACGGCAGCGGCCGCGTCGGTCTCGGTTTTGCCCAGGGTTTCGGCCTGCGTCGGGGGGCTGTCGCCGCCACTGTGGCCCACGACCACCACAACCTGATGGTCCTCGGCTGCGACGATGTTTCGATGATGACGGCGGCCCGCGCCGTGGCCCAAGCCGGCGGCGGACAATGCGTCGCCCTGGGGGAGAAGGTGCTGGATCTGCTGCCCCTGCCGATCGCCGGCCTGATGTCCGATTGCAGCGTCGACGAGGTGAGGCGCCTGGGGGAGCGCCAGCAGCGGGCGGCACGGGAGCTGGGAAGCCCTCTCGCCGATCCCTTCATGCCGTTGAGCTTCATGGGGCTGGAGGTGATCCCATCCCTAAAGCTGACCGACAAGGGATATGTGGACATCGGCAGATTTTCCGTAGTGCCCCTCTATGTCTGACTTGCAGGGGTGCCGTGAGCTCTGTTGCTAAGCCATGCGCAGGCGGATGAATTCCTCCAGGTCGGCGCAGCGCAGATAGGGATTGTGCTCTTTTTCGTAGGCGATGGTGCTGGTCGGCAAAGGGCCGTAATCGTGGCCGGGATGGATGCGGGTCGCTTCCGGCAGGGCGGCCAGACGCTGCAGGCTGCGGTAAAGATCGGCGGGATTGCCGCCGGGAAGATCGGCCCGGCCCACCTTGGTGACGAACAGGGTGTCGCCGGTGAACAGGTCGCCGGAAGAGAGCAGAAAACAGAGGGAGCCGGGGGAGTGACCGGGGGTGTGGAGGACGCGGATAGTCTCTTCCCCCAGACGGAGAACGGAGCCTTCCAGCAGGGGGATGTCCGCATGGGGCACATCGAGGGGGGAGGCGGCCAGCAGGGCGGCGCTTGCCTCGATGATGCGGCGGTTGCCCGCGGTGTGATCCCGGTGGCCGTGGGTGTCGGCCACCAGCAGGATGCGCAGGTTTTCCCCGGTGGCCCGGTTCAGCACATCGGCGGCGGCAAAGGAAGGATCGATGACCATCCCTTCCCTGGTCCGGGGACAGAAAACCAGGTAAGAAAAATTTCCGCCGGCAGTCGACTTAATCTGCACGATCTGTAAAGACATTGCTTTTGCTCCCTTCCTTTCTTGAGCCGTCCCGGTGTTCATGCAATAATACCAACTTCCCCCAAAGTCCGTTTTCTTTCTCCAAAATTTTTTTGTGATGGGTGCAGACAATGAAATTCGCCAAGATGCACGGTGCCGGCAACGATTATGTCTACGTCAACGGTTTCCAGGAACGGGTGACCGATCCCGCCGCGCTGGCGGTGGAAGTGAGCCGTCCCCATTTCGGAATCGGGGCGGATGGCCTGATCCTGATTCTTCCCTCCCGGATCGCCGATGTGCGGATGCGCATGTTCAACGCCGACGGCAGCGAGGCGGAGATGTGCGGCAACGGTATCCGCTGCGTGGCCAAATTCGCCTACGATCACGGCCTGGTGGAGCGCCGGGAAATCAGTGTCGAAACCCAGGCGGGGGTGTTGACCCTGAAACTCTTCACCGGTTCCTCGGGCAAGGTGGAAAGGGTGCGGGTGATGATGGGGCGTCCGCGCCTGACCCGAGGGGAAATTCCGATGCAGGGGGATGCCGCTGCCCGGGTCGTCAACGAGAAACTTGCCGTTCTGGACCAGACCTTCCACATGACCTGTGTTTCCATGGGCAATCCCCACTGTGTTGTTTTTGTTCCCGCCGTTGCTGACTTTCCTGTTGAAAAATACGGTCCGGCCATTGAAAGAAATCCCCTCTTTCCGCGGAGAACCAACGTCGAGTTTGTTGAAATCCTCTCCCGCAGCGAGGTCCGGCAGCGCACCTGGGAACGAGGCTCGGGGGAAACGCTGGCTTGCGGCACCGGCGCCTGCGCGGTGACGGTGGCCGGATTTCTGAACGGTGTGACCGAGCGCCGCATCCGCAACCATCTTCTCGGCGGCGATCTCGAACTGGAATGGGCGGAAAGCGGCGAGGTCTGCATGACCGGCCCCGCCGTCCAGGTTTTCGAAGGAGACTACTCGCCCCAATAGGGGCAGACAAAAGATTTTTCCTATGACCGACGTACTCATTTTCGATCTTGACAATACCCTCTACTCCCGCAAGCGGGATCTCTTTTCGCTCATCGACCAACGGATCAATCTCTACATGAGCGACATCATCGGCATCCCCCAGGAAGAGGTGGATGGGTTGCGGCGCCGCTACTGGCGGGACTACGGCGTCACCCTGGGAGGACTGATCCGCCATCACGGCGTTGATCCGGAGGATTATCTCGGCTATGTCCATGATGTCGACATCCAAGAGCGTCTCGGCGATGACCCGGAGTTGCGGGATGCGCTGGCCTGCTCTCCCCTGCGCAAGGTGGTTTTCACCAACGCCTCCACCGATTACGCCCTGCGGGTGCTGCGCTGCCTGGGTGTCGATAACTGCTTCGAGGAGATCTTCGACATCCGCATCGCCTCCTTTCTTCCCAAGCCGTTTCCGGAGCCCTACCACAGGGTTCTCGACCGGCTCGGCGTCGAAGGCAAAGGGTGCGTCATGGTCGAAGACACCCTGGAGAACCTGAGGACCGCCAAGGATCTGGGCATGGCCACGGTGTGGGTAGGCGAGGGGGAACTCCCCGCTTTTGTTGATGTCCGGGTGGGGTGTGCGGCTCAGGTCCCGGCCATCTTTTGAAGGCAACGGCGGAATCATGACCAGGCAGTTACTCGGCGCCCACATGTCGATTGCCGGCGGCCTCGACAAGGCTGTCGAACGGGGAGTGAGGGCCGGCTGCACGGCTCTGCAGATCTTTACCAAAAACGCCAGCCAGTGGCGCGCCAAGCCCCTCGGCGATGAGGCTGTCCGCCTTTTCCGCAAAGCTTTCGACGAAAGTGACCTCGGGGCGGTGGCCGCCCATGACAGCTACCTCATCAATCTCGCCTCTCCCGACGAGGGGCTGTGGCGCAAATCCATCGAGGCTTTTGGGGAAGAGATGCGGCGTTGCGCCCTTTTGCAGGTGCCGCTTCTGGTGATGCACCCCGGCTGCCCTCGGGATGGCGGCGCTGAGGAGGATGGCCTGCGGCGGGTGATAGGGGCTTTCCTGGAGATTCTCGAAACCGCGCCGGAGGGGGTCAAGATCCTGGTGGAGAATACCGCCGGGCAGGGGAGCTGCCTCGGCCACCGTTTCGAGCATCTGAGGGCGATTCTCGCTTCTTTGCCGGCGGAGCGGTTCGGAGTCTGCTTCGACACCTGCCACGCCTTCGCCGCCGGCTACGATCTCTCGACCTTTGCGGGGTATGAGCAGGTCATGGCCGAATTCGACCGTGTCGTCGGCATCGAGCGCATCGAGCTGTTCCACCTCAACGACTGTAAAAAGGGATGCGGGTCACGGGTGGACCGCCATGAGCATATCGGTGCCGGGGCCATCGGCCGGCAAGGTTTTCAGGCGCTGATGGGGGATGAACGCTTCCGGGATATTCCCAAGGTTCTGGAAACGCCGAAAGGGGACAGCGACGAAATGGATGAAATCAACCTGGCCCTGCTCCGGAACCTAACGGGGGAAAACTAGATGCGCGCCGTTCTGCAGCGGGTGTCCGGAGCGAAAGTGGTGGTCGACGCCGAGACGGTTGGCGCGATCGGCGCCGGTCTGCTGGTTCTGCTCGGCGTCGAGGAAGGGGACACCGCGGGAGATCTCCGCTATCTGGTGGACAAGACCCTCAACCTGCGGATTTTTGAGGATGCCCAGGGGAAGATGAACCTGTCGGTGCGCGATGTCGGGGGGGCGGTGCTGGCCGTCTCCCAGTTCACTCTTCTGGCCGATTGCCGCAAGGGGCGCCGCCCCGGTTTTTCCCGCGCCGCGGCGCCGCAAATCGGCAACGCCCTGTACCAAAGCTATGTCGCCGCGCTGCGTGACGCGGGGCTGGAGGTCGCCAGCGGAGTTTTCGGCGCCCATATGAGCGTCCGCCTCTGTAACGAAGGGCCGGTCACCATCCTCCTCGACAGCAGGGCCGACTGAAACTGATGGGGTTTCCCTCTCCCTTTATGCGGCCTTGGGGCCAAGTGAGGATATCGGGGGCCCAAAAAGGGGGCAAGGGCAATCCGCCTCACCTTCAGGGTGCGCCCCGGCTCACCCCTCTGGTCATCGCCCCGGCGATCAGGTGAGCGGTGCGGATCGGTTCCGGTATCCGGCTGTGAACCGCCATCCGCGTCGTCAGCGCATCGGCTTCCTGCCACGACAAACCCACCCGCTGGATGAAAAGCCCCTTATGCGGTTCCATGGGGCCGAGCCGCTCGATGACCGCCCATTTCTCCGCACCTTGCGCGATGTTTGCCAGCAGAGCTTGGCGTATCGACTGCAGGTCGGGACGTTTGCGGCTGACGACCAGCACCGGCAGTTGCAATTTTTCCTGGACGAAAAAGGGATCGACCACGTTGAATCCGGCCAGGGTGATTCCCTGGAGCAGGATCAGGCGGGCATGCTGCGCGAATTTCGAGCCGCTCACCAGCCGGACAATCGTTGCCGCGGCGTCGAACCCATCCCTGGTGACGGTGCCGATCAGCACGCCGTCGAAGCGCCGGCCGGCGAAAACGGCGCCGACCAGGGGAACCGGTTCGCGGCTCTCACGGGAAAAGGGAGCGTCGTCGAAACCGATGATGTTGGAAAACCGCCTGGGAACCATGGCCCGATCATTCTCTGCAAGGAGTGCAAGGAGAAAAAAAGCCCGGGACCGCATGGCGGCGGTGCCGGGCGCAAAACAAGGTGGTTGGTCCATAAAATCAGCTGGGACGCCGCTTCTGCCGAAGTGGGCAACATCCCTTTCGGAACGGATGGAGCGAGGGAGGATAACGCCTCAAAGGGCTTTGTCGATGAGGCTTTTAAGTTGGATTTTGGGAACGGCGCCGACGATCTGATCGACAACCTCGCCGTTCTTGAAAAGAATCAGAGTGGGAATGCCGCGGACGCCGTAGGTTGCGGGGGTGCCCTGATTGTCATCGACATTGACCTTGCCGACCTTGATCTTGCCCTGGTATTCGGCGGCGACCTCATCGATAAGGGGCGCGATGGCTTTGCAGGGGCCGCACCAGGAAGCCCAGAAATCGACGAGAACCGGAATCGAAGATTGCAAAACTTCGCTTTCGAAGTTGCCGTCGGTCAATTGCAGAACAGATTCGCTTGCCATGGGAGTCTCCTTTTATCTATCGTCCGGAACGCAATTGCTTCCCACTATAATGGACAAGGCAAAAAAATCAAGGGAGGAAATGGGCTCCTCATCGGTTCCTTGACACTTTTCGGAAGGCCATCCTATCATACGCAACCAAGTTTTTTTCAGGTAACGGGGTTCATGGATTATCCCCTTTTCGTCCACATCGCCGGGAGACTGTGCGTGGTTGTCGGCGGCGGTCCCGTGGGTCGGCGCAAGGCCGCCGGTCTGGCGGCGGCTGGCGCCCGGGTGCGTCTTATAGCGCCGGCGGTTGTTTCGGCACCGGAGCTCCCCGTGGGGGTGGAATGGGTCAGGCGCTGCTACCGCGAGGGTGATCTTCATGGCGCCTTTCTGGCTTTCGCCGCCGCCGGCGATCGCTCCGTCAATGCCGCCGTGGCCGCCGAGGCCCGCCGCGCCGGCATCCCGGTCAACGTCGCCGACCGTCCCGCGGAGGGGGATTTCCAACTGCCGGCCCTGTTGCGCCGCGGTCTGTTGACGGTGGCGGTGGCCACCGGCGGCGGCAGCCCCGCCGCTGCGGCCCTGGTCCGCGATCACCTGGCGGGTGTATTGGGGGAGGAGTGGGGGGTTTTCGTGGAATTGGCCTCCCGGCTTCGGGAGCGGTTCTCACGGGGATGGGCCGTCGGGGATTACGCCGCGGTCTGTCGCCGGCTGGCTGCCGCCGGCTTTGTCGATTGTCTGGCCGCCGGGGATACCGCCGCCGCCGATGCTCTGCTGGCACGGTTGGCGGAAAAAGGTCTGACCTTGGCCTCCCTGGGCATCGATTTACAAGAAGGGAACTCCGGCGCCGACGGGGCCGGGAAATGACGCTGTGAATATTATTGTTGTAGGCCTGAACTATCGTACCGCTCCCCTGGCCATTCGGGAGCGTCTTGCCTTCATCCCCTCCCGCACCCCCGAGGCCCTCGCCCAGCTCATGGAGCGCCCCGCCGTCCGCGAATGCCTGCTTCTTTCCACCTGCAATCGGGTGGAAATCTATGCCGTGACGCCCCAGGTGGAGGAAGGAGTTGATGAAATCCGCGAGTTTTTAGCCGCCTTTCACGGCCTCGGCGAGGAAGTGGTCCGTCCCCATCTTTATACCTGGTGCGGGGCGGCGGCTGTCCGCCATCTGTTTCGGGTCGCCGCCGGTCTCGATTCCATGGTCATCGGTGAGCCGCAGATCCTCGGCCAGGTCAAAGCCGCTTATTCCCAGGCCTGCCGCGCCAAAACCAATGCCCTCATCGTGAATCGCCTCCTGCACCGGGCCTTCTCCGTGGCCAAGCGGGTGCGCAGTGAAACCGGCATCGCCGGCAAAGCGGTGTCCATTCCTTTCGCCGCGGTGGAGATGGTGCGGCGGATTTTCGGCACCCTGGCGGGCAAAAGCGTCCTTCTCATCGGCTCCGGGAAAATCGGCGAATTGGCCGCCCGCCATTTTCTCGGCCACGGGGTGGCTTCCATCGCCGTGATCAACCGCACCCTGGAGAAGGCGCAGGAGGTGGCGGAACGATTCCATGGCACGGCTTTTCCCTTTGAGGAGCTTTCCCGCCGGCTCACCGCCGCCGACATCGTTCTTTCCTGTACCGCCGCCCCCCATTACATTTTGCGGCCCCTGGATGTGGAAAGGATTCTTCCCCATCGCCAGGGACGCCCTCTTTTTCTGGTCGACATAGCGGTGCCGAGGGATATCGATCCGCAGGTCGGCTCCATTCCCCAGGTCTATCTCTACGATGTGGACGATCTCCAGGGGATTATTTCCAGCAACATGGTCAGCCGCCGCAAAGAGGCCGAGAAGGGGGAACGGATCATCGAGGCGGAGGTCGCCCGCTTTCAGCGCTGGCTTGCCGATCTCGATGTGGTGCCCACCATTCTGGCCCTGCGCCGCCGGGTGGAGACGGTTTGCGAAGCCGAAAAGGAAAAGGCCCTGGGCGCTTTGGGCGAGGCCGCCGGCCGGGAGCGGGCGGCTGTCGAAGCGATGGCCGCGGCCATCGCCGGCAAGCTGCTCCACTATCCCATCGTCGCCCTCAAATCGTCGCGAACGCGGCGGATGGGAAATTACTATGTCGATGCCCTGCGCTATCTCTTTGACTTGACCCCTGATGAAGGGGATGCCGCCGGGGAAAAGATGAATGGGGAATGGGATTGCCAGGAAGGGCCAGCGGTCGGGGAAGAATGATGCCGTCAACAGGAGATGGAAATGTGAAAGTACAGGTCGGTACCGTTTTTCTGGTTGGGGCCGGACCCGGCGATCCCGGCTTGATTACCGTCAAGGGCCTGCGTTGCCTCAGGGAAGCCGAGGTGGTGATTTACGACCTGTTGGTCAACCCCTTGCTGCTGGAGGAGGCGCCGCCGGAGGCGGAACGGATCTTCGTCGGCAAGAGCCGTGGTTTCCATCCCACGCCCCAGGAAAGGATCAATGAACTGCTCGTGGAATGGGCGCGGCGCGGCAAGAAGGTCATCCGCCTCAAAGGGGGCGATCCCTACATCTTCGGCCGCGGTGGCGAAGAGGCCCAGTATCTGGTCCGCCACGGCATTCCCTTCGAGGTGGTTCCCGGTATTACCGCCGCTTTCGCGGCCGCCGCCTATGCGGGGATTCCGATCACCCATCGCGACTTCACCACCAGTGTCGGCCTGGTGACCGGCCATCTGGAGCCGGAAAAGAAAATGGCCCTTCTGGACTGGGAAAAGCTGGCCGGAGCGGTGGGGACCCTGGCCTTTTACATGGGTATGGCCAACCTTTCCCTGATCCGCGACGAACTGATCCGCCACGGGCGTTCCCCGCAAACCCCGGTGGCGGTCATCAGTTGGGGCACCACCCCCCGGCAGCGGACCGTGGTCGCCACCCTGGACGATATCGTGGCGGCGGTGGAAAAGGCCGGGCTCAAACCGCCCGCCGTCATCCTCGTGGGGGAGGTGGTCTCCCTGCGCGAGGAACTGCGCTGGTTCGACAACAAACCCCTGCACGGGAAAAAGGTTCTGGTGACCCGCGCTCCCGCCCAGGGACGGGGGTTGGCCGAGCTACTCGAGGAGCGCGGTGCCGAAACCGTCCTGTGTCCTGTCATTGATATCCTGCCGCCGCAAGACCCGGCGCCAATGGAAGCCGCCATCGACTCCTTGGCGGGTTTCGACTATCTGCTGCTGACTTCGGCCAACGGGGTCGATTCCTTCTGCTCCTTTCTGCGTGCCGGCAACCGAGACGCCCGCGCCCTGGCCGGTCTGGCGCTGGTCGCCGTGGGTCCGAAAACCGCCCGCTCCCTGGAGGCTTACGGCCTCCAGGCCGATCTGGTGGCGGCCGATTACCGCGCCGAAGGGGTTGTTGAGCTGTTGCGCAGCCGCACGATGGCCGGGAAACGGATCCTCTATCCCCGCGGCGACCGGGCGCGGCAGCTGATTCCCCATGAGTTGGAATCGTTGGGGGCGACGGTAATTTCCCCGGTGGCCTACCGGACCGTGCCGCTGGAGGAAAACCGCGAGGAGATCCGTGATCTTCTGTGCCGGCGGGAAATCGACGCGGTCACCTTTACCTCCGCTTCCACAGTGGAAGACCTGGCGGGGCTGGTGGGCGAGGATGCCGCGGAGCTCCTCGACGGGGTGGCGATAGCCTCCATCGGCCCGCTGACCAGTGCCGCGGTGCGCCGGTTGGGCCTCACCGTGGTGGCGGAAGCTGCCCAATCCACCATGGAAGGCCTTGTAAACGCTTTGGAAAATCATTATAAATAGGCGAATAAATGTTTTCACCGAAAAAGAAAAGCAGTGCGAAAGCCTTCAGCAACCGTCATGAAATGCCCGGAGACCGCTCTAAAGTCATTGCAACTGTTTAAAATCACAAATGGAAACCGACTGCCAATGAGTGATCGCCAAGAATCGACGGCGGTTTTTTTCTCCCTTTTGCGTTGGTTTTTTCCTGGGCAGAGGAAGCGTCACCGGACCGTTTTAAACCCGGATAAGGGTTGAAGCGGCCATCAAGGAGCAAAAAATGTCTTTTCCCCAAAGCCGGCTGCGTCGGCTGCGCCGCACTCCGACCCTGCGCCGCATGGTCCGCGAAACCGTCTGCCGGGTCGACGATCTGATCTATCCCCTTTTTGTCGTTCCGGGTACGGGGCGGCGTCGGGAGATCTCCTCCATGCCGGGCATTTTCCAGCTTTCCCCCGAGCTTCTGGTGGAGGAGGCGGGCCGCGCCCGGGAGGCCGGCGTCGGCGCGGTGCTGCTTTTCGGCGTTGCGGATGACAAGGATGACCGGGGCAACCCGGCCTGCGCCGAGTACGGCATCGTCCAGCAGGGGCTTCGCGCCCTGAAAAAGACCTTTCCCGAGTTGGCCGTCATCACCGATGTCTGCCTCTGTGCCTACACCAGCCACGGTCATTGCGGCATTCTGCGGGGCAACGAGGTGGACAACGACGAAACCTGCCGGCAACTGGCCGCCATGGCCCTCTCCCATGCCCGCGCCGGGGCCGACATGGTGGCGCCGAGCGACATGATGGACGGCCGCGTCGCCGCCATCCGCCGTGCTTTGGATGAGGGCGGTTTCCCCATGACGGCGCTGATGAGCTATGCCGTCAAATTCGCCAGCGCCTATTACGGACCCTTTAGGGAGGCGGCCGATTCCGCTCCCCGGTCCGGTGACCGGCGCGGCTACCAGATGGACCCCGCCAACCGCCGCGAGACCTTCCGGGAGGCCGCTTTCGATGCCGAAGAAGGGGCCGACATTCTGATGGTGAAGCCGGCGCTGGCCTATCTCGACATTCTCCGCGATCTCCGCGAACGGTGTGATCTGCCTTTGGCGGCCTACAATGTCTCCGGCGAGTACGCCATGGTCAAGGCGGCTTCGGCTCGGGGCTGGCTCGACGAGGAACAGGTGGTTATGGAGAATCTGCTGGCCATGAAGCGGGCCGGCGCCGATCTGATTATCACTTATCACGCCCTCGATGCCGCCCGCTGGCTCAAGAAGGGGGAATATTGAGGACATCGGCCAGGGAGTTCTGCCATGAGTGAAGACAACAACCAGAAGCAGCCTCTCACCCGCGTCGAGATGATCACCGCCATGGCCCATTACTACCGGGCCGAGGTGAGCCGCAGCCTCGCCTGGCGGCGGCGCATCGACGTCACCACCAACTGGGCGGTCGGCGCCACCGCCGCCTTTCTCGGTTTTGCCTTCAGCAATCCCCAGTTGACCCATGTTTTTTTCTTTTTTGCCCTGGCCATCACCTACACCCTCCTTTACGTTGAAGGACGACGTTACCGCTTCTACGACGCCTACGAATATCGGGTCAAGCTGATCCACCAGAACTTTGTTTACAGCATTCTTCACGGTGAGCTCGACATGGGCGCATCGGCGCCGTGGCGGCAGAATCTCGCCGAGGATCTGCTCCATCCCGGCTATAAGATCTCCCTCAACACGGCGATGGCGCTGCGGGTGCAGGCCTACTATGTCTTCCTCTTTCTGGTCTTGATCGCCGGATGGCTGTTCAAGATCTATATCCATCCGGAAATCGCCGGAAGCTGGCGGCAGTTTCTCGACAATGCCCGTTTCGGCAATTTTTCGGGATGGTACACTTTGGCTTTCCTGCTTCTTTTCACCCTCCATGTCTTTGTGCTGCGGGGCATCGGCGTTCACGCCAAAGGGAAGGGCGGACGCGAATCGCTCCAGATCTGGCCCAGCAGGCATCCCGCCGAATACGAGAAACCCGTCTCCCAGATCGCCAGACCGTCGCCGCGGGGGGAAGCCTGGCCGAGTCAGCCGCCTCCCGTTACCTCTGCGGAGGACAAGAATGATTGAGCCGCTGCCGCTGATTGCCTCCGGCCAAGAGTTCGCAAGCGCTGTTCTTGCCAACGGTCTGCAAGTGGTGACGGTGGAGATGCCCCATCTGCACAGCGCCGAAATGGTCTGTTACGTCGGCGTCGGCAGCCGCCACGAAAAGGTTGAGAACGCCGGTATCTCCCATTTCCTGGAACATCTGCTGTTCCGGGGGACAAGGGATTTCGACACCGGCGAAAAGCTGGAACAGGCCTTCGAGGAGATCGGCGGTTCGGTGAATGCCTCGGTGGATGCCGAAACCACTTGTTTTTTCTCCCGCTTTCATCCCGACCACCTGAACCGGACGGTTTTTCTCTTTGCTTCCCTGCTGCTCCGTCCTCTTTTTCTCGATACGGAGATTGAACGGCGCATCATTCTTGAAGAGGCCCTGGAAGATGTCAACGAAAAGGGTGAGATCATCTGCACCGATCAACTGATCGCCGGCCTGTGCTGGCCGGCCCATCCGTTGAGTCTGCCGACCATCGGCAGCCGGGAATCCCTGACCGCGATCCGCCGCGAGGATCTCATGGCTCACCATGGCGCCTGCTATACCCCGGAGAATGCTTTACTGGCGGTGGCCGGGAGGGTGCGGCATGAAGAGGTGATGAAGGCGGTGGCGGCCCATTTTGGAAAATGGACCGGCGGCAGCGCGAAACCGGTGCCGATCCCTTTCCCGGGCGGCGCTTCAAATGCTCCCCGTTGCGCCTGGGTCCACGACAACGACTCGCAGGTGGAAATGGAGATCGCCTTCCGCTTGCCGGGGCGTCACGATGTCCCGGCGGCTCCCCTGAAAATCCTGCGCCGCCTGCTGGCCGGAGGGATGGCCTCCCGACTGATGAGGAGGTTGCGGGAGGAACTCGGTCTGATTTATGGGGTGGAGGGAAATCTGGTTCTCTTCGCCGACAGCGGCCTTTTTTCCTTCAGCCTGGCGGTGGCTCCGGAAAAGATGGTCGAGACCCTGCGGGAGACCCTGGCTGTTCTGGACAAAATTTGCAGGGAGCCGGTGGCCGAGGAGGAGTTGGCCCGGGCCGCCAAGGGAATGCTCTTCGATTTGGAGTTCAGCCGCGACCAGACCGAAGAAATGGCCGGGCGCTATGGCTGGGGAATGATGGTCGGCTCGCTGAAAACCATCGACGAAGAGCGGCGGGCGATCCTGGCGGAGACTCCGGCCTCCCTGCTGGCGACCGCCGCCCGCTATCTGCACCCGGAGAGCCTGCGCAGCGCCGTGGTCGGACCCTTCCGCGACCGGGACCGCTTCATCTTCGAGGAAATCCTCCAGGCCTATCGCCGCCCCCGCCCTTCGATTAAAAGAGAATCGGCTTCTGCAGACAGGCTGCAAAGGTCATGAATAGGGCGGCGCTTATTCTCGATGAGGTTGCTCTTCCGCAGGCGCTTAAAACAGCATTGGCCGTGGCAAGTGCCAAAAGATGCTTATTGGTAATGCAAGAATCGGCGTAAAGGCCTCCTCTCCATGTGCTTCCGGAAGACAATCCAGATATTTCTATTCGCATTCCTGTTTATATCCTCACCCTGTTTGGGCGCCTCTGTTTCAAAACCCTATTTGTTTTTGGGAAATGAGAATTTGGGTTCTTTCGCATTTAAGTTGAAAACCTTGGGTTTAGGAGCCCGCAATGTTGATGAATTTTGAGGAGGAAGTAGGCAACGTCTCTGTAGCCATAAGCCATCCTTTTCAACCTTTTGATTTTATTGTTGATTCCTTCCGAGATAGCAGCTGTGATCCGGGTCCGGAAAAAGTTCAGGATCAGATGCCGTTTGCGGAAAAACTTCTGCCCAAGCTCTACAAAAGCCGGGATATTGGAGGCCATGGCAGCGCCGATCCACTCCCTAAGGTTCGCCCGGGCGGTTTTATGAGCACCGGCCCGATAAATTTCAAGGAACTGCTCCTTCAACAGCATGGCCCGATACACCCTATCGTTAAGTTCGGCCAGTTGCTCCAGCACGTTACGTTGCCGTTTTGAGGGCGTGCCTTGCATCAGGATGAATTTCTTCCGGCAGTGGAGCAGGTCAGCCAGGGCGGAGTCCTTGTCTTTTCTGGCTTGGTGGAGCTCTTCCTTGCGGACGGTATCCACGGCGTCATTCAGATAGCTTTTGACATGGAAATGGTCGAGAACTATCAAAGCGTTTTTCGCATGCTGCTTGATCGAGGAGAGATAACCACGAGCCCCGTCGCAGGCTACAGCACCAATCTGAGAGGCTTTCTCCTCTCCCAAATCAGAGAAGAAGGTATCGAGTGTGCCTTTTCCCCGGCCGTTATGGTTCCAGATGACCTTGCGCCGATCGATGTCAACCACGTTGGTCACATATTTGTGCCATTTCTTCCAAGCGACTTCATCGACGCTCATCTGGGTGAGAACTGGCACCGGGGAAAGCATCTTTTTCGCGAGTTCCTCCAGAATGCCGCGGTCGATACGGTAAACGGTTTCGTCGTCAAGAGAAAGAAACCAGGCCGCTTCCGTATTGGTCGTAATGGAAGTCAGCCGATAAACCTGTTCGGCAAAACGATTTGTGAAGCGATCCCGTAACACCGCGAAGTCCTCGACCCGGATTTTGCCATCCTTCGGGCAACGGATTTTGCGCTTGGGAAGGTAGAGAAAAACTCGTTTGCCAAACAGGGGCAGGTCTTCCACCCGAATCCAGCCGATACTGTGAACAGGAGCCTGATGAACACCACCACACCCAGAGCAGACCGGCCTGACAGGGTCGATCAGATCTACATAAAGATGAAGACTTTTTTCATGATGTTCGAGCACTTCCCTGACCTCAAAATTGGGCAAGTTCAGCAATTTCGTGATAGTCTTTTTCTGCATCGGGTTTCTCCTCTCGGTTGGGGTTCTGTCGGCAAACAAAACCTTACCAGAGTTGGTTGAACCCGATGCATTTTCTTTATTGCGCTACTTATCAACAGTTTTCAGTTTCAACTTTTTTACGAAAGAACCAA
>Ga0123328_1002160_pt1 | contig 18073 bp, 10 predicted proteins | sample BioC12SIPDNA_2_FD_89702 | JGI IMG/M metagenome (GOLD analysis project Ga0123328, IMG submission 89702) | Anaerobic biogas reactor microbial communites from Washington, USA - Biogas_R1_A C12 SIP DNA | ecosystem: Engineered > Bioreactor > Anaerobic > Unclassified | place: Washington, USA...
AAAATCTGCAGACGGGCGCTATCGACCGGGCCGTGGATAACCTCGACCGGGTCCTGAACAAGATCGGCGCCCACAGCCCGCAGAAGACCTCTGACCTGGGTCAACGCAAAGCCCAGTACGAGAAATGGGCGCAAAAATGGCAGGAAACCAAAGATAAGCAATTCCGTGAGATCGATGAGTTGATTCGTCAGAAACAGGGCCAGAGGGCCAAGGGTGAAATAGAGGTCCTGGAGTACAGAATGCTCAAAGGCCCGGGCAGACCATTGCCGCCGGCGGTCAAGGACCCGGCATTTCTGGCCCTGAAGGAAAGGGCGGCGGAACTGACCAGGCGCTATGAACAGGCCATGCAGGACATGTGGGCCGAGGTGAGGCCTCTGGGGCCGGATCGCGAACACCGCTTGGCCATCCCCATCCTGGAGAAGACTCTTGAAGAATGGCAACATTCTCAGCACGTCCTGGAGGGGTTGAACAGCCAGTTGGGCTATCACCGGAGCGAGCTCAAAAAAGCAGAGGACAAGAAAAAACTTGGTCGACAGTTCGAGAAGAACGGAGATCTGGCCGAAGCGGTGCGGGAATACGAGGCAAGCTTGCGTATCCAGAAGGATGCCGCACTGGCAGGGACCCTGGACAAGTTGCGGGGCCAACTCCAGAAGCAGTCCGACGCCCGAGAACTGTGGCGTCAGGCCCAAGGGCTGCAGCAAAATCAGAACTATGAAGAGCCGCTGGAAAAATACCGGGCGGGGCTGGCCCTGGGGACCGATCCCTCCATCCAGGAACGTGTAGTCAATTTGGAAAAATTCCTGGCCGACCGCAAGAATAAGGAAACGGAGCAAACAGCCCAAACAATCCAGAGCATTCAGGGCAACCAACCGTCTTCGCCTGCAAATGCCGGGACTGGCGCAGCGACTCTGCCTTCCGCCAGTTCGGGGGCCGCCGTGCCTGGAAACGAGGGCGACATGTCCGGCTGGACCGTCAATTATGGCATTGCCGAAGAGGCCGCCGGATGGATTTCTACTGACCCGCCATCGGAGGGCAAGACGAGCTATTACATCGCCCCCGCGTCGTTGCTGGGGGATTGGACCGGGTACCGTGGCCTGAGCTTTGAAAAGAAAAGCAGCGGCGGAACGTACCAGGATCCCTATTCCTACGGGGGTGACGGGGATGTCGTTATCGAGAGCTCCCGCGGTACGGCGAGATTCATCATTGAGCCCGATCACACCGGCAACTGGCGTCAGTATTCCATAGCCCTCGGGGGCGAAGGCTGGAGCTTGAGCGGCGGCGCCCAATCCGTGGGCGAGCTGCTCGGCAATGTGACGGGGGTCCGCATTCGCGCTGAATATGGTGCCGGCAAGGATTCTTCCGCATTGCGAGCGGTTCGGCTGATTGGCCGAAGCGAGGCCGGGAGCGGCCCCGCGGTGCCGGGGAAGCCGCAGGTCAGTTTCGAGATCGGCAATATTTACGGTGTCGCCAACGGACCCACAAAGCCCACGGTCTTCACCTTGAACACGCCGTGTATTTTGGTTCTGATCCAGACCTATCACTGGCATTCGGCCCGGGGCGCGGACCCCGGGACGATTGCCTTGCAGGACGAAAGCGGCAAAACATACGGACCCTGGAAAACCGAAGGCAGCCCCGGTCAGGGCGGCGTGCCCAACGCCTACTGGAAAGCCCGCCCCATGACCTTGCTGCCGGCGGGAATCTACAGGGTTATCGACTCCGATCCGTCTTCCTGGGCGCACAATCCGCAATCCGACGGCCGGGGTTTCACGCGGGTGGAAACCCTTCCCGCCCAGTGAGTGGGTGCGATTCAATTTACCGAAAAGATCGCCAAGTTGTGGACCGTGTCCCGCTGGAGGGGGCGCCATGACCCGCTGCTTGATGTGGATTTGGCTGCCGCTTGTGCTGTGCGGCTGCATCATGGACGCCCTTTACGGCGGCTTGCCCGATGCCGTTCGCATGGAGCCGGCCATATATGCCCTGGACGGCATCAACGGGCCCCATGACGAGTTCAACGCGGTGGCTGGTCCGCCGCCGCTGGAAATGGATGCTTTTATCGCCTTCGCCAGCAACGACGTCAGCCGAGGCGGGCTTTTTTCCATCGACGCGGGCCGCCTGACCCTGCTTCAGAACCCCTATCCAAGCCGTCGCCAGAGGCGGCCGCCCGCGCCGGGCTTCGCCGCCCGCCGCCTGGGCCCCTTCGCTCCCATTCCCGTTCTGCCCGGCCATGTGCGCGGGCCGACGCCCTTCGCCTCGACGTTGGTTCCGGACCGCGATTACGGCAAACCTTTCCAGCACTATATGACCAGGAAACTGATCCAAAAAGAAGAGCCTTTGCCCGGCGCAGGCAGCGGAGCGCTTGCCTCGGGCGGAGTGTGGATGTTCGATGCCGATCACCAAGGTCGCCGCAATCTCTATTTTGTGGATGATTCCGGCCGGGTGCGCCCCTTTTTCGGCAATGATCCGCAGGTCGACGACGCCTACGCCACCTACGATTTCAGCCGCCACGAACTCCTTTTTTGTTCCAACCGGTCCGGAACCTATCGTCTGTACCGGTACCGCAACGCGAGCCGCAACCTGAACTTTGGCGAGTGGCTTGGCGATGCCGGCCTGGCCGGGAAGATCGTTCCGGCAATCGAGTTCGACGCGCCGGGGCAGACCATGGCTCCCTTTATTTCCGGCGATCTGCTCTTTTTTGCGTCGGACCGTCCGGGCGGCCGGGGCGGATTCGATCTCTACCTGTCCCGTTACGCCGATGGCCGTTGGGGGGCACCGGTCAACCTGCAGAAGTTCATGCCTTCCGGAGTGGAGCTGAACACGGCCGAAAACGAGTTCCGCCCCTCGGTGCTGACCCTGGGGTTTGCCGATTTTGCGGATTGGCGGGTGCTTCTTTTTTCCTCGGACCGTCCGGGTGGCCGGGGCGGGTACGACCTTTATCTGACGGCGCTGCCGCCGCTGTGATCGGTACAAGGGATGTTGCGATGAAAAGATTTGCCGTATTGCTGGTGGTCATGGCTTTGGCCTTTTCGTCCCCGGCACAGGGACAGGATGGCAGGATACCGGGCGGCAAGGTGCCAGTGGATGTCCCGCGAATCATGCAGATCAAGGCCCTGCCTGACGGCAGCCTGCTGGCCCTGAGTCCGGAAAAGGGAGGGCTTTACCAAAGCCTGCCCGGCGGCCGCGGCTGGCACAAGGCGCCCAATGTCCCGGAGGTGTTCATCCATCACCTGAACCTGGATCCCGCCGGACGGATTTATCTGGCCACCAGCGAGGGTCTGCTCCGCTCCGTGGAGGATCGATGGGAATCGCTTCTGGAAGGAACCTTCGCCGCCGTCTATTTCGACGCTGCGGGCCGACAAGTGCTGGTCAAGGCCTGGGGCAAAGGGGTTTATTGCCTGCGCCCGGAGGCTTTGACAGCGGAAAGGGTCCGCCGCCTCGGAGAATTGGATGCGCGGAAGCAGGCGCTGGAAGGGGAAGCCGGCGCTCTCATGGCGCAAATGAGGGACCAAAGAGGGGTCACCGGAGAGGACGGAACCCGTGGTGTCGGCCGGCTGTACCGGCGGTGGCAGGAGATTCAGGGGGCTGTCCAGGGGCTGGAAAAGGAACTTAAGGGGTTAAGCCTGGCAGGGAAAGGCGCCCTGGCCGACAGGCTGGTCACCTGCGCCGCCATGGATCGACAGGGGAGGTGGCTGGCAGGAACCTTCGGTTTCGGTGTTTACGGAGCCAAGCCGGGAGAGGAATGGCGTTCCTCCTCCGCGGGGCTGGGCAGTTCATGGATCGTCACCATGGCCGCGGCGCCCTGGGGGACGGTGTACGCCGGCACCTACGGGGCCGGTCTGTGGGCTTGGGATGAGGTGCTTTCCGCCTGGAGTGCTGTTGACGGTGGCCCGGCCGATGCTGTGGTGGAGGAAATCGCTTTTGGCCGGGGGGGGGAGTGCGTGGTGGCGACCCAGGCCCAGGGCGTTTTTGCCTCCACCGACCGGGGGAAGACCTGGAACCGGTCGGTGGTGATGCCGAAAACCGCCGTGCAGAGCGTGGCCGTGGACGGCAACGGAAAAATCTGCGCCGGCTTGTGGGAAGGGGGCCTCCACGTTTTGCAGGAGGACGGGGTGACCTGGCGGCATCGCCCCTTTGCCGACGTCACGCGGGTCACGGATCTGGCTTTTGGTGCCGGCGGGGCCGGTTACGCCGCTCTGGCCGGACTGGGCCTGTTGCGCAGCGACGACAACGGCCGGCGCTGGAATTTTGTGGCGACGCCGGTCCGTCCGGGCAAAGACCTGCGCGTGATAGTGGACTCGAAGGGAAATGTCCTTGTGGGGTCGCGGGCCGACGGCTTGTGGCGCTCTGAGGACCGGGGACGAACCTGGGTCCAGGACATGCGTGGCTTGCCCGAAGGCGGCATCAATCATCTGAGTGTGACCCCCGAGGGGATCCTTCTGGCCGTGCCGGCCGACGCCTCGGGCCTTTTTGCCCGATCCGAATCAGGGGATTGGCGTCTGCTGCCGATAGTCGGCGAAGACAACTGGGCTTACAGTGTGTGGGAGGTGCGCTTTTTGCCCGATGGGCGCTGTGTCGCGTTCGGCTATCAGGATCTCCTGGTTTCCACGGACTGGGGGCAGACCTGGCGGAGGGAACGGTTTGGGCAGGGGTTCCGGTCCCTGGCCTTTGACAGCCGTGGCGCGATATTCACTCAGCGGATGCTCAGCACTTTTGTCCTTCGCCCCCATGAGGAAGAATGGGCCTCCGTTCAGGATATGCCCGGTACCGCCGCTTTCAGCCACTTCGTTGCGGCCGGGGAACGCCGGTGGCTGGGAGCGAAAAGTGTCGGCGGGATCGCTCTGCTATCCATGAAAGATGGCATCTTGGTGCCTTTGCGCCACGGCCTGGAGGAGGACAAGGTTGTCTCCATGGCTGTTTCTGCGGACGGTTCCCTGTTTGCCGGGCTGGAAGAAGGGCTCAGGGTTTCCCGGGATGAGGGGCGTACCTGGCAGACGGTGACGATTACAGAGGAATTACCCCGTAATGCCGTCCCCACCGGCTGGAAGGATGGGTGGGGCTTTCGGCAGGAAATGGTAACGGAGGATTAGATGGGTTTGATCTGGCGGCAGGTCCTGGCTTCCCTGGTGATAGCGGCGGCGGTTATGGCCTGGTGGTTTCCGGCACCGCTGTTGATCCGGGCCGAACTGGTCAACTGGGGCAAACTGTATGAAGCCCGCTATGCCCCTTCGGGAACTGGTTTCGGAGCCATGGGCATGGCCCGGGCATTTATCCGTTCCGTGACGGAGCCCCAGCCCCTGTCCCGCTTTGTCGCCGAGAGGACGGCGGACAAGACCCTGGTCGCCACAGAACCGGCCTGGGGGCCGTTCTTTGCGGATCTGGAAAAAGAGCTGTCACGGAAGGGACAGGCGCTACGCTATGTCGAGCCAAGGATGGCGCCCTTTTCAGGCTTGTCCGCGAGTCACCGTTATCTCACCTGGCGGGACGAAGGGGGTCTGCGCTACCTGGAGTACCGGTTCATTCCCGCGGCGGAGTTCGCGTCCCACGGTATCCCCCCGGAAATCGAGTTTCCTCTGCGGTCTTACCGGTGGCTGCTGTTGGCGGGAGGGTGCGGCGCCCTTTTTCTGGGTTTTTGGCCGGGCAAAAAGTCCACTCTGGTGGAGGCAAGCTCCGCCGGCAAGGGATTGCGCTGGTCGGCGGTGGGCGGCGTTTTTTTCGCCGCGATGATCGCCTGGCCTTTTGTCTACCGAAGTGTCGGCTCCGATATGAGTTACGCATCGATAATGGTTGGCGGTCTTTTAACCCTGGGGGCGCTGGTCGGAATGATCCTTTTCGGCAGCCAGGTCAGGCTGCTCCGGCGCTTGATTGAGGTGGGCGGCCACCTGGCCCACTTCACCTACTCCCCGGAGGAGTGGTGCGCATTCGCCCGCTGGAATTACGGTGAAGAGGCGGCCCAGAAACGTTCCATGTGGCTGGTGATCTTTGTCATCTCGGTGGTTGTCGGCGTCGGCGTGATGCTGCTCATGCGGGACGAGGCTTCGGTCTGGGTCTTTGCCTTTCTCATGGGGCTCATGGCCCTGCTCTGGCTCCTCGCCGTGGTTTTGCCGAAACTGGCTTTGCGTCGCCATCTGGGCGCCACCGGGCAGGTCTATGTCGGCGAGAAATGTATCTATCTCAACGGAAGTGTCCATACCTGGAACTTTCCCGGCGCCCGTTTCGAGAATGCCGCCTTGCAGGCCAAACCCATGCCCCATCTCCTGGTAATTTATTCCCATCTCATGGTGGCGGGGCGCACCCTCTATTTTTGGCGTCAATACAACGCGGTGCGTATCCCCGTCCCGGTCGGCGAGGAGGAGAGGGGGCGCCGTGTGGCCGCAGCGCTCTGCCAAGCCAAGGCCTGAACCGGCAGTCCCCGGCAGGTATTTCGCAGCACAACAGTGGACTCGCCGCCGAGAAACCGTTACCATATCGCATCCCTTCTTCCCGGAGCTTTTCAAAAAAAGGAGAACCTTATGATTGTCCCCGTCATTCTCTCCGGCGGCTCGGGAACTCGTCTTTGGCCCTTGTCCCGTCAGGAGTATCCGAAACAGCTTCTTCCCCTTATCGGAGACCTGTCCCTTTTGCAGAATACGGCGCTGCGGCTGCAGGGCCTGGCCGATGAAAGGGCGCCGCTGGTGATCTGCAACGAGAGCCATCGCTTCATCGTCGCCGAGCAGCTGCGTCAGATAGACCGCCGTCCCGCGGCCGTCATCCTTGAACCGATGGGGCGCAATACGGCACCGGCGGTGGCGGTGGCGGCCATTCATCTGGCGAGTGGCGGAGAGGATCCGATCCTGGGGATCATGCCTTCGGATCATGTGATTGCCGATCCGGCTGCCTTTGTCAGGGCGGTGAAAATTGCCCTTCCTTTGGCCCTGGAGGGTTCTCTTGTCACTTTCGGTATCATTCCCGATCGCCCCGAAACCGGTTTCGGTTACATCCGCAAGGGTGCTTTGCTGAAAACGGCCGGCAAAGAGAATGGGGAGCCCGCCGCCTTCGCCGTGGAACGGTTTGTCGAAAAGCCTGACCAGGCCGCTGCGGAAAGCTATCTGACCGGGGGGGAACATACCTGGAACAGCGGCATATTCCTCTTTCGGGCCTCCATTATCCTCGATGAAATGGAGCGGTTCTGTCCCGACATCCTCGAGTCGTGCCGTGCCGCCCTGGCCGAATCGCAGACGGACCTCGATTTCATCCGATTGGGGGAAAAGGCCTTTTCCTCCTGCCGGGCGGAATCGATCGATTACGCCGTCATGGAAAAAACCTCCAGGGCGGTGGTGGTGCCCCTTGACGCCGGCTGGAACGATGTCGGCTCCTGGCAGGCACTGTGGGAGATGGAACAGCCGGATGCCGACGGCAACGTCCTTAAGGGGGATGTCGTCGTCCGCGACTGCCGCGACAACCTCTTCCATGCCCACAGCCGCCTGGTGGCGGCGGTGGGGGTGGGGAACCTGGTGGTGGTGGAGACCCCGGACGCGGTGCTGGTGGCCGACCGCAGCCAGGCGCAGCGGGTCAAGGAGATCGCGGAGCAGCTCAAGGAGAAAAAAAGGGCCGAATTTTTCGGCCATGTCAAGGTACATCGTCCGTGGGGGAGCTACCAGACGGTCGACCATGAAGAACGTTTCCAGGTCAAGAGGATAACGGTCAACCCCGGGGCGTCCCTCTCCCTGCAGCTGCATCATCACCGCGCCGAACACTGGGTAGTGGTAAAGGGAACGGCGCGGGTGATCTGCGATGACAAGGAGATCATGCTGTCGGAAAACCAGAGCACCTTTATCCCCCTGGGAACCCGGCACCGTCTGGAAAACCCCGGCAAAATCCCTCTGGAACTGATCGAGGTCCAGTCGGGAAGTTATCTCGGCGAAGACGACATCGTGCGCTTTGAGGACAAATACGGCCGCTGAGCGGCGGCCATGGACGGTGAAAAATTGAATCTTTCCTGCTTTAAAGCCTACGATATCCGTGGCCGGGTACCGGAGGAACTGGACGAGGAGCTTGCCTGGCGGATCGGGCGGGTGTATGCGGAGTGGCTGAAGCCGCGGCGGGTGGTGGTGGGGCGGGATGTGCGTTTGTCCGGCCCGGCCCTGGCCCAAGCCCTGTCGCGAGGCCTGCGGGAGGCGGGGGCGGAGGTTTTCGACATCGGCCTGTGCGGTACCGAGGAGGTCTATTTCGCCACCTTCCACTTCGCCATGGACGGCGGCATCATGGTCACCGCCAGCCACAATCCGGCCGCTTACAACGGCATGAAGCTGGTGCGCGAAGAGTCGCGGCCGATCAGCGGTGACAGCGGTCTCGATACGATTCGCCGCATGGTCCGGGAAGGGAGCTTTGTGCCGCAAAGCCTTGCGGGCGGAATCCAAGAGTTGGATCATCGCGCCGCCTATGTCGAACGCCTGCTCGGTTATGTCGATTACGCCCGCCTCAAGCCGCTGAAAATCGTCGCCAACAGCGGCAACGGTTGCGCCGGGCCGGTCCTCGACCGGTTGGCGGAAAAGCTCCCTTTCGATTTCATCCGTCTTCAGCACGAGCCTGACGGCAATTTCCCCAACGGTGTCCCCAATCCCCTGCTGCCGGAAAACCGCGCACAGACCGCCGAGGCGGTCCGCCGTCATGGCGCCGATTTCGGCATCGCCTGGGACGGGGATTTCGACCGCTGTTTTCTCTTCGATGAGCGGGGGGACTTTATCGAGGGGTATTATCTGGTCGGACTGCTGGCGGGGATGTTTTTGAGAAAAAACCCCGGCGCCCGGATCATTCACGATCCCCGCTTGGTCTGGAACACCATCGACATCGTCCGCGGGCTCGGAGGGACTCCCATTCAAAGTAAAACCGGCCACGCCTTTATCAAAGAGCGCATGCGCCGGGAAGACGCCGTTTACGGCGGCGAGATGAGCGCCCATCATTATTTCCGCGATTTCGCCTACTGCGACAGCGGCATGATCCCCTGGCTGGCGACGGCGGAGTGGATGTCGGTGACGGGCCAGCCTCTTTCCCAACTGGTCGAAGAGCGCAAGAGGCTGTACCCTGTCTCCGGGGAGCTCAACCGCAAGGTCGCCGATCCCGCTGCCGTCCTGCAGCGGGTGGAGGCGTCCTTTCCCGGCGGCGCCATCGACCGCACAGATGGCCTCAGTGTCGAGTTCGCCGACTGGCGCTTCAACCTGCGCAGCTCCAACACCGAGCCGATCCTGCGCCTCAATGTGGAAGCACGGGGGAACGAGGCCTTGATGTGGGAGCGCACGGAGCAGATCCTGCGCCTGGTGGAGAAGCAGCCGCTTCCCTGACCCGTCATTGGCCCCCCAGCAATCGGATGAAGTCCTCCTCGCTCAGGACGGGAACTCCCAGTTCCACCGCTTTGCGGTATTTGCTCCCGGCCTCTTCACCGGCCACCACGAAATCGGTCTTCCTGCTGACTGAACCGGCCGCCCGCCCCCCCCGCTCGGTGACCATCGCCTCCGCCTCCTGGCGCGTGAAGCGGCTCAGCGCCCCGGTGAAAACGAAGGTTTTTCCGGCCAGTGCGGTGCCCCCTTTTTTCTCACCGGTTTCCGGGACCACCCCGGCATCTTCCAGCTGTTTGAGGATAGCGAGGTTGTGAGGGGACTGGAAGAAGCGGACCACGCTGTCGGCGACCTGGTCGCCGATCTCGTGGATGGCTGTCAACTCCTCTCGGGAGGCTTTGGTGAGGGCCGCCGCCGAGCCGAAGCGGTCACTCAGTACCCGGGCCAGGTGGACCCCGACATGGCGGATGCCGAGGGCATGGAGAAAGCGGGCCAGCGGCCGTTTCTTGCTGGCGGCGATGGCGGCGAGGAGGTTTTCCGCCAGTTTGTCCCCCATCCGTTCGAAGCGGAAGAGATCCTCTTTGGTCAGGGTGTAGAGATCAGCCACGCTTTTGACTAGGCCGAGACGGAGCAGCTGGTCGATGTAGCGTTCTCCGAGGCCGTCAATGTCCATGGCGTTGCGGGATGCGAAGTGCTTCAGCGTCTCCCGCAGCCGCGCCGGGCAGTCGAGGCCCTGACAGCGGGGGATGACCTCGCCTTCCAGGCGTGCCACCGGACTGCCGCAGACCGGGCAGACGGCGGGAACGGGGATGGCGGCTTCCCGGCCGGTGCGTTTTTCCGGTAGGGAACGAACCACGTAGGGAATGACGTCGCCGGCCCGTTCGATGATGACGTGATCCCCCTGGCGGATGTCGAGACGGGCGATCTCGTCCCAGTTGTGGAGACTGGCGCTGGCGACGGTCACGCCGCTCACCCTGACGGGGGTCAGTTTGGCCACCGGGGTGATGGCGCCGGTACGGCCGACCTGCAGACGGACCTCCTCGACCCGGGTTTCCGCCTGGCGCGGCGGAAATTTCCAGGCCCTGGCCCAGCGTGGCGCCCGGCTGGTGACGCCGAGTCGGGCCTGCAGGTCGAGGCGCTCGACCTTGACGACGATGCCGTCGATCTCGAAGGGGAGTTCCTCACGAAGGGCGAGAATTTCGTTATAAAAGGCGGCGACCTCGTCGACGCCGCGGGCGATCCGGCTTTGCTCCAGGTTGACCCGCAGCCCCCAGCGGCGGAGCTTCTCCAGCATCTGCGACTGGGAGGAGAAGCCCTTCTCCGTACACGCGCCGATTCCGTAGCAGAATATCTTCAGCGGGCGGCGGGCGGTGACCGCCGAATCGAGCTGGCGGAGGCTGCCGGCGGCGGCGTTGCGGGGGTTGGCGAAGACCGCTTCGCCGTTGTTCTCGCGCTCCTCGTTGAGCCTGCGGAAATCGGCCAGTTCCATGTAGACCTCGCCGCGCACGGCAACCAGCTCCGGAGCCTCGTCCGCCAGGGCAAGGGGGATCTGGCGGATGGTGCGCAGGTTCTCGGTGATCTTTTCGCCGTTGACGCCGTCCCCGCGGGTGGCGCCGACGGTCAGCCGTCCTTTTTGGTAAACCAGCTCCACCGCCAGGCCGTCCAGTTTCAATTCGCAGAAGTAGTCGATCGCTCCCGAGGGTTTGAGGGATCGTTTGACGCTGGCGTCGAACTCCTTGATTTCGCCAAGGGTGAGGGCATTTTGCAGGGACAGCATCGGTTGGGAATGGGGCACCGTTGCAAACCCTTCCAACGGCGGCGCGCCGACCCGCTGGGAAGGAGAGTCGGCGGTAATCAGTTCGGGTTGCTCCTTTTCGATCGCCACCAGTTCCCGGAACAGCCGGTCGTATTGGGCGTCACTGATTTCCGGGCGGTCAAGAACGTAGTAGAGATGGTTGTGGTGATGAAGAAGCCGGCAGAGTTCTTCATAGCGTTTTGCCACGGTGCCTGACATCCTCTCCTCCGTTGTGGAAAAGTCCATTAAAAATAATATGTTGTGTTTTTCGCTAGGTATATCAGGAAAGGCCGATCGTGACAATATCCCATCCGGGCCGCGGCGAAGATTGTAATAATTTTCCCCATCGGCTATATTTCAAAAAATATCTGCTAGTTATCCAATTTCTCAGGTTTTTCCATGGAGTATGACAAACTTGCCGAGCTGGGCGGGCTGGCGGTTCTGCTGGCCCTCTCCGGATTTTTTTCGGGCTCCGAAACCGCTCTTCTTTGCCTGGACCGGCTTCGCCTCACCTATCTGGTAAGCAAGAAGCGGCCGGGGGCCAAGTATCTGGAATCGATTCTCAATCCGCCTGACCGGTTGATTACCGCCATCCTTGTCGGCAACAACCTTGTCAACATCGCCGCCTCGGTTTTCGCCACCACCTTTTTCGTCCGCCTTTACGGCGACCGGGGAGATGTATTGACCATCCTCGTTTTGACCCCGGTGCTCCTCATCTTCTCCGAGATCCTGCCCAAGGTGTTCGCCGCCAACAATGCCGAGAAGGTCACCTTCTTGGTGCTGCGTCCCATCCGTCTGGTGTTGTTTCTGCTGGCGCCCCTGGTTTTTCTGATCGGTGGACTTACCAGGTTGCTGAGCCGTTTTCTGGGGAAAAGGGAGGCTCTGCCGCTGATTTCCGAAGAGGAGATCCGCACCCTGATCTCCGTCGGCGAAAAGAGCGGAGTTGTGGCCAAGGAAAAACGGCGCATGCTGCATGCCATCTTTGAGCTCTCCAAAACCAGGGTGCGGGATGTGATGATCCCCCGAACCGAGGTGGTCGGGATCGACGTCAACACCCCTTTCGACGAGGTGTTGCGGATCATCCGCGAGGAGGAGCACTCCCGCTATCCGATTTTTGAGGAAAGCCTCGACAACATCATCGGCGTCATCCATTCCAAAGACATTCTCTCCTTCATCGGCAACCCGGAACATTTTTGCCTTCGGCGAATCGCCCGCGAGCCCTATTTTGTCCCCGAGTCGAAGCGGATCGAGAAACTCCTCCAGTCCTTTCGCGAGCGGCACATCCACCTGGCGGTGGTTGTGGACGAATACGGCGGGGTGGAGGGGGTCGTCACCCTGGAGGACATTTTCGAGGAGATCGTCGGCGACATCCAGGACGAATACGATCTGGAAGAGGATCTGCTCTTTCGGGAGCTGGCGCCGGGCCGCTTCCTCATCGACGGCAGCGCCTCGATCCGCACCGTCAACCGCAAGTTCAACCTTCGTCTCTCCGAAAAACATGTCAACACCCTGGCCGGATTCATCCTCTTCACCATGGGCACGATTCCCAAGGAGGGAGATCTCTGTACTTATGAAAAAACCACTTTCAAAGTGGTCAAGGTGGCGGATCGGCGTATCGAGACCATAGAAATGGTTCTCTCGGGAAAAGAGTAGTTAAAAAGCGCACAAACCGCTCCTTTTAGGGCGGATATGCGGGCTCTGTTGCTGGCGCCATCGGCTGATCGGCCAGGTCTCCCGTGGTGTTAATCCTTTGCCTTGGGTGGCGGGTTTGGCTTATGATGACTCTTTCCGCCATAGGTGGATTTGCCATCTCATGAGCTTTTTTAACGGAGTAGTCAATGCTTGACCTGCTCATCAAGAAAATTTTCGGCAGCAAGAATGATCGGGAACTGAAAAAGCTGGCGCCTCTGGTCGCTAAAATCAATGCCCTGGAATCCGCCCTGCTTTCCTTAAGCGATCAGCAACTGGCGGCCAAGACGGTGGAATTTCGTCAGCGCCTGGCCAACGGCGAAAATCTCCAGAGCCTCCTTCCCGAGACCTTTGCCGTGGTCCGGGAGGCCGGCCGCCGGGTCCTCGGCATGCGTCATTTCGACGTTCAGCTTATCGGCGGCATGGTCCTCAATGCCGGCAAAATCGCCGAGATGAAAACCGGTGAAGGAAAAACCCTGGTGTCCACCCTGCCCTCCTATCTCAACGCTCTGGAGGGAAAAGGGGTGCATGTGGTCACCGTCAACGACTACCTGGCGCGGCGCGACTCGGAATGGATGGGCAAGATCCACCGTTTTCTCGGCCTTACCGTGGGCTGCATCGTTCACGGTCTCACCGACAGCCAACGCAAAGAGGCCTATAACGCCGACATCACCTACGGTACCAACAACGAGTTCGGCTTCGATTACCTGCGCGACAACATGAAGTTCACCCTCGCCGACTATGTCCAGCGGGAGCTCAACTACGCCATCGTCGACGAGGTCGACTCGATCCTCATCGACGAGGCGCGCACTCCGCTCATCATCTCCGGTCCCAGCGAGGATTCGAGTGAGCTCTATTACACCGTGGACCGCATCATTCCGATGCTGCAAAAAGGGGCGGTCATCGAACATCGTGACGGCAAGATCGGCCAGACGATGCGGGAGTACACCGGGGACTATACCATCGACGAGAAGGCGAAGAGCGCCGCCCTCACCGAGGAGGGGGTGGCCAAGGTAGAGAAGCTGTTGGGCGTGCAGAACCTCTACGATCCCGTCAACATCGTGCTTCTCCACCACGTCAGCCAAGCGCTGAAGGCCCATGCCCTGTTCCGCCGCGATGTCGATTATGTGGTCAAGGACGACGAGGTGATGATCGTCGACGAGTTCACCGGCCGCCTGATGCCGGGAAGGCGCTGGAGCGACGGCCTGCACCAGGCGGTGGAGGCCAAGGAAGGGGTCAAGATCGAGAGCGAGAACCAGACGCTGGCCACCATCACCTTCCAGAACTATTTCCGCATGTACAACAAGCTGTCGGGAATGACCGGCACCGCCGACACCGAGGCCGCGGAGTTCAGCGAGATCTACAAGCTGGATGTGGTGGTCATACCCACCAACATGCCGATGATCCGTGTGGACCATTCCGATATTATTTTCAAGACCGAGAAGGAGAAGTTCGCCGCGGTCATCGAGGATGTCATCGAGCGCCACCACAAAGGGCAGCCGGTTCTGGTCGGCACCATCTCCATCGAGAAATCGGAACTGCTTTCCAGCATGCTCAAGAAGCGGGGCATCCCCCATCATGTCCTGAACGCCAAACAGCATGAAAGGGAGGCCGAAATCGTCGCCCAGGCGGGGCGCAGAGGGGGGGTCACCATCGCCACCAACATGGCGGGGCGCGGCACCGACATCATTCTCGGCGGCAATCCGGAATTGCTGGCTCAGAAAGAGACCAATCCGCCGGAGGAAGGCAAGCCGGCCTTCGAGGAGCTTCTGCCCGTTTACCGCGAACGCTGTGCCGGTGAGAAGAAAGAGGTCATCGCCGCCGGCGGCCTTTACATACTCGGCACCGAACGCCATGAGGCGCGGCGTATCGACAACCAGTTGCGCGGCCGTTCCGGGCGTCAGGGCGACCCCGGCGAAAGCCGTTTCTACCTGAGTCTGGAGGACGATCTGCTGCGCATCTTCGGTTCCCAGCGCGTCGCCTTTGTCATGGACAAGCTGAAGATCCCCGAAGGGGAGCCGATCGAGCACCGCTTCATCAACCGCGCCATCGCCAACGCCCAGAAAAAGGTCGAGGCCCACAACTTCGACATCCGCAAACATCTGATCGAATATGACGATGTGATGAACAAGCAGCGCGAGGTGATCTATGGCCAACGCCGCGAGATTCTGTCCGGGGAAAATATCCGGGAAACGGCCCTGGGAGTGATGGAGGAAACCATCGGCGATATGGTGGCCACCTTCTGTCCGGCCAAGACCAAGCCCCGGGAGTGGAATTGGGCCGATCTTCCCGAGGATTTTTACAGCCTCTTTTTTTTCCATCCCCAACTCCCCGACCCGGAAGCGTCCGACCTCAACGACGCCGTCCTCGAAAAGCAACTGCTGGATCAGGTGCGCCAGCGCTTTGAGGAAAGGGAGCGGGAGTTCACACCCGAGGTGACGGAAAAACTGGTGACCATGCTTCTTCTGCAAGTCATCGACAGCCAGTGGAAGGATCACCTCCTCTCCCTGGATCATTTGCGGGAGGGTATCGGTCTGCGCGGCTACGGCCAGAAAAACCCCAAGGAAGAGTACAAAAAAGAGGCCTATTCCTTATTTATGGAGATGATGGGAAGGATCCGCCAGGAGTTTCTCGGCAAACTCTTCCGTGTGCAACTGGCCAGCGATAGCGAGATGGAGCAGGCCCGCCGCGAGGAGGAGCGGCGCCGCAAGCGGATTTTCGACGCCCTTGGGGCCGGCCAGGAGGGGAACAGGCCGGTCACCCGCCACGAGGAAAAGGTGGGGCGCAACGATCCCTGTCCCTGCGGCAGCGGCAAAAAATTCAAGAAGTGCTGCGGAAAATGACCGTGAATTTCAGCGAAATTTTTGCTTCATCCTGGACATTGGGAAGGCTTGATATGGAAAAGGCGCATAAAAGAATAAGGGGTTTCAAATTCGCGGCCCGCTCGTCGGCCGTCAAGTCCTCGGGGAAACTGGATCTGGCCCTGATCTTCTCCGAGGTGCCGGCCCGCTGCGCGGCCGTTTTCACCACCAACCGGGTGCAGGCGGCGCCGCTGATTGTCTCTGCTCCCCGCATCCGCAAGGGGTTTTGCCAGGCCGTGCTGATCAACAGTGGTAACGCCAATGCCTGCACCGGTGAAGCGGGTCTGAAGGACGCCCTGCGCTGTTCCGAAATGGCCGCCCAGGCCATGGGCATCAGCGAGGAGCTGGTAGCGGTTTCCTCCACCGGCATCATCGGCCGGCCGATGCCGATGGAGAAACTCGAGCGCCATATCCCCCTGCTGATTCCCATGCTTCAATCAGGCCAGGCCAAAAGCGTGGCCGAGGCCATGCTCACCACCGACGCCTTTGTCAAAATGGCGACGGAAGAGGAAGAAGAGACCGGGGGGTACGGCATTCTCGGCATCGCCAAGGGGGCCGGGATGATTCATCCCAATATGGCGACCATGCTGGCCTACCTGCTCACCGATGCCCGCGTCGACGGTGAATTCCTCAAGGAAGCCCTGCGTCTGGCCGTCGACCGCTCCTTTAACTGCATCACCGTCGACGGCGATACCTCCACCAATGACACCGTTCTGCTGTTGGCCAACGGGCTGGCGGAAAACTCCGAGATCCGAAAAGGGGAACCCGGTGCGGAGGAGTTTGTGGACAAACTGACCGCAGTCTGTCTCGAACTGGCCAAGAAGATCGTCCGCGACGGCGAAGGGGCGACCAAACTGGTGCGCATTCAGGTCGACGGGGCGGAAAACGAGGTTGCCGCCCGCACCGTGGCCCGCAGCGTCGCTACCTCCAACCTGCTCAAGGCGGCTTTTTTCGGCGCCGACCCCAACTGGGGGCGGGTCATCGCCGCCGTCGGCTACTCCGGGGTAAACGTCGACCCGGCGCGGATCGATATCCGTTTCAACGATATCCTGCTGGTCGAAAACGGCCAGGGGACCGGCCCCGCCGCCAAGGACCAAGCCCACGAGGTCATGATGCAGCCGGAGTTTACGGTCACCGTCGATCTTCACATGGGGAGCGGGTCGGCCTTCTATTATACCTCCGACCTGACTTACGACTATGTCCGCATCAACGCCGAGTACCACACCTGAGGCGCAGCTCCCTTCGCCTGCTCCTTTCATCGAGCACACCCTTCTTCATCCCCTGGCGGGTGCGGGGGATATCCGCCGTCTCTGCGCCGAGGCATGCCGTTTCGGCTTCGCCTCGGTCTGCGTGGCGCCCCTTCATGTCTCCCTGGCCGCGGAACTTTTGGCCGACTCCTCGGTGCGGGTGGGGACGGTCGTCGGTTTTCCCCTCGGCTATACCCTGCCGGCGGTCAAAATTTTCGAAACGGCGGAACTGGTCCGCTGTGGCGCCACGGAGCTGGACATGGTGATTTCCCTGGCCAAGGTCCGTGACGGGGATTTCGCCGCTGTCGGTAAAGAAGTCGCCGCAGTGGTGTCGGCGGCGCGGGGAGTGCCGGTCAAAGCAATCATCGAGTGCTGTTATCTGGATGAGACCCAGAAAGTGCAGCTCGCCGAACTGGTGGCGGAAAACGGCGCCGCTTTTGTCAAGACCTCCACCGGTTTCGGGTCGGCCGGGGCTCTGGTTGAGGATGTGCGACTCCTGGCGCGGGCCGCCAAAGGAAGAATCGGCGTCAAGGCGGCCGGCGGTATCCGCTCCTGGGAGGAGTGTCGCCGCTTCCTGGCGGCCGGAGCGACCCGTATCGGCACCAGCAGCGCTCCGCGCATCATGGAAGAGTGGCGCGGGGCGGCAGCGCAGTGAAGTTACCTTTCGTCGACCGCGTCTTCCTCGTCGTCCTCGACGGCGTGGGCATCGGTGCCGCCCCCGATGCCGCGGAGTACGGAGACGCGGCAGCCAACACCCTGCGCCATGTCATCGAAAACAGTCCCTCTTTGACCCTTCCCGCCCTGGCCGGACTCGGTCTCGGCCACATCGCTCCTCTGCCACGGGTTCCGCCGGTGACCCAGCCCCTGGCCGCTTTCGGCTCCATGGAGGCGGCGTCCGCCGGCAAGGACACGGTCATCGGTCACTGGGAGTTGGCAGGGGTCGTCACCCATGAACCTTTCGCCGTTTTCCCCGCCGGCTTTCCTTCCCGGATAATCACCGCTTTCCGCAGGGCGACTGGGCTTTCCCCCTTGGGCAACATCGCCGCCTCCGGCACGGAGGTCATCCGTTTGCTGGGGGAAGAGCATCTCCGCAGCGGCCGCCCCATCCTTTACACCAGCGCTGACTCGGTTTTCCAGCTCGCCGCCCACGAAACGATCATTCCGCCGCCGCGG
>Ga0123328_1002163_pt1 | contig 18046 bp, 11 predicted proteins | sample BioC12SIPDNA_2_FD_89702 | JGI IMG/M metagenome (GOLD analysis project Ga0123328, IMG submission 89702) | Anaerobic biogas reactor microbial communites from Washington, USA - Biogas_R1_A C12 SIP DNA | ecosystem: Engineered > Bioreactor > Anaerobic > Unclassified | place: Washington, USA...
CAGGCAGACCTAAGCCGGAGCACACTGACTTGTGCTCCGGCGATCACGTAACAACTCCCCAGGCAAGAACTTCCCTGTGTGCTACACGCCATTCACTGGCGTCCGCAGCACTCCCGTGCTACCGCAGAGAAATCGGCAGGTAAGTGCGATGACTAGCGCCCAGCAGGCCGTACACGCCCGTGGACGTGACATCCGCCACCAGGAAGCCCGGCAGCTCAGCAACCTTGGTTATCCCATCCGTAACCCATCCGCTCGCCGTGACCCGGTACAGGTCGATCGTGTTTCGCACAACTGCGCCTGACTCGCGGTACCCAAGTACGACTCGGACCGTCGATGAGAACTCCCGGGTAGCCTGAATCGCGCTACTATCGAGCTCAGTGTCCAGGCGGAAGAAGTGGCCCATGCCCTGGAGATCTCCCTGGATGTTCGATTGTACACTATAGGTAACGGTGACCGTCTCCGGCGAGCTGAACACGCTCGCAGGGACGGCCAGTAGCGTCAGGTGATCGCGCGTCTCGATCCACAGTGCGCCGCCCTCAGGCCCGACCTCACCTGCATCGTACGGCACCGGCGTAGGCATCGGAGTCGGGACAGCACCAGTGGCATCTCTGGCACAGCGGAAACCGATAAGGTGAGTCGAATAGATATCCGCTTCGTCAAACCTGTTCCAGGACGTGATATGGGTGATTGGGTCATCCCACGACCCGCCCTTCGCCAGATGCTCATTTGCATCTGTGCTTACTGGGCCAGGTGGGTTGTAGTAAGGGGCTTCGACGAAATAGAGCTTGAGATACAGGTCGTTAACCCACTCGCGGACGTTTCCGGCCATATCGTAGACGCCGTAGGGGCTTGCGTAGTCGACATAACCACCAACAGGAGACGTGTCACCGACACATCGGTGCTCGCGCAGCTCTCCAACTGGGTTGAGGTACCATTGCATGTAGTTGGCCCTATCGCAGGAGGGCGCTTCGTTACCCCACGGGAACAGACGGTGATCGGTTCCACGCGCAGCCTTCTCCCACTCCGCCTCGGTCGGCAGACGCTTTCCGGCCCACCGGCAATACGCATCTGCGCGCGGCCAATCTACATGAATGACGGGGTAGGATGCATATACGGGATTGCCGTAGTAGTCTGTCCTTGTGGTTGAGCTCGTAGATAGGGGTGGCTGGCACCCGCCAGCGGCAACACACGCCGCATATTGTGCGTTCGTGACCTCGGTCTTGTCGATAAGGAAAGCATCAAGGTACACGGCCTGAAGGGGCTTCGACTCAATCATACACTTGTAGATGCCCGCGGTGTCTGCAGTACATCCTCTAATGTACTCACCCTCAGGTACGTACGCCTCTTGGCTGAGCGCCGTCACGGCATTGTACGTGTTCTCGGGCTGTGTACCGTGGGATATCGCGTTGATCGGCCAGTGTGCTCCAATGGAAGCGAGAGCTAGCACCAAGGCCGCTGTGGCGAACTTGAAGCGCATGTCCATAGTGGCATCCCTCCCAGTCTAATTCTGCACCAACGCACGCGGCCCATCCGTGCATCCCACCGTGAGAACACCAGTAGATGCGGCCCCGTCCTCAGCGAAATCCGCGCCCGCCAGGATCGCAGGAGTTCGCGTGCACCGTGTCAGCAACCACGCATTATAGCATAGGCTCAGATCCACAAGCCCCTATTGCCGCACCTCAGCTCATTTTCAGGGCGATGCTTTGGGATACAGCCAAACGGCGAATCCTTGATCGAAGGTGCAGGCCTGAGCGCGGGGTCCCCGGATCACGGGCGCCCCAGCTGCTGCAGCGCGCACCACAGCCGGTAGCCCGCCTGACCGGGGTTGAGCGCGCCGGGTGTGACGACGGTCCGCACGCCGTAGCAGCGCCCGTCCTCCGAGGCGCACGCGGGCGGGTCCACGATCCACCCATCCAGGGCGTCGTTGCTTCCTGTCCCGGTGAAGGCGGCGCCGTCATCGGCGCCCAGCCGGCTGAAGGGCGTGTCGAAGGTCACCCCATCGGCCAACACCCCGAACGTCCACGGCGTCGCCTCGCGCCCCTCAGCCACGAAGTCGATGCCCGTGCCATCGGCGGAAAGGAGCGCCAGAGCGTCATTGCCAGTGCCCAGGGCGAAGCCGGGCTCGCTCCAGGTATCGAGCGTCCCGTTGCCCACGTAGAGCACCAGCGTGCCATCGCGCGCGTCCAGGTCGTCCCGCGGAAACGCCGCGGCATTGCCAGGCGTCTCCGTAGCCACGATCAGGATCACCGTGCCGCACGGCACGTCGGCGAACGCCTCGCTCTCCGGGAAGATGAGCGTCCCCTCCGCGTCACCGTCCCTGGTGTCGTTGTCGGTGAGGCGCCAACCCTGCAGATCGACGCCGCCTCGAGCGCGCACGAGCAGCTCCACCCAGTCGCCCTCCAGCGGCAGATGTCCCAGGGAGCTATACCGCGTGCCGTCGTCGTTGATCCACAGCTCGTTGATGACCACGTCGTCAGGGCCGGGTCGCGGGAGATCGCCGCTCACCGGGGTGAACAGCGCAGTCCCCGTGATCGGCTCGGTCACCGTGAACACGAAGCGGCTGCCTACCGCCCCCGCAGCCTCCCCCTCACCGCTCCAGCCGGCGACGGCATAGCCGGGCGCGGGGACCGCGATCACGTCCAGGCGCGTGCCCGGAGCGTACCACCCCGCCCAGCCACCTGTGCTCGCTGGAACCGAATGTCCGTTGACGTAAAGCCGGCCCATCGTATCGGGCACCTCAGACAGGCGCAGCGGCACATCCACACCCAGGCTGGTCGCCAGTTGATCCGCCCGGTCCTGGACAGAGACGCCCAGGGCTGCCACCTCCTCCTCCCACGTGGGCACACCGGCCCATCGGCCTCGCTCGTAGGCGAAGCTCTCGGCCACACCAGCAGAGACGACGGACAGGATGCTCTCGATCGACGCAGGAGCCAGGACCGTGTTGCGCAGATCGGCGAGCCGCATGACAAAGGTCCGACGGAAGGCAGGATTGGCCATCAGCGCTTTGTACAGCGCATCGAAATCCTGCCCGCTCCCCTCGAAGGGCGCCCCACCCTCAAAGGCGAAGAACCAGCGTCCGCCCTGGGGGCGCACGGCCACGAGTGCGTCTCCTGGGAACCCGAAGACGGCCTTGAGGACGGCAAAGTCGACGAAACTTGCCAGATCGATCTGGGCAGCGAAGGCGGCGTAGCCTTCAGGATCGGAGAGATCAACCGAGCCGGCAGCGTCGATGAGCGCCTCCCACTCGACGTCCGACCCATCGCGCGCATCCCCCTCCTGCACAACGTCCGCGGCCCCGACATCGAGGTTGTCCGCAACCATAAACCGGTCCACACGCTCGGTCAGGCGATAGAGTCCCCACGAGGACCCGTTGACAAAGAGCCAGACGAAGCGCCCCTGCGCGGCAGGCAGTCCCAGATCACGTGCGAGCACGGTCACCACCTGGTCCGCCAACAGCGACCACGTGACGCCGTGGTCGCCGGCTTGCAGCAGTAACCGCTTGTAGGACTGCCCGTCAGAGCTCTGGGTAGGATGGTCGGGGAAGAGCGCCGTCTCGAGCCGTGCTGCGCCGTGTTCGGCCCGGAAGTAGAGCCGCAACGACTGCTTCGGAGCATCATACCGTTCGCGCCCGTCGACGCGCAGACCTACCGGAAGGTCAAAAGCCGCGGTACCCGTCAAGAACCCCGTGACGTGGACGGTTCGCTCCCAGTCGGCGCCGCGGAAGGAGGGGTTGGCCAAGAGCCCGGTCTCCTCGCCCCAGAGGTCTGCCGGCTCGGCGATCAGCGAGACGACAGGTAACGACGGCGCGAGCCCGACGCCGTACGATGCGCTGACCACAGGCCCGAGCAAGGCGCTCCCCGCGTGCTGGGAGCGCACTTCGACGGCGCGGATCACGTGCATCGCCGGCACGTCGGCCTCAAGCCGCAAGGGCTGCGTGTAGAGCGAACCCAATGCTGGTGAAGGCACCGAGCCATCGGTCGTATAGACCACGGCGTGAGCGGGCTCCGAGGGCCTGAGGGAGATGATAACATCACCGGTCAAGAGCCCGGAAGGCGGCGAGGCCGTCACGCTTCCGACCGTCGCTGCCGACGCGGTCGCACCCAAACGGCGCTCCACGCGCTCGCCCGCCAGCCCCAGCGCCAAAGCGCCAAGGAGTAACGCCGCCGGGAGTAGGAGCTTCTTCACCTAACGCACCGCCAGTCGATGGAGCAGCACGCGGCCATCGGCTTGGAGCGTCCCGGCGCCGTCGCGCGCCTCGAGTCGCTCACCGGTATCGGTTCGGTAGAGGCCCACGTAGAGCCCATAGTCCCCGCGGGGCAGGTCCTCGGGCAGCGCCAGGCCGTGCTCGTCGCGGACATAGCTTCCCGGAGTCCACGTACTCGTCGGGAAGAAGCCATAAACCGGCACGCCGTCGCCCTGCGCGACCAGCGCATTGTCGGGGGACACAAGGTGCACCAGCACGTGATAGTCCTCTGCCACCGCCTGCGAAGCGGACCATAACAGCGCGACGCGCACCCACGCACCGGGTGCCGCGCGATCGGGCGCATCGTAGCCCAGAAGCGTGATCCGGGGCGTGTCGGTGGACCCGAAGGTCGCCGTCACGTCGTAGCCCATTGCGATCGGCTGCGCACTCACATCCGGCGGGTTCGTCACCGTCGCCAGGGTCATCCCATAGCCACCGGCAGCTGCACTCCCTGAGACCTCGACGGGCCTGCCGCTGGGCTCCGTCAGCGAGACCGCGACAACGTAATCCCCCTGGGGAAGGCTCTCGGGCGGATGGAGCACGACCTCCTGCGCCAGGCGGGCCTCGTCATCGAGCGCCACGCCTGCGGGCACCAGCGGTGGCGCGGCCTGCGCCCGGATCTCGCCCGTCGCCTGGTCCACAAGCCGGACGGCAACGCGCAGCGTCTGATAGGGTTTCCCGGGAACGTCATCCCAAAGCAGGACGAGGTGCAGAGGTTCATCGGGGCCAACGCGCGAACTGCTCGCGCGGAATCCACGCAGGACAACGGCGTCGGTCAGGAACGCCGCCGGCGCCGGAACCATAGCGTGTTCGTCGGTAGCGATCGGCGTATACGCAAAGAGAGCCAAGTCCCCGGCAGGCCTCCCGCCAAGGTGCCAAGCCTGCACCGCTCGGTAACGCGCGAGGAACCAGGGTTGGGCCGCTGCCCCATCCCAGACGACCCCGCTCTCGGCAAGCACATAGTCGGGGCGTCCGGCGTCGATCACACGAAGCAGCCCTAACGCATCGGTCGTCGCCGGGAGGGTCTGCACAGTGCGTTCGCCAAAGCAGCGCCCGGCCCCTTGGGAGACGGCGATGCTCTCCTGCAGGAGCGCGTTCGCGTCGAGCCACGCCACCGCCTCACGAAGCGGCGCGTCGCAAGAGCGCGCGGACCGACACCCGGCGCCGAGGAGCAGGACCGCTATCGCAAAGACCCCCGCCTTCAGACCTCTCACGCCGCCGATTCTACCGCCTATGCCAGTCCCGGCAACCAGGGACCCCTGGTTATTCTGTTGTAGGACGGCTCTCCGTTTCCGGGCGGCCTGACCCGCCCACCACCGAGGGCATGCGGGGCTGTCACGGGAGTGGACGGCTTCCCTTCGCAAGGTTTCCGCACCTCGCGAAGGGTTCCGAGGTCAGCGCAGTTGTGGGCTCGAAACGCTTGCCAGGGCTAGGCCCGAGTACCGCAGGCTGCCGTGCGGGCCTGAAATGCGCTAGCACTGGGGCATGCGGTCAGAACCGGCGGTCAGCACCGGCGGTCAGCACCGGCGCCGCGAACCGGACACCCGCCACCATCGCACGTTCTGTGCTACCATGGCGCCACACTACCATAGGGAGGAGCCAACGATGATGAAAGCCGTTCGCGTCCACGAGTTCGGCGGACCCGAGGTCCTGCGCTACGAGAACGTCCCTGTCCCGGAGCCCGGGCCCGGCGAGGTCCGCATCCGCATCGAGGCATCCGGCGTCAACTTCGTCGACACCTATCAGCGCACCGGCGCCTACAAGGGCGAGCTCCCCTTCACGCTCGGGATGGAAGGCGCGGGCGCCGTCGATGCAGTCGGCGAGGGCGTCACGTCAGTTCAGCCGGGCGACCTGGTCGCCTATGCCATGACACGCGGCAGCTACGCCGAGTACGCCGTTGTTCCCGAACACGTCCTGGCCCGCGTGCCCGCGACCAGCAACGCCCGCCAGGCAGCCGCGGTCATCCTTCAGGGGATGACGGCCCATTTCCTGGCAACGTCGACCTTCCCGCTCCGCGAGGGACACGTGGCGCTCATCCACGCCGCGGCGGGCGGTGTTGGCGGGCTGCTCGTCCAGATCGCCAAGCGCTGTGGCGCCACAGTACTGGCCACCTGCTCGACCGAGGAGAAGGCCGCGCGCGTGCGTCGGCTCGGGGCCGATGCCGTCATCCGCTACACCGAGGTCGACTTCGAGGCTGAGGTGAAGCGCCTCACGGAGGGCGCCGGCGTGCACGTCGTCTACGATGGTGTGGGACAGGCCACCTTCATGAAGGGGCTCAACTGCCTGCGCCGGCGTGGCATGATGGTGCTCTTTGGCGCAGCCAGCGGCGCGGTCGCCCCGCTCGACCCGCAGGTGCTCAACGCCAAGGGCTCGCTCTTCCTGACGCGCCCCACGCTGGGCGACTACGTGGCGACGCGCGAGGAGCTGCAACAGCGCGCCACGGATCTCTTCAGGTGGATGGCCGCGGGCGAGCTCGATGTGCCGGTCGACCGCGCCTTCCCGCTCTCCGAGGTCGCGGAGGCGCACCGAACCATCGAGGGGCGCAAGACACAGGGAAAGTTGCTGCTCGTGCCCTGACGCTCCCGGATCGCGGCATCGGCGCCTATCGCCGCCACGCCCGCTCCGTTTCCAGCGACCGCCAAACGTAGGGCGCACTGTCCAGTGCGCCCATTCTGGGGTGCCTGCCAGCTCAGAGGGCAAACCCGCGATCAGAATCGACGGTTCGCCCCACGTCGCGGAACCGGCGCTCCGGTGTAGGGCGGCTCTCCGATTCTGACCGCCGGTTCCGACCGCCGGTTCCGACCGCCGGTTCCGACCGCCAGAGCCGCCCGGAGGCCGGGTCACGAGACCCAGCCGACAACAGGCCGTGCCGCTCTGAAGCGGGCGCTCTGAAGCAGGCGCTCTGAAGCGGGCGCTCTGATACCGGCCCTTGGACTGCGGGCGACTCGCCCGTTCCGCTCGGGGCACAGAGAGAAGCCGAGATCGAGCGGTCAGACCACCGCATCGCGTACCCGTCAATGCGGAGCAGCGCCCCCCTCTGTGTCTCCCCCCGGGCCGCGGACGTTGCGGCTCGGAAGCCGGCGAGGCGAGAGCAGGAACCCTTCGTACCATGGGCATCCGAATGCCTTCGGGCGTCCTGCCCATTGCCGAGAAGCTGAGGGCGACCCATTCGGGCAAGCGCCGTTGTAGCACAACACCACGGTGCCCGAGTGGGTCGCCCCTACAGCAGACAGCGACGATCCCGGCGCCTGGCTTAATGCCCAGGGGCGGCTCGCCCGATCCGCCTCTACGCAGCGATGACTGCGTGACGTCAGAAGGTGGGCGGTACTGCTGTGATCAGTCGATGCGGTACAGCGTGGCCCAGTGACCGCGCATGCGGAAACGCCGCATTCGCCCGAGCACCTGCTCGACGTAGGGCGTGGAGACCTCAACGATCGTGCGATCTTTGAGGATCTCTATGCCACCGATGGCCCGTCCGGGGATATCGGCCTCACCCGCGATGGCACCCACGACGTCGCGCGCGCGAACGCCGTGCTCCTCGCCCAGATCCATCGCGAGCCGGCCCTTGCCGTCGCGGCTGGATCCGCGTGGCGCGCGCCGCTTGCCAGGCCGGTCCTCGTTGGGGGGATTCGCTCCGCCACGCGTCGACCGCGGGCGCGTCAACTCCTGAACCGGGGCCACGGGCTCGATCGGCATCGCCAGCTCGTCCGCTCGCGCCAGGCGCATCGCCGCCGTCGCAACCTGTTCCGGCGCGAAGCCCAGGTCGCCCAACTGGGCAACCAGCGCGTCGCCCGCGCTGTCGACCCGCGTCAGCGTCTCGAGCATTCGCTGCAGGAACTTCGCGTCGCGGTGCGCGCGCACCTGCGCCTCGCTCGGGACCTCGGTGCGTTGAATCGGCTGGCCTGTGTAGGCCTCGATCTCGCGCAGCCGCCAGCGCTCGCGCGGCGTCAGCAGCGTGAGCGCGATGCCTTCCTTGCCCGCCCGGCCTGTACGACCGATGCGGTGCACGTAGGCCTCCGGATCGAGCGGCACGTCGAAGTTGACGACGTGCGAGACGTCCTCGATGTCCAAACCTCGCGCCGCGACGTCGGTGGCCACGAGCAAACGGATCTGCCCCTCGCGGAAGCGCGCCATCACGCGCTCGCGGGCGATCTGCGGAAGGTCCCCATGGAGCGCCTCGACCGCGATGCCCCGCGCTGCCAACGCCTCGGCAAGCTGTGCGGTGCCCACCTTCGTGCGACTGAAGATCAGCACGCGCGACGCCTCCTCGACCTCAAGCAGTCGCGTCAGGGCTGCCAGCTTGTCGGACTCGTTGACCAACAGGTAACGTTGCTCGATCGCCTCGACCGTCACGCGCTGCGGATCGACCGCGATCGTCTCCGGCGAGCGCATATAGCGCTCCGCCAGGCGCCGGATAGGCGTCGGCATCGTCGCGGAGAAGAGCGCCGTCTGGCGCGTCGCGGGCGTCTCCGCCAGGATCGCCTCCATGTCCTCGATGAAGCCCATGCTCAGCATCTCGTCGGCCTCGTCCAGAATCACGGTACGCACTGCGCTCAGGTCGAGCAGTCCCTTGCGAATGAGGTCCAGCATCCGCCCTGGCGTGCCCACGACGATGTGCACGCCGCGCTCGAGGCGTCGGATCTGCCGGTCATAGGACTGCCCGCCGTAGACGGCCAACACGTCGACACCCCGGTGCCGGCCCAGGTCGCGCATCGCGCGCACCACCTGGAGCGCCAGCTCACGCGTGGGCTCCACCACCAGGCCCTGCACGCCGCTCACCGCGGAGTCGAGGCTCTGCAGCATGGGCAGTGCGAAGGCCGCCGTCTTTCCCGTGCCGGTCTGGGCCTGCCCCAGCACGTCGCGCCCGGCCAAGAGCGCCGGAATCGCGCGATCCTGGATCGGCGTCGGCGTCACATACTCCAACTCGTCCACAGCTCGGAGGAGCTGTGGGTCCAGCGCAAAGGCCTGAAATGCTTCACTCATCGATTCAACTCACTTCTTCACGAAAAAAGGCTCCGCCAGGAACGGCAGAGCCTCGGATGAACCACTGCATAGGGATACGGGTACGTCTGCGAGGATCATTATACCACGACTGTGCAGAACCGGGGCGGCTGATCCGTGATCCTCCGCCCCGGTTCACGTGCGTTCCCCTACTTCCAGCTCAGGACGGGATCCATCAACTGCTGCGTCAGGCAGTTAACGTAACCCTTGTCGGTAACTGCAAAGGCCGGGATCGCAGCCAACGTGATGAACGAGAGGAACATGAAGGGCTCGGGCACGCTGCACCCCATCGCGGCGGCCTGCGCGAGCACGTCCTTCCGCGCCCGCGCGAAGGACCACGCGTCCATGTCCGAGAGCAGCCCGACGACAGGCAGCGCGATCGAAGCCACCACCTTGCCGCCAGCGACCAGAACCACCCCACCCTGCATCTCCGCGACCGTGTTGACCGCGAGCGCCATGTCGTCCGGGCTCACGCCCATCACGACGATGTTGTGGTTGTCATGCGCGATGCTCGAGGCGATCGCACCGCGCTTGAGCCCAAAGCCGCCGATGAAGGCCTTGCCGATGTTGCCCGTGGCCTGATGGCGCTCCACAACCGCGATCGGCAGCAAATCCTGCTCCGTGTCCGCCGCCAGGATGCCGTCCACGACGGCAAGGTCTGCCTCACCGCCCTCCGTGATGGGCACCCAGGGGAGCGTGCGCATCACGTGCACGTGGGCCGCCGTCTTGCCAGCCGGCGCCGCGAAGACCAGGTCCTTCGCGGTCACGGGCGCCTTGAGATGGAACGTGTTCAGCAGCACGGGGTCGTGCTCCGGTCGAGGCGTGACCACCACGGTCTGCCCGTTCTTCGCGACGACCTTGCCGTGGGCAATCGTCGTGAGCACCTTGAACTCCTCGGGCCCGGTGACGATGTTGATGTCAGCGACCTTGCCGGGGGCCAGGCTGCCTATCTCATCGCCCATGCGGAAGGAATCAGCCACGTTGAGCGTCACCATCTGGATCGCCGTCACGAAGTCGACCCCAAGCGAGAGCGCCAGCCGGACCAGGTGATCGAGGTGACCCTCGTCTGTGAGCGTGATCGCGCTCGTGTCGTCGGTCACAAGGCACATCAGCCGCGTGTTGAGGCCCAGCTCCGTGATGCCCTTGATCAGCTCGGGCAGCGTGGGGACGAGCAGGTTGTGGCGCAGGTGGGCATAGACGCCGTTCCGCACGCGAATCAGCACGTCATCGAGCGACATCCCCTCGTGGTCTTTGGCCACGCCGAGCGCCGCAAAGGCGTTCCACGCGGGTCCGTGCGTCTCGGGACCGTGGCCGGAGAGCACCTTGTGCGCGGCCCGCGTTGCCTCGATCGAGCGGAGCAGGTCAGGCAGCCCGAAGGCGACGTACTGCGACACCACCTCACCGATGCCCACGACGTCGTCGCGCTTGAGCGCCTCCTCGATCGTGCTCGCATCGATATGCCCGCCGCTCGTCTCCAACCCCGGCGAGAACGGAACGTGGGACGGAAAGACGAACTTGATCGTGAGCGGCGTCGCGCATCCCTCGGCAAGCGCCGCGTCCATCGCCGCCACGCCCTCAACCACCCCGATCTCGTGGAGATCGGTGAAGACCGTGGTCGTGCCGTGGGCCAACACCACGTCGGCGAAACTCGTCAGGCACAGGTTCGCGCTCTCGGGATGGATGTGCCCCTCGATGAAGCCCGGGACGATGTATTGTCCTTCGGCATCGATGACCTCCGTCCCTGCCCCGATGGTATAGGCCACATCGCCCTGGGCGATGATGCGGTCACCCGAGATGGCGACGCCGCCCGCGTAGATCTCGCCGGAGAACACGTTGACGATCTGGCCATTCGTGATGACCAGGTCCGCCGGCTCCTGCCCCAATGCTGCTGCAAACGCTTTTTGATTCATACCGTCCTCCTTGTGCAAGTCACATCGTGGAGCTCGCGTGCCCCCCGAACACCCACCAGTTTCCGACTGCGACGCAGACGCAGGAACCTTCGCAGGGTCCGGAAACCCTGCGAAGGGGCAGAGGTCAGTCCACCACGTTGAAGCGCGGCGGGAGTACGATCCCCGCACGCCGCGCGATCGCCGCCGCGCGCGCCTTGGCCTCCTCGATGATCTCCTGCTCGTTCACCACCAGGATCTCGCGGTCGCGCATGAGCCAGCGACCACCGGCCATTACACTCTCGACGTTGTGCGCGTGCATCGAGGTGACCATGTTGGCCACCGGGTCGTGCATCGGCAACATCGCCGGCGAATCGGGATCGATGACGGTCAGGTCCGCCTTTTTGCCCACCTCCACGGATCCGATCTCATCCTCCCAGAGAAGCGCCCGCGCCGCATCGCAGGTCACCATCGCGAGCACAGCCTGCGCCGGGACCACGGTCGGGTCGAGCGTGCGCCCCTTGTGGATCAGCGAGGCCAGCCACATCTCGTCGATGAGCGTCATGCGGTTGTTCGAGGGCGCGCCGTCGGTCCCGAGCGCCACACAGACCCCCGCCTCGAGCATCTCCGGCACCTTGGCGAAGCCCAACACGCGCATCGCCGCCGCCGGATTGTGGGAGACCTTCACATGGTGGTCGGCGAACATCCGGACTTCATCGTCGGTGAGCCAGACGCTGTGCACCGCGAGGAAGTTGCGGTCGAGCACCCCCAGGTCCCGCAGGTGCGTCACGGTCGTGGCCCCCCGCGTCGCCGCAGCGAACTCGACCTCGTCCTTGATCTCGGCGACGTGCATATGGACACCCACCCCATACGCATCGGCGAGCGCCTTGGTGCGTACGATCAGGTCATCGGAGTTGTTGAAGATCGTGCGCAGGCCAAACCAGACCCGGATGCGACCATCGGCCTTGCCGTGCCAGCGCTCATAATGCGCCACCTGGATGCCCAGGGCCTCATCGGTGGTCTCATTCCAATTGGTGGGCAACCCCTCACCCATGTCCATCGTCGAGCGCGCGAGCTGCGCCCGCAGCCCCAGCTCGGTCACGGCGCGCGCCATCCCGTCGACGAACTGCCCGCCCGGCTCGGCAAGGCACGTGACGCCGCTGCGGATCTGCTCGAGGCCACAGAGAAGCGTGCTTACATAGCTGTCCTCGGGCGTCATATTGGACTCGTAGGGCCAGATGCGCTCGTAGAGCCACGTGAGCAACCCGACGTCGTCGCCCAGGCCGCGACCCAGCTGTTGCGATGTGTGGACGTGCGTGTTGATCAATCCTGGCAGCAGCCAGCGCCCCCGCAGATCGATGCGCTGGACGTCAGGGCCAGCCGCGGCGACCAGGTCGTCAGACCGTCCGACGGCGGTGATGCGGTCGCCCTCGACCAGCACCGCGCCGCGGGCGAACTGGCGCCGGCCGGCGTCCATCGTGATCAAGCCAGCGTTGAACAGAAGCGTTTTTGGCATAGAGGCCTCCTCTGAACGTGTGTTGCGGGGCCGCAACGGACTGCGGGCGGAGCCCCCCTTTGTGTCTCGGGCGTCGGAACGCCTTCCCGGCTCGGAAGCCTGGGGGAAAGCAGAGCGCCCCCCTCCCCGGCCCTCCCCCCAACCGCGGACGGTCGGGGGGAGGGTGGCAGAGCGTTATTCCCAGATCGAGGCGAGCTCGAAGACGTCGAGGGCCTTGACAACGGCGCCTTCGCCTTCGGCGGACAGGCGCAACGGCACGTCTGCTCCCGGCGGGACGACGCCCAGCGGGAGCGCGATCGCGCCGTCGTTCCCGAAGATCTCCACCGAGGTCCGGTCGACCAAGATCTGCAGCTTGATCGCCCCATTGGCCAGCGGCAGCGGCGCGCTCCGCCCCTCGCAGGTGAGCGTCGCGGAGGCAACGTCATAGGTCACCGGCACGCCGAGGATCGTCAGGCCCACCTGTGAGGCGGCACCGAGCGCGATCGTCGCGCGGATGTCGAAGAGCTCACCCTCGACGCCCTCGAGCGTCACTCCGCCCGTTGGTAGGGCCAGATCCTCCCAGTGGTGCCCGCGACGGTGCAGGGTCTCGATCTCGCGCACCGGCAGGCTATAGAGGCGAATGCCCTCCGGCGTGGTCCGCAGCGACAGCTCGCACGGGAACGCCATACAGCCGTTGAAGGGCATTCCGGGCATGGTCGTGCGCATCCAGGCGATCTGGACCCGCCGCCCATCCGTGGCGCACATGTCGCTGTAGGTCTGGGCAGCATAGGCGTTGCCGCCCCAGGCGTAGCGCAACAGCTCATCGCCGGGGGTGTAGGTCTCGCCGTCGAACTCGCCCAACTGGTAGTAGCCCTCGGCGCCCCAGAAGAGCCAGCGGACGTTTCCCGGATCGCCGTCCACCGCCAGCGGGAAAAAGTCGGGGCACTCCCAGTCCTCGCCCCGCGTCAGCCGCTGGAGCTCGCGCCACGACTTGAGGTCCGGCGACGCGAAGAGCGCGTACTCGTGCCCATCGAGGAAGAGGGCCATGACCCACTGTTGGCTCTGGACGTGCCAGATCACCTTGGGATCGCGGTTGCCCCCGACGATGTGTCCAAGAACCGGGTTGCCCGCAACCTTCTCGAGCGTGCGCCCTTCGTCATTGCTGTAGGCCAGGCACTGCGTGAAGGGCTCGCCGGCGGCAGTGTACATAGCGACGATGGGGGGGTGATCTCCTGTCTGGAAGCCCGCCGTGTTCGACCAATCGACGACGGCGGAACCCGAGAACATCGTTCCCAGCGCATCGGGATAGAGCGCGTCACCAAGCTCCTCCCAGTGCACCAGATCCCGGCTCACAGCGTGGCCCCAGTGCATATTGCCCCACTTCCAGCCATAGGGGTTGTGTTGGTAATAGAGGTGGTAGGTCCGCCTGTAGTAGACGAGGCCGTTGGGATCGTTGATCCAGCCACGCTGCGAGGAGAAGTGGAACTGGGGGCGCAACGGTTCGCGGTAGAGGCCTTCGACATCCACCGGCGCGTCGCTCAACGTGGCCTGAGCAAGCAGTGCGTGAGGATCCTCGACGCCGTCGATCGTCACGGTGACCTCCTCGCCGAGCCACGGGCCCAGATCGCACGAGACCCAGAAGTCGGCGTCACCCTCAGCAAGCTCGATGTCGAAGGCACGCACCTCGTCTCCGCCAAGCCAGACGTGCACCCTCCGCATCGGCGCGTCGTTCTTCACCGGAAGCCGGAGGTAGCGCTTCGCCACAGCCAGGGTCATCGACTCAGTCATTGGTTCCTCCACTTGGATTCGGCAGAGACTGCCAGAATGATCCAGGCACGCACAGAACCGGGATGTACCCCTCCAGTATAGGCCACTCCAGCGAAGACAAAAGCCAGATCACGGCTGTGCTCCTAATAGTTGACAGAGTTTGACAACCACTGTACAATTCTGGACAGACCCAGAAAGGGATCACAACGATGCGCGTCTCGACAATGGGCCGCTACGCCATCCGGGCGATGGTCGATCTGGCACAGCGGCAGGACAACGGACCCGTGCTCCGCAAAGACATCGCCACCCGCCAGGCGATCTCCAGCACCTACCTTGCCCACCTCTTCGGCAAGCTGAAACAGGCCGGGCTGATCGAGAGCGTCATGGGCCCCGGGGGTGGCTATCTGCTGGGCCGCGACGCCGCCGAGATCACCGCGGGCGACGTCTTGCGAGCGGTCGACGAGGTGCTGGAGCCGGTGTTCTGCGTCGACGACGATCCGCAGGTCGTCTGTCCGCGGACCGGCACCTGTGCCACACACCAGCTCTGGAGCCGGTTGGGCCATCACATTGTGGAGCTCCTCGACTCGGTAACGCTGGCTGAGTTGAGCCAGGAGGCTACTCAACGCGCCAGAGAGGCATAGAATGCCCTCCGGTCTGCATCCAACACCATCGGTCACCCCTGCAGCGTGGGGCGATGGGCCATACATGGAGGACCCGTATGAGAATCGTACAGGATATCACGCAGCTCATCGGCAAAACGCCGCTCGTCCAGCTCAACCGGGTGACCGGTGACGCGGGGGCGCGCGTTGCGGTGAAACTCGAGACCTTCAACCCGATGAGCAGCGTCAAGGATCGCGTCGGCGTAGCGATGATGGACGCCGCAGAGAAGTCCGGACGCATTGGCCCGGGCACGGTCATCATCGAGCCGACCAGCGGCAATACCGGGATCGGGCTCGCGTTCACCTGCGCCGCGCGCGGGTACCGCCTGATCCTGACCATGCCCGACACGATGAGCGTTGAGCGGCAGAAGCTCCTGCGCGCACTCGGCGCCGAGGTCGTGCTCACCCCCGGATCGGAGCGTATGGCCGGCGCCATAGCCGGCGCCGAGGCATTGGCCCGCCAATTCCCGAGCGCCTTCATCCCGCAGCAGTTCGAGAATCCTGCCAACCCGCAGATCCACCGAGAGACAACCGCACTGGAGATCTGGGACGATACCGATGGCCAGGTCGACATCTTCGTGGCCGGCGTGGGCACGGGGGGAACGATCACCGGCGTCAGCGAGGTGCTCAAAGCCAGGAAACCGGAGGTGCGCATCGTGGCGGTGGAGCCTGCCGACTCGCCCGTGCTTGCCGGCGGCCCGGCAGCGCCCCACGCGATCCAGGGCATGGGCCCCGGCTTCATCTCCGCCGTGCTCAACGTGGACATCATCGACGAGATCTTCCACATCACCACCGAAAACGCCGTCTCAATGAGCCGGCGCCTGGCCAGAGAAGAGGGCATCCTCGTCGGCATGAGCGCCGGTGGCGCGATCCACGCCGCGGTCCAGGTGGCCCAGCGCCCCGAGAACAAGGGGAAGCTCATCGTGGTGATCGCGCCCGATAGCGGCGAGCGCTACCTGAGCACGACCCTATTCGACGCTGACTAGCGTTCAGATCAGTGAGGCCGCAGGTGCCGATTCACCGCTTCCGGGGCCGCCGACTGAGGCACGCAAACGACTGAATTCGCACCTGCGAACCCAGATATAACCTTGACTGGACGCTAGCCGATGCAGAGGTACTCATTGAGACGACTGACACGCTCCCACACGACCGTACACGTGATCGCGACCGGACTCCTGGTCACCCTCGCGACCGGACTCTTGGTCGCCTTGTTCCTGCTTACGGGCTTCTGGACCGCCCGGGCAGTCCAGGCCCACGAGGCAGGCACCGGTTCGGTACCCATCTACTTCTTCTATGGCGATGGCTGCCCCCACTGCGCCGAGGAAGAGCCCTTTCTCGATGACCTTGCGGTTCGCTATCCGGGCATCGTCATTGAGGCCTACGAGGTCTGGTACGATGACGCCAACCGCGCGCTCCTCGAAGCGATGGCTGCGTCCCGCGGCTTCGAGCCGGCGGGCGTACCGACGACCTTCATTGGCGACCGCCACTGGACCGGATTTTCCGAAAGCATGGGCGCCGAGATGGAGGCCACCGTTGTGTCGTGCCTCGAGAGCGGCTGTCCGGATCCCGGCACAGGCATCGTGCCGGGTCACGACGCGGAGCAGACCCCGCCTGAAACCTCGTCTGGGACTACGGCTGTAACCACGTTGGCGCCCGGCAGCAACACGATCCGCATCCCGCTCATCGGCGAGGTCAGCCTTGCGGGGCAGTCGCTCGCGCTGAGCACTGCGATCATCGCCTTCGTCGACGGATTCAACCCCTGCTCGCTCTGGGTGCTGTCGATCCTGCTGGCGATGACGCTGCACACCGGCTCGCGGACCAAGATCCTGGTCATCGGCGGCGTCTTCATCACCGTAACCGCCCTGATCTACGCGCTCTTCATTGCCGGGCTGTTCACGGTCTTCACCTTCGTGAGCTTCACCGGCTGGATCCAGGCCGTGGTGGCCCTGATTGCCCTCTTCTTCGCCGCCATCAACATCAAGGACTACTTCTGGTACAAAGAAGGACTCTCCTTCACGATCGCCGACGACCAGAAGCCCGGCCTCTACCGGCGCATGCGTCGCGTCCTGGACGCGAGCGATTCGCTCTGGGGCCTGGCGGGGGCTACGGCCGTGATGGCTGCGGGCGTCTCGCTCGTGGAGTTCTCGTGCACCGCGGGCTTCCCCGTGATGTGGACCAACCTACTCGCGGCGCAGAACGTCGCCCCACTGGCGTTCGTGCTGCTGCTCCTGCTCTACATGGCCATCTACCAGGTCGACGAGCTGGCCATCTTCCTGACCGCCACGGCCACGCTCAAAGCGAGCCGCCTGGAGGAGAAGCACGGGCGTATCCTCAAGCTGATTGGCGGCGTGCTGATGCTGACGCTCGCGGTCGTGATGCTGGTCAAGCCGTCGCTGATGAGCGACGTGGGCACGTCGCTGACGATCTTCGCCGTGGCCTTCGGGCTGACGCTGCTGATCCTGCTCCTGCACCGCGTAATCCTGCCGCGCTATGGCATCGTGATCGGGACGGAGGCAACGGCGAAGAACCACCGTCGCGCGGGCGCCTCGCAGCGTCGTCGCCGCTAGCAGGCGGAGGCGGCCCCCCCCACCCAACCCTCCCCCCGGCGGACCGTGGGGAGGGCCAAGTCTGCCTCCGCTTTCCCCTCGGCTTCCGAGCCGGGAAGGCGTTCCGACGCCCGAGACACAAAGGGGGGCTCCGCCCGTGCGCGGCGCGAGGATATCCGATGTAGGCTGGGACTCCAGTCCCGGCCCTCTGCGCCGCCCTGGCCCCCGCCGCGTGACAGGCAGAGGGCGGCTCAACGCTTCTGAGCGCGAGAGCCGCCCACCATCCACACCGCCCCTCGGCTTCCGAGACGGGAAGGCGTTCCGACGCCCGAGACACAAAGGGGGCTCTGGGGTTGCCCCGTTTCAGTGGACACTAAGTTAAGGGGGTGCCGCTCTGGTTCTCGAAGTCCAAGGGGCTCTGATAGCCCAGGGTGGAGTGTAAGCGTTGG
>Ga0123328_1002164_pt1 | contig 18044 bp, 12 predicted proteins | sample BioC12SIPDNA_2_FD_89702 | JGI IMG/M metagenome (GOLD analysis project Ga0123328, IMG submission 89702) | Anaerobic biogas reactor microbial communites from Washington, USA - Biogas_R1_A C12 SIP DNA | ecosystem: Engineered > Bioreactor > Anaerobic > Unclassified | place: Washington, USA...
CCCGAACCTACCTCAGAAGCGGCCTGCAATACGTCACTGGCGGTTCGCGAACCATACAGCACCCGACCACGATCAAAGACTTCCTGGAAAAGATCGGTTTTCGTAAGGTATTCTGCCGAGTCAACGTCGAGCTATCACCAATGGCCAAGCTCGTCGTAGGGTCGCGTGTCCTCAACTGGGGAACTTATCTTGGGCTCAATAGGGTTGTGGGATCGCGATGGCGGCAACTTGAGGGGCTCGACAAGCTTCTGACCATAGCGAATACATTCACACGACCTGATGCGGGAGTAGCAGACTCCAGCAACTAACGGTCCCTGTGGTCAACCGGCATTTGCCCGGTCTTGAGCGTGATAACAAACGACCGCGGATGAGCAGTCACAGTCGGCAGGTGTCGGCTGTCTCAGAAACGGTGAGCGTCGCCTTCCTGCGCCAGTTGTTCCACTCCACTCCCGTTCCGGGCACGTTCTGAGGCTCGGTGGCCGAGAGAAAATCCTCCAAATTGACCATTATCAACGCTACAGGAACGGCTGCTATGTACAGGAGAGCGCGACAGAGCAGTTCCGCATCGACGACATCGGCCTGGCGCGCCGATTGTGCGTAGCTCTGACCCAGACCGGTGGGCGTGCATCTCTTCTGGACCATCGGCAGGAAGGCGGCCAATTTGCGTACCAGCTGCCGGCGAACCGCCATCTCCCGGCCGGCCTTCGCTGGGTCAAGTTGTCCGGTCTCCAATCTCGTCTCGATATCCCGGCCCTGAAGGAACCCCGCGAATGGGAACATGTCATGCGTATTGACACTCGCGACTGCATCCCGAGGCACCGACGCTATCACCTCCGCCGCGCGGGGGCGGAGGGAAGCCTGGAACACCCAGCTCCGGAGAACGCCACGCTGCTTCATAGTCGACCGCACGCCCGGTGGGACCGTACCTAGGTCCTCCCCCACCACGACCGTCCGGTTGCGATGAGATTCCAGGCAGAGAACGGCGTATGACTCCTCCGCCGGATAATCCACGTAGACACCGTCCGTCGCCTCCCTCCCCTCGGGCACCCAGAACAGCCGGTGAAGCGACATGATGTGGTCAATGCGCAGGTAGGCCGCGTGGCTCATGTGGTGGCGGATACATCGCGCGAAGTACTCGTGCCCGCCCTCCCGGATGCGACTCGGGTGAAGAGGGGGCAACGTCCAGTCTTGTCCCAGGGCGAAGAAGTCGTCGGGAGGCGCTCCGGCGGACATCCCCCGCGCGAAGAGCTCGGGCCAACGCCATGTGTCAAACCCATCCGGGTGACCCCCCAGGGGCAGATCGAGGAACAAGCCGGCCGACGGACGCCCGCGGTCTCGCCACGCCGCGTCCCGATCGACGGCATCTGCGGCCCCTGATATGCGGCCCAGTTGCTCCTCCATCTGCCACTGACAGTAGAGGTGATAACGGGCAGCGGCATCCCCAGAATCCGCAGTGGGATGGTTCTCACACTGAGCCCGGAAGGATGCGTATTCCTGGGCCAAAGGTTGCTCTCTCAGGTGACGCTCAAACGCCTGCCGCCGTGCCGTGGCCGCGTCTCGCCCCTCCGGGCCGGGGTTCGAGAAGAAGTCCTCTGCCATTCTCTCTAACACCCTGCGCTTGAGACCCATGACTCCCCGATGATCCACAAGGGGTTCGTCCCGTAGCGCATGGAGCTCGGCTTGGAAGTCAGCGCTCGCCCATAGCTCCCGCGCCGCCGCACACCGCTCCCATTCGGGGATCTCTTCCACGGCCAGATAGAACTCGTTCCAGAACAGCCGGCTCACCGGACGGTAGGGAGAAGGATCGAACGGCTCGTCGAAGAACATCGCCAATAGCGGCAGCGTCGAGACCGCGCAGCCCCCCCGCGCAGCCACGCAATCGCGCAGCGCTCTCAGTTCCGCTAGATCACCCGCGCCCCAGTCTCGCTCGCTCCTGAGAGCGTAGAGTGGCGCGAAGATGCCCCACTGGCGTCCCTCAAGAACCTCGAGTGGACTGCTCGGCACAGCGCCCAACCTGTCGGCCGCGGAGGCGTACCGCGAGCTCTGCAAGAAATGCGCCGACTGCCCGCAATGCCCGAACTGCCCAGAGGGCTCGCACTCCGGTCGCCAACACTTCCGTGGCGCCGAGATCACCGTGGCTTCGGTCACCGATGTGCCGCACTCCACCGCCAACTTGTGGTAACCGTGCGGTAGCCGCGGAAGTCTCCGAACAGGGCCGGACTCCTCGGCTCCAATCGGGCTCTCCCACTGCATTTCCGTGCCGTCTTCCAGAGTCACAGTCAGTCGGGCGCCGCTGCGCGGCCGACGCCCCCGCGCCGTGGGTGCGCAGATGTCAGGGGGAGCGAACTTCCCGTTCCACGCCACCAGCACCGGCTCGATCAGCCGGCTCCCGAGCTCCCGTTTGCGCTCGCGGATGGCGGCGCTCACCTCACGGTCGCCGGCCGTCCGTCCGTCGCCCAGATCGGCTCCCAGCGCTCTCAAGACCGCTACGATGCTCTCGGTGGGCGATTCCCGCCACTTCCCCCGCGTGTCGCGATAGCCGGTCTGTACCCCGTAGAGCCCGCACAACTCGGCAAGCAGCGTCTCGGAAGACTCGGGGCACCGTGCGCCGGAGGGTCCGGTGCGCTGCCGCCCAAAGGATTGAGGTTGTCGATTCTGGGATACCATCGCTACGTAACAGCTTACCCGACTCAAGCACAGGCGGATCCGAAACGTTGCGACTTCCCAAGCATAAGACCCGAATCGTCTGCACCATCGGCCCGGCTTCACAGTCCCCCGGCACCCTGGAACGCATGATGCGGCAGGGGATGGATGTGGCTCGGCTGAATCTGGCTCATGGCGATATCGAGAGCCACCGGTCTACCATCACCGCTATCAGACAGGCGGCCGAGCGGGTCGGCAGGCGTGTCGCCCTGCTGGCCGATCTACCGGGGCCCAAACTGCGGGTCGGTCGCCTGCCCGGCGACCAAATGGAGCTGGAACGCGGACAGGTGGTAAGGCTCGTGGCTTTCGCGGACGGAACAGCGGACGACTCCACTCAGTTGTCGCAACTCCCGGAGATTCCCTTCAACCTGCCCACGCTGCCTGCGTCATTGAAGGCAGGGGACGATGTCTTCTTGGACGACGGGCTCATCCAGCTCCGGATCCGGGATGACCCGGCCCAGAGAGCGCGCCCCGGCGGTGAGGGTCGCGGGCGGCTCGCAAAGGTCCTGCTGGGCGGTACTCTGCGTTCCCGCGACGGCATCGCGCTACCCGGGATCGACTTGGACATACCGGCCTTCACCACACGCGACCGGGACTTGCTGGCGTTCGCTCTCGCGGAGGGGATCGATGCCGTAGGCATCTCGTTCGTGCAAGGGCCCGAGGATGTCGCCATGGTCCGCGCGGCCGCAAACAGTTTGGGAGCCGACCCGTTCATCATCGCGAAGATCGAGAGGGCCCGGGCAATGGAGCGCGTCGACTCTATCCTCGAACTGGCCGACGGACTGATGGTCGCGCGCGGAGACCTGGGAGTGGACATCCCTCTCGAACGCATAGCCATAGCCCAGAAGACCCTCATCGGCCGAGCCAACGCCGCCGGACGGCCGGTCATAACCGCCACACAGATGCTTGAATCCATGACCGTGCACCGCCGGCCCACACGGGCCGAGGTCACCGATGTCTCAAATGCCATCCTCGACGGCACCGACTGCGTGATGCTCTCCGAGGAAACGGCCATGGGTAGCCATCCGGTGGAAGCCGTCGCCACCATGCGACGCGTGGCTGAAGCTACCGAGCGCCACCTCAGTACTGCCCCGCCGCCCCCCAGCAATGTCGTCTCCGTCGCCGGTGTGCTGGCTCAGCAGGCCGCAGTGATGGCGGACCGGCTGAACGTGCCCTATATCATCGCCCCCACCGAGACCGGTGCCACGGCCCGCGCCATCGCCCGAGTGCGCCCCCGGGCCTGGATAATCGCCTTCAGCCCGTCGGAAGAGGCCTGTCGCCGACTCCAGTTTTCCCGCGGGGTCTACCCGGTCTTCGTCCGCCGGGAAGTCGATTGGCACGGGATCGCCCGCCGCTGGTGCGAGGAACAGGGGCTGAAACCAGGCCTAGCCATACTCATTCAGGACAACAGGCGTCTCGAGGTGATCGATCTGGCCACCCGCGTCAGGGACCGGCCTGTGGCAGCACCACTCTCCACCACAAAGGAGGATGTCCAGTGACTCCCCAACTCCGTTTCGTTCTCCCGAACATCCCTGAGAGTCTCCAGGGGCTTATCGACCTGGCGCTCGATATGCGCTGGTCTTGGAGTCACGCCTCCGACGAACTCTGGGAGCGACTGGCTCCGGAGTTGTGGGAGACCACGCACAACCCCTGGCATATCCTCCAGACTACCTCCCAAACCGAACTGCAGAAGGCTGCCGCCGACCCGGATTTCCTCAAGCTTCTCGAATTCCACGTCATGTCAAGGGGTGCCACCCTTGCCGCCCCCACCTGGTTCGAGCAGGTGTATCCCGAGGCTGCCGGTGCCACCTGCGAGCCGCGCTCGGGCGCGGCGACCGACGGGCGACTGCCCACCCCGGCCGAGGCCCTCGGTCCGATCGCCTACTTCTGCATGGAGTTCGGCCTGAGCGAGGCCCTCCCCATCTACAGCGGAGGGCTGGGCATATTGGCCGGCGATTTCCTCAAAGCCGCCAGTGACCTGGGCGTACCGCTGATCGGAGTCGGGTTGTTGTGGCAGCAAGGATACTTCCGACAGACCTTGAATTCCGCCGGCGAGCAGATCGAGTTCTTCCCCTACAACGACCCCGGTCAACTGCCCATCACGCCCCTCCGTGACGCTGAGGGAGAGTGGGTCACCGTCACGCTGCAGTTCCCGCGCCGGGAGGTCCATCTCCGAGCGTGGCAGGTCCGCGCCGGGCGGGTACGGCTGTATCTGCTCGATTCGAACGACTTGATAAACAGCCCTGCCGATCGAGGTATTACGAGTGAATTGTACGGGGGTGGCCCTGAGATCCGCCTGCAGCAGGAGATGGTCCTCGGCATCGGGGGTTGGCGGTTACTCCGTCAACTGGGTCTGCAACCCGATATCTGTCACCTCAACGAAGGCCACGCCGCCCTCGCCGTACTGGAGCGGGCCCGTTCGTACATGAAGGACTACGGACAGCCGTTCGACGTAGCCCTCACGGCCACCAGGGCGGGCAATCTCTTCACTACTCACACACCGGTGGCGGCGGGATTCGACCGCTTTCCCCCCGGGCTCGTCGCTGAATACCTGGGGGAGTACGCCGAGGAACTCGGCATCGGGTTGGGACGGTTGCTGACACTGGGCCGGTGCCCGGCCGAAGCCTGGTGTGCGCTGGAAGGCGCGGGTGAGACGGGCGGGTCCGACGACGCGACCACTGGTGGCGGCGGGAACGAGCCCTTCAACATGGCCTATCTGGCCATCCGCGGTAGCGGGGCCGTCAACGGCGTCAGCCGGCTCCACGGCGAGGTGAGCCGCGGCCTCTTCCAATGTCTGTTCCCGCGCTGGCCCCGTCAGGAGGTCCCCATAGGCCACGTGACCAACGGCGTGCACGTCCCCTCTTGGGACTCGAAAGAGGCCGACGCCCTGTGGACCAACATATGCGGCAAAGGGCGCTGGCTGGGTGGCCTCACGGGTTTGAGTGACGCCATCCGCCAGGTGAAGGACGAGGACCTTTGGGCCTTCCGCAATGTCAGCAGACAGAAGCTAGTGGCAGTGGCCCGCGAGCATCTGACCCGTCAAGGTCCGGTGGCGGGCAGCCTGGAGAGTCTGGCTCACGACCCGAGTTGCGTGTGTGACCCGGGCGTGCTCACTCTGGGTTTTGCCCGGCGCTTCGCCACCTACAAGCGGGCCAACCTCCTGCTGCACGATCCCGCCCGCCTCGAGCGCCTGCTCTGCGGCGACGATGCCAAGATCCAGCTGGTCCTAGCCGGGAAGGCCCACCCGGCCGATGCGGCGGGCAAGGCGATGATCAAGCAGTGGGCCGGTTTCATCGAGCACTGCATGGTGAGACCGCACGTCATCTTCTTGGTCGACTACGACATGGGGGTCGCCGAGGATCTGGTGCACGGGGTGGACGTCTGGCTCAACACCCCCCGCAGGCCGTGGGAGGCAAGTGGGACGAGCGGCATGAAGATCCTTGTGAACGGCGGCCTGAACCTGTCAGAGCTCGACGGATGGTGGGCCGAGGCCTACCATTCCGAGGTGGGCTGGGCCATCGGTGACGGCCTGGAGCACGGGTCCGATCCAGGCTGGGACGCGGCCGAAGCCGAGCATCTATATCACCTGTTGGAGAACGAGATCATCCCTGAGTTCTACGACCGGGATGAGCGGGGGATACCCCGCCGGTGGATCGCGCGGGTCCGGGAGAGTATGGCCCGCTTGACTCCCCAGTTCTCGACCAATCGCATGATGCAGGATTACCTGGACCGCTATTACCTCCCCAGTGCGGCCGCCTACCGCCGGCGCACGCTCCCGCCCGGCCTGGGAGGCGCGGGGCTGCCGTCGCCCGGCGCAGGGGCCTCGCCGCCCGGACCAGGGGTCTCACCGCCCGCGCCGGCCGCCGACATAGAGGCGTGGCGGACGCAGCTCGACCAGCACTGGAACGAGATCGCCTTTTTGGACTACTCCATCCAGACGGACACCGGCCCTGAAGGCGGCACATACACCGTCCGGGTGGAACTGGCGCTGGGGAATATCCCGCCGGGTGCCGTACTCGTGGAACTCTATGCCGATCCGCTGGATGAAGGCGTACCGGAGCGCCATGCCCTTATGACCGATACGGCCATCTTCGGCAGAGGAGCGGCAACCGCGCCCGGGTCTTACAGCTTCCAGGCTGTTCTGCCGGCCACCCGTCCTGCCGGTGACTACACCCCGCGGGTCATTCCCCGGCACGCGTCCGCGAGCGTCCCCCTGGAGGCGGGCCACATACTCTGGTACCGGTAGTTCCGATAGCTGGTAGACCCGGCGACCGATAGCCCCCGCGGCCCACAGCCGGCGCGGTAGCCTCAGCACTGGTCACCGCATAACCGGTCCGGCCCTCACCCAGTCGGCAGCCGCACGACGAACCGTGCTCCACCGGAGTCTGACACGGCCTCTACCTTCACGTCCCCGGAGGCCGCCCGCGCCAATCTCCGGGCCAGCGGTAGACCCAGGCCGGCACCCCGAGAGACGCCCCCCATCGATGCGGCCGCCGAGCCCCGCACCCCCGGCTCGAAGATCCTGTCCTTCTCTTCCTCGGTCACACCGGGACCATCATCCTCCACGGTGAAGACGACTTCCTTGCCGTTGCGCGCCGCGCCCAACGTCACCGTGCTCTTGGCGAAGCGGCAGGCGTTCTCCACCACCGGCTGGATGATCTGCAGGGCGATATCCCGCTCCACCCCAATGTGTAGGCTGCGCAACGGAGGCTCCACCCTCACCCTCACCCTGTTCTCGGCCGCCAGGACCCCCACGGAGCCCGCCGCTTCATCGAGCACCTGCCAAACATCCGCCCGACCGCGCGCAAGGCTGCCCTCTTCATGTGCGGCCGCCATCAAGGCCTCCACAGTCCGGGTCATCTGGTCCGCGCTCTGAGAGACTGAGGTCAGGGCTTCCTGATAGTAGTCGGGGTCACGTTGCCGGCGCAGAGCCAGTTCGGCCTCGGCCTTGATCTTCGCCAGTGGAGTGCGCAACTGGTGCGATACCTCTGCCGAGAAACGGCGCTCGCGACGCAGGCCGGCCGCCAACCGGTCGAGCATGCCGTCCAGCGTGGAGGCCAGCTGGGTCACCTCGTCATGCGGCTCTCCCATCTCGAAGCGCCGGTCGAGATCGGCGGTACTCCAGGCTTCTGCTTCTGCGGTCATGCGCGAGACCGGACGGAAGGCGGCGTTGAGCACCCACCTTCCCACGAAGCCCAGCAGGAGCAGCAGGACCAACGCCAGTGCCCCAGTGGCCAGCAGGGTCATCCGCAGATTGTAGTTGTAGGAACCCATCCAGAGCCCGGAGACGATGGTGCCTATGCGCTCCTCCTCGTAGTAGAGAGGCACTCCGTAGAGACGTACCTCCTGCTCGGGCACATCCAGGTACTGGGCCGGTTGACCATCCAGCGACTTCGCCGCCGCCTGGAGATTGGGCTCGACGTTGGGCGCGCTCACAGTGGCCCCGCTCACGAACACCCAGATCTGGGTGCCGAACTCCTGGATCTCGCCGGTCGGTTGAGGGAGAGTCACGCGTCCGTTGCTGATGGTTATCCTGCTGCTCTCATCGAGGGCCAGGTTCTTGAGGCGATCATCCGCATCCGAACGGAAGCTGACGGACAGCAGATAGTTGAAGGCGACGGTCATGACGATAAGCGCAACCGCCACGGTGGCCAGCACCGCCAGCAACAGGCGATCGCGTACACCCATGCGCGCGAACCAGCGCTTCACACCGCGCTCCACGCCGGCCTCACCGTAGCGAGTAGCCCACTCCGCGTACCGTCACGATCTGCGGCGCCCCGGGAAGTGTGCAGATCTTTCGGCGCAGGCGCGCTATGTAGGCGTCCAGACTGTTGTCGTAAACGATGGCCCCGTGGGACCATCCCGTTTCTATCAAAGCCTTTCGCCGTATCGCCTCCCCCGGGGATGAGGCCAACTTGGCCAGGAGGCGGAACTCGGTGGGAGTGAGCGGCACGGTCTCAGCACCGAAGGTGACGGCGTGCTTGGCCGGATCGAGGATCAGACCGGCCGCTTCCATGGTGCGTTCGGCGCCGCTGCGGCGTATCAACGCCTCCAGCCGCGCCAGTAACTCGGCAAAGGCAAACGGCTTGCAGAGATAATCGTCTCCGCCCACGTTGAAGCCGGAGAGCCGGTCGGAGAGGGTGTCCCGGGCGGTCAAGAACAGGACCGGAGCCTTCACCCCTTGGGCACGGAGGGCCTGACACACGTCGCGGCCGTCGGTGTCGGGGAGTCCTATGTCGATGATGAATAGTTCAGGGATGGCCTCGGCCGTCTTGCGGAGCAGCTCGGAGCCGGTGGCGTAGCCCTGCACCTCATAGCCCTCCTCACGCAGACCTCGCACGAGCAAGGAACGCATCTGAGGGTCGTCCTCCAGAACGAAGATGCGTGGTTCTATCATGGTGAACGTAGTATGGCCCGCCGCGCGGCTGCGCACAAGCGCAGCCGCGCCGACGTCCTATCGCAGACGACGGCGCGAACAAGGGAGAACTGATCGGGATTCACACGGCGGGCGCGGCACCCGGTGCTACCGGGTGCCGCTTACGCCGTCTCCGCCGTGTGGGCGTGGTGGTGTCTCGCCCCGGTTGGGTCCGACATCCACCGGACAGGGTTGGGGCCACAGCTCAGGAGGGGGGTTGAGCAATGCTGTGTGACTCCATGACCGTATGTTTGCACGCCTTTCCTGAACTCATCCTGAACACGTATACGTGATACATTGCGGGACGTGCCTGATGAGATCGACAGCCGTGATGTCCCTAGACGCATCTTCGACTCCTGTGGCGATCAGACGATCGTCCTCTCCACCCACGCCCTCACCAAGGACTTCAAGAACCTCCGGGCCGTCGACAGCCTCGATCTCTCTGTGTGCCGTGGAGACATCTACGGCTTCCTTGGCCCTAATGGAGCGGGTAAGACCACCACTATCCGCCTGATCTTCGGACTCACCTACCCGACTACCGGGTATGCTCAGATTCTCGACTATCGGTTACCTGAACGCCGCCAGGAGGCCCTTCGGCACGTGGGCGGATTCGTAGACGATCCCATGTTCTACGGCAACATGACCGCCCGCCGCAATCTGCGCATGCTGGGCCGCATGAACGGAGAAGTCAGTGAGGAGCGCATCACCGAGGTGTTGGAGATGGTCGGCCTGTCCGACAGAGGCAGGTCGAAAGTCGGCAGCTACTCCCACGGAATGCGCCAGCGGTTAGGTATCGCTCTCGCCCTTATCCACAACCCCGACCTGGTGGTCCTCGACGAGCCGACCAGTGGGCTCGACCCTCAAGGCATGAAGGACGTGCGCGAGCTCATCCGTCAGTTGGGAAGACAGGGAACGACCGTCTTCTTGTCGTCTCACCTCCTCCACGAGGTGGAGCTGGTCTGTAACCGGGCGGCCATCATGCGTAAGGGCAGAGTCGTTGTGCAGGGGCCGGTATCCGAGCTCCGCCCTTCAGCCAATGCCGTCAAGGTCCTCACCGGCGACCAGGGACGAGCCCTGGAGGTGTTGCGCGGCTTGGTAGGGACCGGCGGCGTGCGCGAGGACGAGGAGTATCTGGTCATCCAAGGCGACGAGGAGTTGGTTCCCGAGGCGGTGCGTCGCCTTGTTGCCGACCGGATCGACGTGCTGGCCGTGGTGCCCGCCATCGAGCAGGGCCTGGAGGACATGTTCCTCGAGCTGACGGCCCGCGAGGAAGAGAGGGGCCGAGCGTGAGCCACCTCCGCCGTGAGTTCGTAAAGATACTCTTTCAGAAACGGACGTATTTCGGCTGGGCAGGCCTGTTCCTCATCCCCTGGCTGATTACCATCGCCATGCGACTGTCCAACGAAGGGCCTCCTCCTCCCGACCAGGGCGGTCCTGAGTTCGTCTTCCTCATCACCAGCAACGGCCTCTACGTCGCACTGGCCTCGTTGTTCGCCCTTGTCAATTTCCTGCTCCCTCTCCTCGCCTCCATGTCGGGCAGTCAGACCATAGCCGGCGAAGCGGAGAACGGCACCTTGAGGACGGTACTGATGCAGCCGGTACGGCGAGGGGCCCTCCTCATGGCCAAATGGTTCATCGCGAACGTGTATATCGCCATAGGCCTGATCATCCTCTTGGTGAGTGCGCTCGCCGCCGGGGGCGCCTTCTTCGGCTTCGACCGCATGATGCTGTTCAGCGGACAGACGGTAAGCGTGGGCCACGGGATCGGCCTGATCTGCGTCGCCTACTTGTTCGCCTTCCTGGCCATGGCCACCGTGGTATCGCTGGCAGTGACGTTCTCCACGCTGACCAATTCGGGCCTCACAGCCGTCGCCGCGGCCCTGGTGCTCGTCATCGTCATGCTGGTGCTGGGGGGCTTCAGCGTCTTCGACTTCTTGGAGCCCTATCTCTTCACCAGCCACTTCGACGCATGGGTCAACTTCTTCCAGAGCCCCATAGAATGGGCTCCCATCGGCGAAGCGCTCCTTAACTTCGCCGTCTGGATCGTGGGGCTGACCACCGTCGCCTGGTTGATATTCCGGCGCAAGGACATCCTTTCCTAGCCCACTGTTCGCCTTCCGCCGCCGCTCTCCACTACGTCTTCCATTTTGACTGCCCGGTTGGTTGTCCCTGCAGTCTTGTCCCTTTAGCCTGGAGCCCTCGATGCCGACACAATCCTTATGCAGAGGGAGGGTCTGAAGCCCCTGAAATGACCGGAGAATCGTGGATATCGGACTGACGCTGGGTCTTGCATTACTTATCATCACCGTCCCCGTAGCCCTGGGGCTAGGCGTGTTTGCCTGGCGCTCCCGTGAGCTTCCGGGAGCGCTCACCTTCGCCGTCATGGTCCCCCTGGCGGCGTTGTGGGCCCTGGCCGGCGTGGGCGAGTTGGTGGCGGAGACCCTCGAAGCCAAACTCATCTGGGCCAACGTCCAGTACATATCGATAGCCCTGTTCCCGGTGGCCTGGTTGACCCTGGCCCTCGACCACACCGGACGACGCGCGTGGCTCACGCGGGCGCGGGTCATGGCGCTCTGCGTCATCCCGCTGACGACCCAGGTGATCCTGTGGACCGACAGCTATCACCACCTCATGAGAGCAACCGTCTGGCTGGAGACCTCGGGCGCCTATCCCGTTGTGGGTCGCACTTTCGGTCCCTGGTTCTGGGTCCACTGCACATACAGTTACGCCCTCATGGGTTTGGCCATCACCATCATCATCGCCGCCGCCATCACCACTCCCTGCTTCTACCGCCGTCAGCCACTGGCACTTCTCGTGGGTTCTCTGATCCCCCTGGCAGTGAACGTCGTCTTCGTGTTCTTCCCCGAGATAGCGCCCGGCTTCGACTACACACCGGCGGCCATCTCCTTGGGAGGCGTCATCATCGCCTGGAGCATGTTCCAGATCCATGTCTTCAGCCTGGGGCCCGTGGCCAGACACACACTGGTGGAGAACATGCCCGACGGGGTGCTGGTGCTGGATCAAGACGATCGCGTCATCGACCTCAACAGATCAGCGCAGGAGCTGATCGGCCGGCCCGTCTCTTCCACCCTGGCCCGGCCGATCTCACTATCCTGGGAGCCATGGTCGGAGATTGCCGTCCCCCAAGCCGCAAACACCGGCCAAGCCGAGCTGCAACTGGGTAGCGGAGGCGGCAGGCGCCACTACGAGGTGAAGTGGTCTCCGCTCATCCGCCATAGACGCCCGGCAGGACGTGTCGTAGTGCTCCGCGATGTGACCGAACGTGTCCTCATGGAGGAGAATCTGCGACATCAGACCCTGACCGACGGCCTCACCGGCCTTCCGAACAGAGCCCTTTTCATGGCCAGATTGGAAGACGCCATCCGGCTGGCCCGGCGCCACGAGGGTGCCGTCTTCGCCGTCATGATCCTAGACTTGGACTGGTTCAAGCTGATCAACGACACTATCGGCCATCTGGCCGGGGACGCCCTCCTACGGAGCGTAGCCGTCAAGTTGAAGGACTGTATCCGAGAAGTGGACACCGTGGCTCGCATGGGAGGCGACGAGTTCATGATCCTGTTGAACTCCATCACGAGCGCGCGCGATGTGCTGCCCATCCTAGACCGCATACAAGAGGAGCTACGCTCACCTGTCTACTTCAAACAGCACGAGATGGCTGCGGCCTGCAGCATGGGCGTAGTCATGTGGAATCCTTCTTATGATGACCCGGAGAGCCTGTTGCGGGCCGCCGACGCGGCTATGTACCAAGCAAAGGAGGGAGGCCGAGGTTGCTACCGCATCTTCGACGAGGAGATGCACAAGTCAGTCATGCGCACCCGCAAGGCCGAAGCCGATTTGCTGGCCGGCATCCGCCGCGACAGCTTCTCGCTGGCCTATCAGCCGATCATCGAGCTGGAAACGGGCAGGATCCGCTCCCTCGAGGCGCTCATGCGCTGGCATCACCCCGAGCGCGGCATAGTTCTCCCCGAAGACTTCGTGACTCTGGCCGAGAGCAGCGGCCTGATTGTGCCCTTGGGCGAGATGGCATTTGAGAAGGTCTGTGACCAGATCAGCCGATGGCGATCGGACACCGACCCCATGATGGACTTTTCGGTGAGCGTGAATCTAAGTCCTCGCCAGTTGATAGAGCCGGGATTCGTCGGGATGGTGATGGACCGTCTGGCCGAATGGCAGATCCAACCAGACCACCTCACGCTCGAAATCACAGAGACGGCTCTCATCCGCGACCCGCTGAAGTCCAGAAGGATCATGCAGGATCTGCGAGACATGGGAATACGGCTGTGCCTGGACGATTTCGGCACCGGCTGGTCGTCACTCCAGCATCTCACCACGTTCCCCGTGCAGGAGTTGAAGATCGACAACGTCTTCATCTCTAAGATCGCCCGAGGGAACACCGATTTCGAGGTGGTCCGGTCGCTGATCGCCCTGGCCCACACCCTCGGCCTGCAGGTCACAGCCGAGGGCATTGAGAACATCGGGCAGTGGCTCTTGTTGCAGGAGATAGGCTGCGACTGTGGTCAAGGGTACTACGCCGGCGGTCCGATGGAGCCGGTCGTACTTACCCAGTACCTTGAAGACCTGAAGCGCGGGAGTTGTCCGTGGCGCGGACCGGTAGTCGGCCCAGATGGGCGGCGCGCCACTCCAGGCGAGACCGCGCTCCCGCGTGAGGACAGCAGGCCTGTTTGGCGACCCCAGAAACCGCGCCCTATCCCAGGTGGACTTCCTCTCCAGTGAGAAAATACCGGAGTCTCTCACTCAGATTCACCGCGTGATCCCCGATTCGCTCCAGGTAGCGACCCACCATAGCCAGCCGTATGGCGGAAGCAAGGCTGTCTTCGCCCTTCAGTTCCACCAGCTTCTCGATGAGCCGCGTGTGCAGCTCGTCCAGCACGTCGTCTCGCGCGGCGATGTCGGCCGCCTGTCCATCGTCTTTGGCCGCCCAGGCGTCGATGGCCGCGGCCATGACGGCAGCCGCCGTCTGACCCATCTCCGCCACCAGAGCCCTCACCGGCTTCAGTTCCGGCTGGCAGAAGTCCTCAACCTGCGCCAGTTTCGCGATGTTGTAGCAGAGATCGCCCGCCCTCTCCAGATCGTTGACGATTCTGAGGATGGCCACGATCAGTCGTAGATCTCCCGCCACCGGAGCCTGCTGGGCGAGCAACGTTAGCGAACGCTTCTCGATGTCCAAGAACAGTGCGTCGATCTCATCGTCACCGTCACGGACCTTCTGCGCCAGTTCCCTATCGCACTCGATCAGCGCCGTGGTCGCCCTCTGGGTGCTCTGCTCGACCAGCGCCCCCATGCGCACTATCCCCTGGTCGAGGCTCTCCAGTTCCTTGTGGAATGCGTCTCGCATGTCTCCTTGCCTTCCCTTCGGCGCCGCTTATCCGAAGCGACCCGACACGTAGTCTTCCGTCCGCTTGTCCCTTGGCTTCGTGAAGATCTGGCCGGTATCGCCGAACTCCACGAGTATCCCCCAGCGGGCTGATGTGGCTTCGTCCACTTCGGTGTAGAGAAAGGCGGTCTCGTCGGAGACACGCGCAGCCTGCTGCATATTGTGAGTAACAATGACGATGGAGTAATCCTGCTTGAGCTCCTGCATGAGGTCTTCGATCCGCACGGTAGCGATGGGGTCCAGAGCGGAGGCAGGCTCGTCCATGAGTATCACATCCGGCTCCACCGCGATGGCCCGGGCGATGCAGAGGCGCTGCTGTTGCCCACCCGAGAGGTCGAGGGCGCTCTTCTTGAGCTGGGTCTTGACCTCATCCCAGAGCGCCGCACGCCGCAACGACTTCTCCACCAGTTCGTCCATATCTCCCTTGTACCCGTTGATCTTGGCGCCGAAGGCTATGTTGTCGTAGATGGACTTGGGAAAAGGGTTGGGACGCTGAAAGACCATGCCGATATGACGCCGCACCACCACCGGGTCGACTCCCGGAGCATAGATGTTCTCCCCGTGATAGAGGATCTCCCCGTCCACCCGCGCCCCGGGGATGAGCTCGTTCATGCGATTGAAACAGCGGATGAGCGTGCTCTTGCCACATCCCGACGGCCCGATGATGGCTGTGATCCGACGAGGGCGGATGTCCATACTGACGCCCTTTAAGGCGACGTTCTTGCCGTAATGCACGCTCAGATCACGGACGGTGAAGACCGGCTGCTCCGCGAAACCCTGCTGCTCGGCAGCGAAGCCCCATCGTTCCTCTGAGCCGTGACGTGCGGCCACCGCCGCAAGGGAGGACACACCCGCTTCCTCTTGTTCAAGATGGGTGATTTCGTCGTTCATCGAGATATGCGGCTCCTTGAGGCCACCACTCGGGCCACGATGGTAAATACCAGTACGATGATGAGCAATTCAAGAGCTCCTGCCCAGGCCCTGGCCTGTCCCGCCGCGAACGGGTTCCTCGCTCCGTCGAAGATCGCCAAGGTGAGTGAGGATATGGGCGCCCCCCAGAGTTTCGCGGTCAACTGGTACGACCCCAGCGCAGTGAGGATCAGCGGAGCCGTCTCTCCGGCAGCCCGGGCCACAGCCAGCATGACCCCGGTGACGATGCCCGGGGCAGCCGACGGCAAGATGACCCGCAGGATCGTCTGCCACTTGGCTGCGCCCAGTGCGTAACTGGCGTCCTTCAACTCATTCGGGACCAGTTTCAGCATCTCCTCCGTCGACCTTACGATGATGGGCATCATGATTATGGCCAGGGCGGCAGCGCCCATCAGAGCCCCAAAACCGAACTGAACCACCAGCGCCGTGTAGACGAACAAGCCCACGAACACCGAGGGCACGCCGGTCATCACATCGGAAAAGAAACGGATGAGGTTGGCCAACCAGTTCTTCTTGCCGTATTCCACCAGATAGACTGCTGCCAGTACCCCCAGAGGGATGGACACTACGCTCGCCAGGCCGACCATGATCAGAGTGCCCACCAGGCCGTTGAGAAAGCCCCCACCCTCGCGCCGGAAGCTGAAGGGCATCGAGCTGGTCAGGAACTCCCAGTCCATGGTGGCGATGCCTTTCGCGGTGATCTGATAGAGGATCAGGACCACTGGTATCATGGTAAGACCAACCGCTAGAAGCACGAGGGTGCTGTTCCGGCGGTTGCGCCAGACCCGTCTCCGGGTGGGACGGCATTCCGCGAGCGACAAGCCGGGAGCCATTCTGCCGCCCGCCCAGTGACCCGAGTCTTCCCCGGTCGGGGGGACTGCGTCTCTATCTGTGCCCAGGGCCGGTGTCCGTCTCTTGCTCACACCCGGTTGAACCTCCATACCAGGGCACGGGCGCCCATATTGATGATGATCGTCATCACGAACAGAACGACTCCCACGCCGACCAGAGCCCTTATGTGGTCGCCGGTGGCTTCCTGGAATTGGTTGGCTATCACGGCAGCCATCGAATAGCCGGGCCTGAGGATGGACGTGTCAAGTCTGACCGCCGAGCCGATGAGCAGTGCGACTGCGATGGTCTCTCCGAGAGCCCGGCCGAGACCCAGCATGGTCGCCCCCACGATCCCCGCTCTGCCCCGAGGTAATACCGCCTGCCGGATCATCTCCCACTTGGTGGCCCCCAGGGCGTAAGCTGCATGCCGGTCGGAATCGGGAACGGTCGCGAACACTTCCCGACAGAGGGAGGTGATGATAGGCGTGACCATGACTGCCAGTATCACCCCCGCGCCGAAGTAGGACAGTCCGGACGCCGGTCCCTTGAAGATGGGAATAAAGCCGAGATATTTGGCCAGGAAGTCGGCTACCGGTTGGAGGAAGATCGGCAGCAACACGAACACTCCCCATAGACCGTAGATGACACTCGGGACCGCAGCGAGCAGGTCCACGCAGTACCCGATCGGGCCTTTCACCCGCTTGGGTGAGTACTCGGTCAGGAAGAGGGACACGCCCAGACTGAGCGGGACCGCGATCACCAGCGCGATCACCGAAGTGACGATGGTGCCATAAATGAAAGCTAAAGCTCCGAACTGCCCGTCGCCCGGGCGCCATTCGCTGCTGGTAATGAACGAGATCCCCTGTGAGCTGAACACCGGGAGCGCCGTCCCGGTGGTCGAGACCACCATCCAGGCGAGGACCAGCAGTATCAGCACTCCCGAGAGGGCCGCAAAGATGGCGAAGAGGGAGTCGCCCTTGCGGCCGGCTCCCTTTCGCCCCCGACGACCCGCGGACAGAGTCGTGGCTGTGGCCATATCAGAAGGTGCTGATCGAACCGATCTTCTCAAGAGACAGGGCCTTCAGTTCGTCGGACAGAGGTGCGTAACCGAGTTCTTCAGCCAACCAGGTCCCGTCGTTCAGGGACCAAGTGAGCCAGGCCTTGAGGACCTCCACCTTCGCCGCATCCTTCATCTTGTCGAACACGAGGATCCAAGTGGCGCCGACAATGGGATACGCCTCAGTCCCAGTACTGTTGGAGGCAGAGAAGCGCAGATCCTCCGGGAACTCTACGCCCACGGCCGCAGCCGAGGTGGAATCAAGGCTGGGGGCGACGAAGTTGCCGGCCTGGTTCTTGAGGGTGACCATGGGAAGACCAGACTCGGTGGCATAGGAGAGTTCAACGTACCCGATGCTGCCCGCCTGCTGCTGCACCACCGCGGCCACTCCGTCGTTGCCTTGACCGCCGATGCCCACCGGCCACGTCACCTCCTTGCCCTTGCCCACTTCCTCGGCCCACTCGGCCGACGCCTGGTCCAGGTAGCCGGTGAAGATACTGGTGGTACCGGAGGAGTCGGACCGATGGACCACCTGGATGGCCTGGTCGGGGAGCTCCACGTCCGGGTTAAGAGCAACCAGGGCCGGATCGTTCCAGGTGCCGATGGATCCTAGAAAAATGCCGGCCAGAGTCTCAGGGTCGAGCTTGAGTTCCTCGACACCTTCAAGGTTATACGCCGGCACAACAGCACCG
>Ga0123328_1002169_pt1 | contig 18029 bp, 18 predicted proteins | sample BioC12SIPDNA_2_FD_89702 | JGI IMG/M metagenome (GOLD analysis project Ga0123328, IMG submission 89702) | Anaerobic biogas reactor microbial communites from Washington, USA - Biogas_R1_A C12 SIP DNA | ecosystem: Engineered > Bioreactor > Anaerobic > Unclassified | place: Washington, USA...
CGCTCCTCCGCGCAGCTGACCCCCGAGGAGAAGAACGCCCTGTCGCACCGCGGCCGGGCACTGGCCCAGCTGGTGGAGGTCATGGCCGACCTCGCGGGCTAGGATGCCAGGAATGACCCCGCTGCACACCGACGACCCGCGTAACCGTCCGAGCCACCCCTCCGGTGAACGCCAGTACGTGCTCACCCTCGGCTGCCCGGACGACACCGGAATCGTGTCCAAGCTCGCCACCTTCCTCGCCGAGAAGGGTGGCTGGATCACCGAGGCCGCCTACTTCACCGACCCGGAGAACAACTGGTTCTTCACCCGCCAGGCCATCCGGGCGGAGTCCGTCTCCGAATCCATCGAGGAGCTGCGCGAGGCCTTCGAGCCCATCGCCGCCGAGTTCGGTCCCCGCGCCCAGTGGCGGCTGTGGGACACCGCCGAACTGAAGAAGGCCGTCCTCCTCGTCTCCCGCGAGGGCCACTGCCTGCATGATCTGCTCGGCCGTGTCGCGGAGAATGACTACCCCATGGAGGTCGTCGCCGTCGTGGGCAACCACGAGAACCTCGCCTACATCGCCGAGAACCACGGCGTGCCGTTCTACCACGTGCCCTTCCCCAAGGACGCCGTGGGCAAGCGACGGGCGTTCGAGGAGGTCGCGGAGATCGTCAACGGTTACGAGCCCGACGCCATCGTCCTCGCCCGCTTCATGCAGATCCTCCCGCCCGACTTCTGCGAGATGTGGGCCGGGCGGGTCCTCAACATCCACCACAGCTTCCTGCCCTCGTTCATGGGTGCCCGGCCGTACCACCAGGCCCACAAACGCGGCGTGAAGCTCATCGGCGCGACCTGCCACTACGCCACCCCGGATCTTGACGACGGCCCCATCATCGAGCAGGACGTCATCCGCGTGACCCACAAGGACACCCCGGAGGAGATGCAGCGCCTGGGGCGTGACGCCGAGAAGCGCGTCCTCGCCCGCGGCCTGCGCTACCACCTCGAGGACCGCGTCCTCGTCTACGGCAACCGCACCGTCGTCTTCGACTGATCAGCTCAGGCGAGCTGGAACTTCTCCTTGACCTCGCGGCGGCGGTTCGCCTCGACGATGAAGGAGAGGAAGGGGACCACGCCCGAGATGGCGGTGGTGAACCAGACGACCGGGGTCCAGCGGGCCTTGAGCCCGAGGTTGAGGGTGGCCAGCAGGTAGATCATGTAGGCCCAGCCGTGGAGGATGGCCACCCAGGTGGCCCAGGTGGGCATCTCCATGTCGAGGACGTACTCCATGACCATGCGGACGACCAGCAGCAGCAGGAAGACGCCGGTCACCCAGGCGGCGACGGAGAAGATGCTCAGCGCGGTGCGCACGCGCTTCTGGCGCTCGGGGTGGATCTTCGGGGCGGTCTGGGTGCTCATGGGGTGCTGTCTCCGGGGTTTCGGGGTGCTCGGGGGTCTCGGGATGCGCGGCGGCGCGGGGTGTTGAGCTCGTTGAAGGTGTCGACGTCGATGGTGGGACGTTCGGGAAGGAAGCCCTCGTCGATCTCGGTGACGCGTTCGCCGAACTGCTTCTCGTCGGCCTGGTAGAGGAAGTCGGGGTCGTCGGCGTTGTTCCTCGCGTCGATCATGTCGTTCTCGTACTCGAGGTACTTGCGGTACGCGAAGATGAAGAAGGCGCCGAACAGCGGCCACTGCAGGGCGTAGCCGAGGTTCTGGAACGTGCCCGACCCCTCCTGGAAGCGGCTCCACTGCCACCAGGCGAGAGCGAGGGTGCCGACGACGGCGAGGGTGAGGAAGACCAGGTGCGAGGCCCGCACCTTCTTCCGTTCCCGTTTCGGTCCCTTGTTGTCGCTCACGAACCCATACCCTACCTCCTATCCATCGAAAGGTGGAGTCCGGGTTGTGACGGTGCCGCACCAGCTCCGTTGTATGATTCCGGGAGTCACGCGCCCGTGGCGGAACTGGCAGACGCGCTGGATTTAGGTTCCAGTGTCTTCGGACGTGGGAGTTCAAGTCTCCCCGGGCGCACCACAATTTTTCTTCTCGGGGGGAGAGGATGTTCGGCGGCAGGGGGGACGCCCGGTGCTGTATTTTGTTCATCGGCGAGCCGCGCGGGCGGGTCGGCCGTCTCGGAATGGTGACCTGCGGGAACGGCAGTTTTCACGGCGAATGGCGACGGCCAAAGTATAAGCTTTCGGAGATGTGTTGTGGAACACTGTAGGGGTAGTAATTTCCGCATACGTTCCAGGGTCCACCACACCGGTGGTCGGGCCCTCATCACCTTCCGAAGGGATCGTCAATGGCTACGAATTACGAGGGCAACCGCCCCCAGGATGCGGCGAAGGACGAAGCAGCCCGCGTCGCCGACCACGCCAAGGGGGCCGCGCAGGATGTCGCCGGCTCCGCAACCCGAGAGGCACGTCAGGTCGCCGGAGAGGCCACCGACCAGATCCGTTCCCTGGTCTCCTCGGCCCGCGATGAGGCTTACGTCCAGGCGGCCGGCCAACAGGAGAAGCTGGCGGGCCAGTCCCGAATCGTCTCCGACGACCTGCAGCGACTCTCCCGGGGCGAACGCCCGCAGTCCGACCTGGTTAACCAAGGCCTGTCCGTCGTCTCGCAGAGGGTGGAGGAGTTCACCACCCAACTCGAGAGCAAGGAGCCGGCGGAGCTCGTCCGGGACGTGCGCCGATTTGCCGCCCGCCGCCGGAATCGGGCTCGTGGCCGGCCGGCTGACCCGCGGCCTGTCTGACGGGGATGACGAGCACACGGCAGCCGGCCAATACCGCATTCCGTCGGCGCCGGGCGCCTACGGCCCGCCGTCGACCAACCCGGGCGCCCCGGCAGTGGCCGACGGTGAGCCCGGTTATGACGAGACCCCCGAGTTCACTGCCACGGGGCAGCACTTCGGGCGTCTTCCGGGGGAGGATGTGCCGGACGTCGATCCCGCGCGTGACCCCTTCACCGGCTTCGACCACCCGGAGGATCGACGATGACATCAGGTCAGTATCGAGCCGGTGGCTCGACCCCCGCAGGGGAGACCCCCGCCTACGGACGTTCGCACCCGGCCCCGGATTCTGAGGCGGAGGTGCGGGCCCGGAACGAGTCTCTCGGCGAGATGTTCTCGAGCTTCTCGCGGAACATCTCGACGCTCCTCCGGCAGGAGGTCCAGCTGGCCAAGGCGGAGGCCACCCAGACGGCGAAGCAGGGTGGAACGGGCGCGGGCATGGTCGCCGGTGCAGCGCTCGGTGGCGTCTTTACCCTCCTGTTCCTGTCCCTGGCACTGATGTGGGCGCTCGGTTCTGTGATGCATCTCGGCTTCGCCGCAGTCATTGTCGCGGTGATCTGGGCTGTCGTCGCAGCGGTGCTCGCGGCTATGGGTAAAAAGCACTTCGAGAAGATGAAGGATCTGCCGCAGACCCAGGACACTGTCGCGGAAATCCCGCCGACTCTCAATCCCACCAAGGAGACCCCATGAGCAACAACCCTGATGAGATCCGTGCAGACATCGAGCGGACCCGAGGCAACCTCGGCCGGGACGTTGACGCCCTCGCCGAGAAGGTCGATCCCGGCAAGGCCGTCAACCGGCAGGCGGACAAGCTGAAGTCCCGCTGGACCGACCTGCGGGAGTCGGTGTTCGGCAGTGATGATGACGCCGGCGTCGCCGGCGATCAGCGCTACTACGGCACCGGGGGTAGCGGCCAGGGTCGCGCCTCCCAGTGGACCGAGGATGCCCGTGAGGCCGCGGGCAACGCTCCGGACACCATCAAGCGCAAGACCCGCGGTAATCCCCTGGCGGCCGGCGCGATCGCCCTGGGTGCCGGTTGGCTGATCGGTTCGCTCCTCCCGTCCAGTCGGCAGGAGCAGAACGCCGCGGCGATGTTCAAGGATAAGGCGGAGCCCTTGGTCAACGAAGCGAAGTCCGTGGCGCGAGATATGGGGGACAGCCTGCAGCCGCAGGTGCAACAGGCAGTCTCCGACGTCCAGCACAGTGCGCAGGAGAGCGTCGCCCGCGTGAAGGAAGAAGGCCAGCAGCGGACTGCGGATATCCGGCAGGAGTCCCGGCACGCTGCGGAGAACGTCCGCGACACCGCCCGTGACAACTGACCTGCGTCGCGCGTAACGCACTGAGCTGCAGCGGTCCGCAACCGCCGTCGAGACGGTTGCGGGCCGCTAGTGTCGGGGTGATGAGCATCGACCGGATTCTGGACGACTTCTACGAACGTCGCGGCATCGTCCCGCAGGCGGACGTGGTGCCGGATCACGCCTGTCAGGTGTTCGGGCCCGCCCCTGTGACCGATGTCCCCGACTCCGATGTCAGTGGTGATGGTCACAGAACGGCGGATCCGGAGGGGGAGCTGGACGCGGCGCGGGGGGTCGTCGAAAAGCTGCTTCGTTCCTAGACAAACGCATTTTTCCGCGGTTCCTGCGCTGGGGGAACCGGCGAATCCCTCACGTCCGGCCGACGGGCCCGCACGCGCCGAAGGTCAAGACACTCGCCCGAAAGATGACGCTTTCCTCAAGTTTTTGTGGCATATTTGGCTATCAAAACTTTTGGGCATTCGTGCCCGCGTTTTTCGTCATGCACCAGATGCACCAGCAGGAAACACAGGAGCGAGTTCTCACGTGACCGAATACAGCACCTCCTTCGGGACGGACCGACTGATCAACCGCTTCGACCGCGAGCCGTTTGCCCTGGCCTTCTCCGGCCAGGGATTCGACTGGTTGAAGACCCTGCGCTCGGCGGTCGCCGCCGGCGTGGGCACCTCCATCACCTCGCTGGTGGACAGCGCCGCCCAGCGCCTGGCCCCGGTGGCCGACGAACTGGCGGGCACCCGCCCCTTCGGCTTCGACCCCGTCGCCTGGGCGAAGGACGACGACGCCCCGGCCTTCGACTCCGCGCAGGCCGCCGTCAGCGTCGCCGGCATCTTCACCGCGCAGCTCGCGGTGCTCGAGGCACTCGACCGTCAGGGCCTGGACCTCAATCAGGCCGTGGCCAGCATCGGCCACTCCCAGGGCGTGCTCGGCCAGCTGCTCATGGACGGGGAGGCCGAGTCCGACGACCTGCTCGCCATCGCCCAGCTCATCGGTGCCGCCATGACCCGCACCGCGCGTATGACCGGCCTCATCCAGCAGGGTGAGAACATGCCGATGATCGCCGTCAACGGCATCACCCGCGAGCAGCTGCAGCAGGCCATCGACCACGCCTGCCAGGACGTGCCTGAGGAGATCCGCCCGGTCATCGGCCTGCGCAACTCCCGCGACTCCTACGTCCTCGTCGGCCGCCCCCAGGACAACCAGTCCGTCATGGATCTGCTGGAGAAGTTCGCCGCCCGTGACGCCAAGGCCATCGAGCGCAAGGAGCGCGGCGGCACCCCGTTCGCCCCGAAGTTCAACCCGCTGGCCGTGCAGGCCGCGTTCCACCACCCGGCGATGAACGCCGCCGTCGAGCAGACCGTCACCTGGGCCGGGAAGGCCGGGCTGGACACCACCGTCGCCCGCGTCGCCGCCGAGTTCGTGCTCGTGCGTCCCGTGGACTGGCCCGCCGAGATCGACAAGGCCGTCAACGCCGGCGCGGCGTGGATCCTCGAGGTTGGTCCCGACGGCGGCATGAACGCCCTGACCCGCAAGATCGTCGCCGGTCGCGGCGTGGGCACGCTGGATGTGTCCGGCACCGAGGGCCAGGCCGAGCTCTTTGACGCCGGCCTCGCCCCGGAGCTGCCCGTCGACTTCGCCGAGTTCGCCCCCCGCCTGGAGAAGATCAACGGCGTCACCCGCCTGGTGACCAAGTTCACCGAGGTCACCGGCTACAGCCCGATGACCCTGCCGGGCATGACCCCGTCCACCGTCGACCCGGTCATCGTCGCCGCCGCCGCGAACGCCGGCCACTGGGCCGAGCTCGCCGGTGGTGGCCAGGTCATCGAGTCCATGCTCGACGAGAACATCGCCAGGCTCACCGAGCTGCTCGAGCCGGGTGTCAACGCCCAGTTCAACTCCATGTTCCTCAACCCCTACCTGTGGCGCATGCAGGTCGAGGGCAAGCGCATGGTGCCGCGCGCCCGCGCCAACGGCGCCCCCATCGACGGCATCGTCGTCACCGCCGGCATGCCGCCGAAGGACGAGGCCGTCGCCCTCGTCCACGAGCTGCGCGAGGCGAACATCCCGTGGGTCGTGTTCAAGCCGGGTGCGGTCAAGCACGTGAAGAACGTCCTCGCGGTCGCCGACGAGATCCCCGAGATCCCCGTCATCATCCAGGTCGAGGGCGGCAAGGCGGGTGGCCACCACTCGTGGGAGGACCTCGACGAGCTGCTCATCGCCACCTACGCCGAGATCCGTCAGCGCCCGAACACCATCCTCATCGTCGGTGGCGGCATCGGCACCCCCGAGCGCGCCGCCGAGTACATCACCGGCACCTGGGCGCAGTCCCACGAGCTGCCCGTCATGCCGGTCGACGGCATCCTCGTCGGCACCGCCGCCATGGCCACGCTGGAGTCCACCGCGTCCGAGGCCGTCAAGCAGGCGCTTGTCGACGCCCCCGGCTCCGACGAGTGGGCCGGCGCCGGCCGCGTGTCCGGTGGCATCGCCTCCGGCCGCTCCCAGCTGGGTGCGGACCTGCACGAGATCGACAACTCCTTCGCCAGGGCCGGCCGCCTCCTCGACGAGGTCGCCGGCGACGACGAGGCCGCGATCGCCCGCCGCGACGAGATCATCGCCGCGATCGACAAGACCTGTAAGCCCTACTTCGGCGACCTCGAGTCCCTGACCTACGTGCAGTGGCTCAACCGCTACCTGGAGATCTCCGGCCCCTGGGAGGGGGAGTGGATCGACGTCTCCTGGTACAACCGCTTCGTCGAGATGGTCGAGCGCGCCGAGTCGCGCCTCACCGACATCGACCACGGTGAGTTCACCGCCCGCGTCGAGGTGGACGCGGACGCCCCGGGCGCGGCCGTCGAGAAGCTCGCCGAGCTCTACCCCGCCGCCGACAACGACCTGCTGCACCCGGCGGACCGCGCGTGGTTCATGAAGCTGCTGACCAAGCCGGGCAAGCCCGCCAACTTCGTGCCCGTCATCGACGGTGACGTCCGCCGCTGGTGGCGCTCCGACTCGCTGTGGCAGGCGCACCACCCGCGCTACACCGCCGACGAGGTGTGCATCATCCCGGGCACCGCCGCCGTCACCGGCATCACCCGCGCCAACGAGCCCGTCGCCGAGCTGCTGGGCCGCTTCAACCAGGCCTCCATCGACGCCCTCATCGCCGCCGGCGAAGAACCGGTCGAGGTCGAACCTGCCGTCGTCGAGCGCGTCCTCACCGCCCACGGCACCTACTGGGCCGGCCGCCACCAGGCCTCCTTCGTCGAGCGCCTCGGCGACACCGACCAGTGGGCGCTGGCCGACGACCGCGCCTCCGCCACCCACGCCACCACCGGTGCCCGCCTCGTCGCGGAGGACGCCGAGCACGCCGTGCTCACCGTCCCGCTGGCCGGCTCCACCGCCTTCGGCACCACCACGGACCTCACCGTCCGCTTCACCGTGCCCGCGAGCGCCCCGCTGTCCGCCTCCCCGCAGGTCACCCAGGCCGACGCCGAGGCCGCCATGGCCGAGCTCACCCGTGTCGCCGCGGGTGGCACCCTCGCCGAGGTCACCGCCGACGGCACCGCCGAGTGGACCACCACCATCGACGCCGGTGTCCTCGCCGACTACGACAACGTCACCGCCGGCTACCTGCCGAGCGAGCTGGCCGCCTCCGGCACCGCCCCCGACGTGCTCGTCGGCCGCGCCTGGCCCGCGATCTTCGCCGCCGTGCGCTCCGCCGTCATCCCGGGCACCGACTCCGCCTCCGTCGTCGAGGGCATGCTCTCCCTGGTCCACCTCGAGCACCACCTCACCATGCTCGACGAGCTGCCCCAGGTCACCGACGGTGCGGTCACCCTGACCGTCACCGCCACCGCCGACGAGGTCGCCGACACCGACATGGGCCGCCTCGTCGTGGTCCGCGCCCAGCTGGCCGCCGACGGTGAGCCCCTGGCCAAACTGTCCGAGCGCTTCGCCATCCGCGGCCGCAACGGCAACACCACGGCTCGCACCAACACCTCGATCCTGCCGTCCGTCGTGGACACCCCGCGTTCCTTCCGCTCCTTCGCCCGCGTCGTCGCCCCGGAGTCCATGCACCCCTTCGCCGTCGTCTCCGGCGACCGCAACCCCATCCACGTCTCCGACGTGGCCGCCGGCCTCGCCGGCCTGCCGGGCGTCATCGTCCACGGCATGTGGACCTCCGCCATCGGCGAGCTCGTCGCCGGCGCCGGCTTCTCCGAGGACTCCACCACCACGACCCCCGCCAAGGTCGTCGAGTACACCGCCACCATGCTCGCCCCGGTCCTGCCGGGTGCGGTCGTCGAGTTCACCGTCGAGCGCTCCGGCGTGGACAACCGCCCGGGCCACGGCGAGGTCCGGGCCGTCACCGCCATGGTCGACGGCAACCTCGTCATGACCGCCACCGCGGTCCTGGCCGCCCCGACCACCTTCTACGGCTTCCCCGGCCAGGGCATCCAGTCCCAGGGCATGGGCATGGAGTCCCGCGCCTCCTCCGCCGCCGCGCGCGAGATCTGGGACCGGGCCGACCGCCACACCCGCTCGAAGCTGGGCTTCTCGGTGCTGGAGATCGTCAAGAACAACCCGACCGAGGTCACCGTCGCCGGTGAGCGTTTCCACCACCCGGACGGCGTCCTCTTCCTCACCCAGTTCACCCAGGTCGCCATGGCCACCCTCGGCTGCGCCCAGATCGCCGAGATGGCCGAGGCCGACGCCCTCAACCAGCGCGCCTACTTCGCCGGCCACTCCGTCGGTGAGTACAACGCCCTGGCCGCCTACTCCGGTGTGCTCTCCCTCGAGTCCGTCGTGGAGATCGTCTACCGCCGCGGCCTGACCATGCACCGCCTCGTCGAGCGTGACGAGGACGGCAACTCCAACTACGGCCTCGCCGCCCTGCGTCCGAACAAGATGCGCCTGACCGCCGACAACGTCTTCGACTACGTCGCGGGCGTGTCCGAGCGCACCGGCGAGTTCCTGGAGATCGTCAACTACAACATCGCCGGCGTGCAGTACGCCGTCGCCGGCACCCGCGCCGGCCTCAACGCCCTCAAGGCGGACGCCGAGGAGAAGGCACCGGGCCAGCGCGCGTTCATCATGATCCCGGGCATCGATGTGCCCTTCCACTCCAGCCACCTGCGCGACGGCGTGGGCGACTTCCGGGAGCATCTCGACTCGCTCATCCCGGACGCCATCGACCTGGACATCCTCGTCGACCGCTACATCCCGAACCTCGTGGCCCGCCCGTTCGAGCTGACCCGCGAGTTCGTCGAGTCCATCACCGACGTCGTCGACTCCCCGTACATCACCGACATCCTCGCCGACTGGGACTCCGCCCTGGCCGACGAGCAGAAGCTGGCCCGCACCCTGCTCATCGAGCTGCTGGCCTGGCAGTTCGCGTCCCCGGTCCGGTGGATCGAGACGCAGGACCTCATCCTGCGCGACACCGAGCACGGTGGCCTGGGCATCGACCGCTTCGTCGAGGTCGGCGTCGGTTCCGCCCCGACCCTGGCCAACATGATGGGCCAGACCCTGCGTCTGCCGCAGTACGCCGGCTCCGACATCGAGGTCCTCAACGTCGAGCGCGACCGCCCGGTCGTCTTCGCCACCGATGAGCTCGTCCGTGAGGTCCCGGAGGCTCCCGAAGCGGACGCCCCCGCCGAGGAGACCTCCCACGAGGTCAAGTCCGGCCCGGTCACCGCCAATGCCCCGACCGGCGACACCGTCCCGGCCGCCAACCCGGCCCCGGTCGCCGCGGCGGGCGCGGGCACCCCGGACGACATCACCTTCACCCCGGGTGACGCCACCGAGATGCTCATCGCCATCTGGACGAAGGTCCGCCCGGACCAGATGGGTTCCACCGACTCCATCGAGACCCTCGTCGAGGGCGTGTCCTCCCGCCGTAACCAGCTGCTGCTGGACCTCGGCGTGGAGTTCGGTCTCGGCGCCATCGACGGCGCCGCCGACGCGGAGCTCGAGGCCCTCAAGGCCACCGTCACCAAGATGGCCAAGAACTACCAGGCGTTCGGCCCGGTCCTGGGTGACTCCAGCGCCGACGCCCTGCGCCGCATCACCGGCCCGACCGGCAAGAAGCCCGGCTACGTCGCCGAGCGTGTCACCGGCACCTGGCAGCTCGGCCAGGGTTGGGCCGACCACGTCGTCGCCGAGGTCGTCATCGGCGCCCGCGAGGGTGCCTCCCTCCGCGGTGGTGACCTGGCCACCCTCACCCCGGCGTCCCCGTCGTCCGCCGCCGACCTCGACGCGCTTGTCGACGCCGCCGTCCAGGCCGTCGCCGCCCGCCGCGGCGTCGCCGTGGGCCTGCCGTCCGCCGGTGGCGGAGCCGGTGGAGTCGTCGACTCCGCCGCCCTCGGCGAGTTCGCCGAGCAGGTCACGGGCAAGGAGGGCGTGCTCGCCGAGACCGCCCGCACCATCCTCACCCAGCTGGGCATCAGCGAGGTCCCGAGCGACAGCTTCGAGGACACCGAGGACCACTCGGCCCTGTTCGACCTCGTCTCCCGCGAGCTCGGCTCCGACTGGCCCCGCCAGGTCGCGCCGCGCTTCAACGCCGACGAGGCCGTGCTTCTCGACGACCGCTGGGCCTCCGCCCGCGAGGACCTCACCCGCGTCGCCCTCGGCGAGCTCGACGCGGCGGACGTCGACGTCACCGGCGCCGGCGAGAACGTGGCCAAGCAGGCCGAGTACCTCGGCCTGACCGAGCTGGCCGCCCAGGCCCGCGACGACAACGCCCTGGCCTACAGCGCGGATGTCGCCGTGGTCACCGGCGCCTCCCCGAACTCCATCGCCGCCGCCGTGGTCGAGGAGCTGCTCGCCGAGGGGGCGACCGTCGTGGTCACCACCTCCAACCTCTCCCACTCGCGTCTCGAGTACTACAAGGCCCTCTACGCCGGCTCCGCCCGCGGCACCGCCGCGCTCTGGGTCATCCCGGCGAACCTGAGCTCGTTCGGAGACCTCGACGACGTCATCGAGTGGATCGGCACCGAGCAGACCGCCACCGTCAACGGCCAGAAGAAGGTGCTCAAGAAGGCCCTGACCCCGACGCTGCTGTTCCCGTTCGCCGCCCCGCGCGTCATGGGTTCGCTCGCCGACGCCGGCCCCGCCGCCGAGTCCCAGATGCGCCTGCTGCTGTGGGCCGTCGAGCGACTCGTCGCCGGCCTGTCCGAGATCGGCGCCGACACCCACGTGGGCAAGCGCCTCCACGTCGTCCTGCCGGGCTCCCCGAACCGTGGCCGCTTCGGCGGCGACGGCGCCTACGGCGAGTCCAAGGCCGCCCTCGACGCACTGGTCACCCGCTGGAAGGCGGAGCCGGTGTGGGGCGACCGCACCAGCCTCGTCCACGCCTTCATCGGCTGGGTCCGCGGCACCGGCCTCATGGGCGGCAACGACCCGCTCGTCGACGCCATCGAGGCCAAGGGCGTGCAGACCTTCTCCACCGAGGAGATGGCCCAGCGCCTGGTCTCCCAGATCACCCCGGACGTCCGCGCCGAGGCCGCGAAGGCCCCGGTCACCGTGGACTACACCGGCGGACTCGGAGAGTCCGACGTCAACATCGCGGAGCTCGCGCGCGAGGCCGCCGCGGCGGCGGAGCAGGAGGGCGTCGAGAAGCAGGAGGCGGAGGAACCGCGCACCCTGTCGGCCCTGCCGACCCCGTACCGACGCTTCCAGTGGACCGCCCCCGAGTTCTCCGGCGTCACGCAGACGCTCGAGGACATGGTGGTCATCGTCGGCGCCGGCGAGGTGGGCCCCTACGGCTCCGCCCGCACGCGTTTCGACGCCGAGCTCACCGGCGACCTCACCGCCGCCGGCGTCGCCGAACTCGCCTGGACCATGGGCCTGATCCACTGGGACGGCGCCTGGTACGACGCGGACGACAACGAGCTCGACGAGTCCGAGATCTACGACCGCTTCCACGACGAGGTCCTGGGTCGCGTCGGCATCCGCCGCTACCACGACGACTTCTTCATGGTGGACAACCTCGCCCCGGAGATGACCACCGTCTACCTGGACAAGGACCTCTCCTTCACCGTGGCCAACAAGGACGAGGCGAAGACCTTCGTCGACTCCGAACCGGACCACACCTCCGCGTACTTCGACGAGGAGGCAGGGGAGTGGACCGTCGTCCGCCACGCCGGCTCCGCCGTCCGCGTCCCGCGCCGCATCACCATGTCGCGCTTCGTCGGCGGCCAGATCCCCGAGGGCTTCGACCCGTCCGTCTATGGCATCCCCGCCGACATGGTGGACAACCTCGACCGCCTCGCCCTGTGGAACCTCGTGTGCACCGTCGACGCGTTCCTCTCCTCCGGCTTCACCCCGGCGGAACTGCTTCGCGACGTCCACCCCGCCCGCGTCTCCTCCACCCAGGGCACCGGCATGGGCGGCGTCGAATCCATGCGCTCCCTCTACATCGACGGCCTGCTCGCCGAGCCGCGCGCGAACGACATCCTGCAGGAGGCCCTGCCCAACGTCGTCGCCGCGCACGTCATGCAGTCCTACGTCGGTGGCTACGGCCAGATGATCCACCCGGTCGCCGCCTGCGCCACCGCCGCCGTCTCCGTCGAGGAGGGCTACGACAAGATCGCCCTGGGCAAGGCCGACTTCGTCGTCGCCGGCGGCCTCGACGACCTCTCCATCGAGGGCATCACCGGCTTCGGTGACATGGCGGCCACCGCCGACTCCACCGAGATGGAGAACAAGGGCATCGAGCACCGCTACTTCTCCCGCGCCAACGACCGTCGACGCGGCGGCTTCATCGAGTCCGAGGGCGGCGGCACCCTGCTGCTCGCCCGCGGCTCCGTCGCCGCCGACCTGGGCCTGCCGGTCCTCGGTGTCGTCGCCTTCGCCGAGTCCTTCGCCGACGGCGCGCACACCTCCATCCCGGCCCCCGGCCTGGGCGCCCTCGGTGCCGCCCGCGGTGGTGCCGACTCCCGCCTGGCCAACCAGCTCGCGGCCGTGGGCGTCGGCGTGGACGAGGTGTCCATCATCTCCAAGCACGACACCTCCACCAACGCCAACGACCCCAACGAGTCGGACCTGCACGAACGCATCGCCGCCTCCATGGGACGTGCCGACGGCAACCCGATGTACGTCATCTCCCAGAAGTCCCTGACCGGCCACGCCAAGGGCGGCGCCGCAGCCTTCCAGATGATCGGACTGACCCAGGTCCTGCGCTCCGGCCTCGTCCCGGCCAACATGTCCCTCGACACCGTTGACCCGGTCCTGGCCAAGCACCAGCACCTCGTGTGGCTGCGCAAGCCGCTCGACCTGTCCGCCCGGGCCCCCAAGGCCGGACTCGTCACCTCGCTCGGCTTCGGTCACGTCTCCGCGCTGGTCGCCATCGTCCACCCGGGCGCCTTCCTGACCGCCCTGCGTAACGAGCGTGGCCAGGACGCCGCCGCCGAGTGGGCCCGCAGCGCCGTGGCCCGCGAGGAGGCCGGCCTGCGCCGTATCGTCGACGGCATGTACGGCGGCGACCCGCTCTTCGAGCGCCCTGCCGACCGCAACCTCGGCGGCACCGGCGACGCCTTCAAGGAGCGCGAGGCCGCGGTCCTCCTCGACCACGACGCCCGCCTCGTCGACGGCATCCTCCGCACCGGTGAGGAGATCAGCGAGTAGTCGCTGACGCCGCAGCGCAGCCCCGGCACTGACCTTCTCGGTCGGTGCCGGGGCTTTGTCGTGGGGGAGTAGGTGGCGGGGGACGGGTGGGCGTCGATAAGCGGGGGTGAGAATTGTGGGACGATGAGTCCATGCATCATGTGGGAGTTGACCTCGTGCACGTCCCTGGTTTCCGCGAGCAGCTCGAGCGGCCGGGGTCGCGGTTTGAGGCGGTGTTCGCGGTGGGGGAGTTGCGGACGGCGGCGCGGCGGCAGGACCGGGCGCTGCATCTGGCGGGGCGCTGGGCGGCGAAGGAGGCGTTCATCAAGGCGTGGTCGCAGGCGATCTACGGCCGGCCCCCGCTCATTGATCCGGACGGGGTGGACTTCACGGAGATAGAGATACGACCCGACCGGTGGGGTCGGGTCGCGGTGGAGCTGCGCGGTGAGGTGGAGCAGGCGGTGCGGGCGAGCGTCGGGGAGATCCGGACGAGCCTGTCGATCAGCCACGACGGTGACTACGCGATGGCGACCTGCTTGCTCGAGGTGTCCTAGTCCTCGGGCTCGTTCTTGGCCACCTTGTGGTCGTCGTCGTGGCCGTCGCGCTGGTCGTCGTTGATGTGCTCGACGTCCTCCGGGCGCGGGGAGCCGGCGGGCTGGTTCTGGCCCTGTCCCTCGGAATCGGAGATCGGGGTGGCGTTCGGGTTCGTCATGGTGATGCTCCTTGCCTGATTGGTGGTGACGTGGTGGTGCCCGCCACTCTAATCGTGTGCGGTGCTATGCGTCGTCGGGAAGCGAATCGGGGCCTTCGGCGATGGTGCGCAGGGCGGTGAGGTGGGCGTTCCAGGCCTGGCGTCCCTCCCTGGTCAGGGAGAGGCGGGTCTGGGGTTTCTTGCCCACGAAGGACTTCTTCACGTTGACCAGGCCCAGCTCCTCCAGGGCGGAGGAGTGCTTGGACAGGGTGGGGTCGGTGGTCTCCAGGTACTCACGGGCCTGCCGGAAGGTGATGTCGTGGACGCCGGCGAGGGTGGCCATGAGGGAGAAACGCAGGGGGTTGTTGAAGGCGGGGTTGAGCTGGGAGCGGGGGTGGGACTGGATGGCCACGTCTACTTCACTCCCGTGCGGACGGCGACGATCTCCCAGAGCGGCCCGAGGATGGCCAGGGCCATGAAGCCGGAGGAGATGGCGATGCCGAGACCGAGGGTGAACTGGGTGTTGAGGAAGGCGACGACAGCCCAGAGGATGACCCACAGGGCCAGCATGACGCCCCAGCGGGCGTTGAGTCCGCGGCGGGCCGGCGGGGAGGAGACGGTGGCACTGGCGGTGAAGACGGCGCCGACGATGATCCACGTCAGGCCGGCGATCCACGCGGGGAACGCGTCGGCGTCGGTGACGTTCGCGTAGGCGAGGCCGACGGCGGTGACGGCACCGCCGGCGCACAGGGCGATGTAACTGAGCCAGGCGAGGGAGAAGCTCGCGGCCTGGCGGGAGACGCCGTCGGCGCGGTCGAGCAGGGCGCGGGCGTCGGCGGCGGACGGGGTGCTGGTGGTGTTGCGTGTGTTCGACGTGTTCATGGTGGGCTCGTTGGGTTGCGGTGTACCCACGAGCCTAGAAACTACTTTCCACTTTGGCAAGTGCTTTCCGGAAAGAATGTCCGGAACGGCTGGTCATCAGCCGGTGGCCACCGCGAACAGGTAGGCCACGAGCATCCGTTTGATCTCGGCGACGATCGATTCGAAGGTCCGGTCATCGCGCCCGAGGTCGCGCACCGCGTAGTTGAGCAACGAGGACACCGTGTGCAGCAGCAGGCCCGCGAGCTGCTGACGCTCCTCCGGGGTGGACTCCGGGGACAGCGGGGCGACGACGTCGGCGATGATGTCGAGCATCTGCTTCTCCGTCGCCGCGGCCGTCGCACGCGTGGTGGGCGTGGACTGCACCGCGTGCCACACCGCGCGCCGGGAGGGGTCCTCGCGCCACAGGGTGGACAGGTGGTCGATGAACTCGTCGAGGATGTCCGGCCACTGCAGGGCGGGGACACGTTCGGAGAACTTCTTCAGTTCGGCGACGTTCTCCGCGGTGTCCACCCGGTCGAGCTCGCAGATGAGGACGTATTTGTTGGCGAAGAACTGGTACAGCGTGCCGATGGGCACCTCCGCGCGGCGGGCGACCTCGTCGAAGGTGAAGGACTCGAAGCCGACGTCGACAAGCACGCTGCGTGCCGCAGTGAGGATGCGGTTGAACCGCTCCCGGCTGCGCGCCTGCGCGGGCCGACGACGGGGAACGAGGATTCCCTCGTCCGTGGCGTCGGCGGCAGCGGCGTCCGCGCTGACGGCGGTGGTGTTCTCCTTGGCCATCGGTGGTGCTTAGGCGAGGTCGCGCAGGATGCGACCAACGTGCCCGGCGGCCCGGACGTTGTACTGGGCCAGGCCGATGGTGCCGTCCGGCTCCACGAGGAAGGTGGAACGGATGACGCCCTGGACGACCTTGCCGTAGTTCTTCTTCTCGCCGAACGCGCCCCACTCCTTCATGACCGACTTGTCCTCGTCGGACAGCAGGGTGAAGGTGAGGTCATGGTCCGCGCGGAACTTCGCCAGCTTCTCCGGCTTGTCGGGGGAGATGCCGATGACCTGGATGTCCTGGTCGTTGAGCTGAGCCAGGGAGTCACGGAAATCGCAGGCCTGCGTCGTGCAGCCGGGGGTGTTCGCCTTCGGGTAGAAGTAGACGAGGACCCGCTGGCCGGCGAAATCTCCCAGCGACACCGTGGTCCCGGAATCGTCGGGGAGGGAAAAGGCGGGGGCGGTGTCGCCGACGGCAAGACGTGAGGAATCTGTCATGTCCTACACCATACCTTCACCGGCGACAATGACATGCCGCCGTGCGGCCGGAGGCCGCGCTACACTACGCTGAGAACGAGACAACAGTCCGACTACACGTGAATTCGGGAGAACCAAGTGGCACGAGACATTGATGACATCCAGCGGGACATCGAGCGCACCCGTCGCCAGCTCGCCAGCACCCTGGATGAGCTCGCCACCCGCGGCAAGCCGCAGAACCTGGTCAACGACGCCAAGCGCGAGGCCAACGTGAAGCTGCAGGATCCCCAGGTGCAGAAGGTTCTCGCCGGTGTCGCCGTCGCCGTCGTCGGCGTCGTCGCCCTGGTGGTCGCCCGCAACCGCAAGCGCAGCAACGACATCAAGGAGCTGCAGCGCCTCCTCGCCGGCCGCGTCTAGCGTCCCGTGTCCAGATTCCGGAGGGCCCTGGCCGCCTCGGCGGCCGGCCTTCTGTTGAGCGCGTGCAGCACCGGGCCGATGCCCGCATCGGCTAACGACACTGACGTGCATTTCCTCGGCATGATGGTCCCGCATCACCAGCAGGCCATCGACATGTCCCAGGTTCTTCTTGATTCCGACGTCACCGACCCGGACGTCCGCGACCTCGCCGAGCGCATCCGCGACGGCCAGGAACGCGAGAACGCCCAGATGAATCAGTGGGCGCAGGAGTGGGAGATCGACGAGGACATGGAGCGCCACTCCCACCACATCGCCAACGGCATGATCTCGCCCGGCGTCTTCAACACCTACGCCCAGCTCGAGGGCGAGGAACTGCGCGCCCGCTTCCTCGAACTCATGCACCGCCACCACGCCGAGGTCATCGCCATGACCCAGGACCAGGTGGACAACGGCGGCTACGAACCGCTGCGTGACATGGCCGGCCAGATGATCGAGGTCCAGACCGCTGAGATGCGGGAGATGGAGGAGCTGGCCCGTTAGCTCAGCTGCGCCCCGGAGCCGACCATCTCGGCGAAGGCGGCGTCACCACGTTCTGTGTCTACCGCCGCGCACATCTCGGTGAGCACGCGCACCTCGAATCCCTCCTCGAGGGCGTCGAGCACGGTGGCGCGCACGCAGTGATCGGTGGCGATGCCGACGACGTCGAGCTTCTCGACGCCCCGATCCCGCAGCCACTGCGCCATCCCCACGCCCTCCGCCTCGCCCTCGAAACCGGAGTAGGCGGCGCTGTACTCGCCCTTACGGAAGAATGCGTCGATGGTGTGGGAATGGACGGCGTCGTGAAGCGCGGCGCCGGTGGAGTCCGCCACGCAATGGACCGGCCAGGAGTCGACGAAGTCGGGGGTGTCCGAGAAATGCTCACCCGGGTCGATGTGCCAGTCCTGGGTGGCCACGACGTGGGCGTAGTCATCGGCGTGGTTGTCCTGGTAGCTGCCGATGAGACCGGCAACCTCGGTGCCGCGTTCCGTGGCGAGGCTGCCGCCGGGGCAGAAGTCATTCTGGACGTCGACGATGACGAGGGCGGTCTTCGGGCTGGCCATGGGGTCCTCCTGCGGTGGCTGGGGTGGTGGCA
>Ga0123328_1002171_pt1 | contig 18026 bp, 14 predicted proteins | sample BioC12SIPDNA_2_FD_89702 | JGI IMG/M metagenome (GOLD analysis project Ga0123328, IMG submission 89702) | Anaerobic biogas reactor microbial communites from Washington, USA - Biogas_R1_A C12 SIP DNA | ecosystem: Engineered > Bioreactor > Anaerobic > Unclassified | place: Washington, USA...
ATAATCTGGTAGCGGCCGCCTCGGGCAGTCGTCGCCTGGAAGAGGCCGTCAGGCTGGTGAGGGCGGAGCTTTTCGCCGTGGAAGCTCACGCTGTCTACGCGGAGCTGCCCGCCGATCTGCCCGTGGACCACGCACGCATCCTGGAAGCCATCGAAAGTCGGGATCCCGCGTTCGCTGCCGCCGCCATGCGCCGACACATTGAGCGTGGCGCAGAAGTGTGGTTGCGACCGACGGCCGAAGCGGCCTGCTAAGGCTATGCGGGGAGTGGCAAGCGGGTTAGTGCCCCTCGGCCGCTCCCGTCAGGCGACCGATGTCTGCGACAGCCCGCCTGACGGCCTCCATCAGAAGCGCAGACCTTTCCCCCCGGGCTTTCACGCAGATGCTGCCCACCGTGTGCCCGTCCTCGGTGGGCAGCTGGAGGTTCCCCACTGCCACGTAGCCCTCGACGTGCACGTCGCTCATAGGGACAATCACCGCCTGGGCCCAGGGCATGGTGGTGAGCCCCGTGGTTCCGGCGGCCACCTCGATGGCGGCCGGGAGCAGGCGCACCGTGGCCGACTGCAGGGGAGCCGGCCAGATGGAGAACGCATCCAGCATCTGGCAGTAGACGCCTTGGTCCCGGCGGCACTCGTCAACGAGGTGGTTCAGCTCCGTCTGAAACGAGAGGAAGGCCTGGAGCCGGTCCGGCTCCCTGTCGAACCGGGATGGTCTGATGAAGGTGATGCGCAGGGTGGCGTCCGTCCCGTTCGTCGCCGGCATGTGCACGGGCAGGAGCATCTTGCGTCCCTTGAAAGCCTCTTGCTGGCCCAATCCCCAGAGCAGAAGCCCCGGCAGGGTGATGCCGCCCGTCACCGCCTTGTGGCCTGCTGCTCTGAGGCGGTCACGTGTCTCAAAGAGCGGCGCAGTGTCCACAAAGTCGTGGCACATGACGACGGGTCCCGAGGCGTCGAGCGAGCAGATGCTGCAGGAGGCCAATCCCCCCTCAGCCCATGCCGCCGGAATTCTCAATTCCTCAGTAATGCCGCATGTCTCCCGCAGGCGCCCGGCTATCGCGGCGAGGGGGGAACCTTCTATGAGGATGTGACTGGCCTGGAACCAGACATCGGCGGCGCTCAGGTCGGGATGCAGGCGAAAGAAGACGCTGAGACCTCCCGCGCCTGGATGTTTGCGGGCCAGAAGCGGTGGAGGCTGGAAGCGGGCCGCCGATTCTGCGAAGCCGGTTCCCGGGGACGCGGTCTCCACGTTGACCAGCACGGACGACAGCAGACGGGATAGAAAGGCCCGGGCCTCGGCTCTGTCCCCTGACGACGGCGCAGCGGTGGCGGCGGAGTAGACTTCTCGCATGCCTCTTGCCAAAAGAGCACGCGGGCGCCTCTTGTCCGGAATGCCTCGTGTGGCGTTGTAGGCCGTGATGAAGGCCTCCTCCACGGCCGTCCTCGGTTGCGGCTCCAGACGAGGCGCGGACGAGGGGTCCGGGTGAAACGTCACGGAGGCAATGCTCCCGTCGGCGCGGAAGCCCGCCTCAAGGAGGTCGACCGTGTGGTGGGGTATTACCTTCACCCCCACGGCACTCCATCGCAGCGCCCGATGCAGGTACCTGTCTGTGCGCAGCGATTCGCCCAGCGCCTCCACAAGCCACCGGGTGGCCTCCGTGTGGTCGGTCGGCCGCTCCCCACCCGGTACGCGCAGGTTGAAGACCCCGATGCCGTGCTTGGAGTGCTCGGTTCGGAAGAAGGCCCGCGTCATTCGCCTCCACGCGTCCTCTGGAGAGGTGACGCCGGCTCGTCGCAGCAGCTGCAGTGCCTTGACCGCGCCGAAGAAGACGATCTCTGACGGGTTCCAGCGATCCATCATCTCCCGCTGGGGATCTTGCGGCGTGCGCTTCGCGTTACCTGGTGGCGGGCTCGCGGCCCGCCTGGGAGCCCCTCCAGGAAGCTCGGCCGCCGCCGCCGGATCCACCGGGCGACGCATGGCCCTTACCATGTCGCGAACTCCGGCGATGACGGGCGTGTAGGAGATGCCCAGTTCGCGCTCCGCCTTGCTGCCGTCAAAGCGGATCTTCTGCCGTATGGTGGCCACTTCGTCAAGGGAGAGGCCGAAGGGCGGCGGTTTCTTTGTCACACGGGCCACGCCGGTGAGCAGAGCAGCCCCTGCGGTTGCCGCCGCCGCCGCCGGCAGGGTGAGGCGGGGGGGCGGGACACCGGCCGTCTCCGCCGTCCAGGTTACGATCTCCCGCATGGACCGCTGCTCCTTGCCGGCCAGATAGCGTTGGCCGATATTGGAGGGGTGCTCGGCCGCGCGCGTGATGATCTCGGCCACGTCGCGCACGTACACGAAGGTCAGCTTCCTGTGGGGGCAGGGCACGGCGGGCAACCCGCGTTCCACGACCAGTCCGGCCAGCTGCCCAGTGGCCTGCGGATCGCCCGCACCGAGGATTGGGGGGCGGGGTGGATGACCACCAGCGGCAGCCCTCGTGTGCGATGGAGCTCCCAGGCGATATCGTCGGCGGCCCTTTTGCTGCGGGCATAGTGGCTGAAGCAGGCCCGCCCCGGTTCGCTGTCCTCCACAAAGGGGCAGTCGTTGGGCCGCCCGTAGGTGGCGCAGGTGCTGACGTGGATCACCTTGGTCAGTCCGGCCTCCAGCGCAACTTCGAACAAGCTGCGCGTTCCCTGCACGTTCACCCGCTCATAGATGGAGGGGTCGGGCTCCCAGAAGGAGTAGATGTTGGCGAGATGGATCAGGCAGTCCTGTTTGGCGAGTGCAGAGCGGATGACGTCCGTCGATCCCAGATCTCCTGCCACCGCCCGCGCTCCCAGATCGGCAAGGTGGCCAAAGCGCGCGGGATCACGCACGAGGCAGGTGACGACGTGGCCCCGCGCTAGGAGCCGCGGAACAAGGTGCGAGCCCACAAAGCCCGTGGCACCGGTGACGAAGATGTCTATCTGTCTCCGCAGCGGGGGTGTTCCCCGCAGGGGCGAATCACCAAACCGATGCCGTGCAGACCGCTACGTCAATGCCACCACGATGGGTCGGTGGCAACGCAGGCACCGCTTGCCTTCGCGACGGGCCTGTTGGTCGCTGAAGCCGTTCTCCACCTCCGTGAAAGAACCGGTACGGACGTCGGGCGCGAGGCTCGGCATGCGCTCCCGTTCCCCCCACTCCGCCGTCGGAAGGGGTTGGCGGCTTTCCCGGGCCCCCAGGGTGACGGCCACGCGTCTCACCAGGTAGCGCGGGTCTTCCACCACCGGCTGCCCGGAGAGGAAGCGCTCCACGTGCACGGCCGCCTGTTTGCCGGCGGCGATGGCCTCAATGATGAGTCCGCCGCCCGACACGGCGTCTCCGCCCACGAACACGCCTGCACGGCTGGTCATCAGCGTACGCGGGTCCATCTCCAAGTAGCCCCAGTTGTTGAAGGCCAGCTCCCCGGCCGTTCGGAAGGGGCTGAAGTCTGGTCGCTGCCCCACGGCGGCGATGACCGTGTCGGCCGCCATGGCAATGGGGTCGCAGGAGCGGGCCACGGGGCGCCGCCGGCCACTGTCATCCGGTGGTCCCAGCTCCATAGGCTGGCACACAAGCTGCGTCACGCAGGCGTCTCCGTCGCAGCGCACCGGCGCCGCCAGGAAGTGGAAGCGGACACCCTCCTCTTCCGCTTCGTCCACCTCCCAGGGGTTGGCCGGCATCTCTCCCCGATCGCGCCGGTACACCACGGTCACCTCGGGGACTCCCAGGCGGAGGCAGGTGCGCGCGGCGTCCATGGCTGAGTTGCCGCCGCCGATGACCAGCACCCGTCCGCCCAGCGACACCTCCTCGCCCAGGGCAACCCGGCGCAAGAAGTCAATGGCGTCGAGGGAACCGGGCAGATCTTCGCCCGGGATGTCGAGACTGCGGCCGGCGTGGGCGCCGATGCCCAAGAAGACGGCCGGGAAGTCTTCCAGCAGCTGGCCAAAGCCTACGGCCTTGCCCACTGGGGTGTCGTAGCGGATCTCCACACCCTCGCGTTCGATGAGTGTCACTTCCTGCCGGAGGACGGCCTTGGGGAGCCGGTACTCGGGAATGCCCACGTAGAGCATGCCGCCGGGCACGGGCAGGCGCTCGAAGATGACGGGGGCGTAGCCGGCGCGGGCCAGGTAGTAGGCGGCGGAGAGCCCGGCTGGCCCGGCTCCCACAATGGCCACGTGGGTTCGCACCGGCCCCGGCGTGGGCGGCCGCGCCCCCGGCCGCGCTTCGGGCGGCCCGGCAGAGGTCAGCTCGGACAGCTCGTACGGTCCGGTGTCCCGAGCGTCCATGCCGAGCCCCTCTGCACGGTCGGCGGCCCAGCGCTTCAGCGAATTGATGGCGATGGGTTGATCCACCTGGGTGAGCGTGCAGTTGCCCTCGCAGGGGTGCGGACAGGTCCGTCCGATGACGCCGGCCAGCGGGTTGTCCTGCCGCACCACGGCGGTGGCCAAGTGCGGCATGTGCTCGGACACCTGGAAGATGTAGCTGGGACAGTCCACGCCGCCGGGGCAGGTGGAGCGACAGGGAGCGGCCAGCCAACCGGTGGTGCGCTCCGGGGGGCAGGTGGCACCGGCTGCGTGCCGGGCGAAGTGCTCCGCACCCAGAGTCAGCAGGCCCAGAAAGGCGTCGCGCACCGTGTTGGCGACTCCGCACCATGCCGTATCCTCGATGGCGTCCGCCAAGCGCTGGAGCTCCTCCACGTCTCCGGTCCTGGCCGTGCCGTCCTGCAGGCGCAGCAGGATGTCGCGCATGATGTGTGTGCCGATGCGGCAGGGGGTACAGCGGCCGCAGGACTCGCGCTGCAGGAGGTCCAAGTAGGCAAGGCCCAGGCTCACCCAGCAGGTATCGTCGTGTCCGGCTGCTCCCCGCCAACAGAGCAGCGCGCGGAGACCCTCGGACACATCCGGCTCCAGAAGCCGGGCAACCTCCTGCGGCGATGGGCCCTGCCAGCGATTGGACAGCGCGGCCTTGAACGTTGGGGCATGTGTGGCTTCCGGCTTCGGCGGGGTACTCCGGCTCTCCATTGACCAAACCTCCGTCCCTGCTTGCTCCTTCCTCCCCCATGATTCCACGTTCCCTTCCGAGCGCGCCAGGGCACATCTGGCCGAACCTCTCCCGGGGGATTAGCATGAGGCTACGTATTCCGCGCAGTGGTGTGATGGGAGGTTGAGATGGCGAATGCGGAGATTGGCGAGGTCACCCGCTATTTCGGCAAGATCGGCGTGGCGGCGATCATGATCACGGGCACTCCGTTGCGCGTGGGCGATCGCATCCGCATCGAGGGTCACGGCGGCGAACTGGAGCAGGTGGTCGATTCCATTCAGATAGACCGCGAGAGCGTGCAAGAAGCCCGGCCCGGCCAAGAGGTGGGGATCAAGGTGGACGGCCCGGTGCGACCCAAGGACATGGTGTACAAGGCGGAATAGACAGGTTGGGTTGAGCGGCGGGAGTAGAAGCGGGGGCGGTGGAGGAGGCAGTGGAGATCGCAAGGCACCATTATCGTGCTTGGGAGCAGAGCTCATGAAGCCGGATCTCTCGCTTTCCAACCTGGGCTCCTATTTCCCGGAAGACCTTTCCCCGGCGGAGCGGGCTTCGGCGCAGACGAGGTTTCTGGAGGAGCTTTCCCTGAGGGTGCATGCTCTCTACCGCGGCAAGATGACCACCATGCCCAAGGCGGGGCTCTTCGGCTTCAACTGGTTCAACGTGTACTACACGCCGGGCGTAGCCGCGGTCTCCACGGCCATCCGGGATAACAACGACCTCTCCTTCGATCTCACCAACCGGGACAACCTGGTGGCCATCGTGTCGGATTCCAGCCGGGTGCTGGGGGAGGGCGATGTCACGCCTTCCGGTGGTTTGGGTGTCATGGAGGGCAAGGCCTTCCTCATGAAGTACCTGGCTGGGGTGGACGGGGTCCCCCTTTGCATCAGCAGCGCGGACGCTGCCGGCCGGCACGATCCGGACCGCATCATCGAGTTCGTCAAGATGGTGCAGCCCAGCTTTGGGGCCGTCAACCTGGAGGACATATCCCAGCCCAACTGCTTCCACGTGCTGGACCGGCTGCGGGAGGAGTGCGACATCCCCGTCTGGCACGACGACGCTCAGGGCACGGCCGCCGTGACGCTGGCCGGCCTACTTGGGGCGCTGCGGGTGGCCGGCAAGGAACTGGGAAGGGTGAAGATCGTGCTGCTGGGTGCCGGGGCCGCCAACACCACTGCCGCCCGCCTCCTGCTGGCGGACGGTGCAGACCCGGAGAGGATGATCATCTTTGATAGCCGGGGTGCCCTGCACGCGGGACGGACGGATCTGGAGAAGGATCCGGCCTTCTACCGCAAGTGGGAGCTGGCCCGAGTCACCAACCCGGCCGGGGTGGAAGGCGAGTGGAGGGCCTTCCAGGAGGCGGATGTGGTGATCGCCGCTTCTCGGCCGGGACCGGAGGTGATACGGCCGGAGTGGGTGAAGTCCATGCACAGCGGGGCCATTGTCTTTGCCTGTGCCAATCCCGTGCCCGAGATCTACCCCTATGCCGCCAAGGAAGCAGGGGCACTCGTGGTCGCCACCGGTCGCGGCGATTTCCCCAATCAGGTCAACAACTCCATGGGCTTCCCCGGTATTCTCAAAGGCGCTCTCCTCTGCCGGGCCCGGAAGATCACGGACGGGATGGCCATCTCCGCCGCCCATTCCATTGCCAGGTACGCGGAGGACGCGGTGGGCCTGGATCCTGACCGCATCATGCCCAGCATGGAGGACACCGACCTCTTCCCCCGGGTGGCCGAGGAGGTGGCCCGTCAGGCCGCGGAGGAAGGGGTGGCGCGCCGGCCCCTGGCGGAGGGTCAGGCCCTGCGGGAGACCGGCGAAGCCATCAGCTCCGCTCGCGCCGCGATAGAGCTCCTGATGACCCATCGTGTGATTGCGGCCCCCGATCCTGGGATGCTGGAGGAGGCCCTGGAAGCGGCGGTTTCGGCAGTGCGGGCACGGAGAGGCTGCCAGGAGTGACGGCGCAGCGTTCATGGGGGTCAGGGGCTTGATGTCCCAGGATGTCATGCCTGCTCCTCGCTGATGGCAGCCTGCTGTGCGGAGATGTGCCGGAGAACCGCACCTGCCCCCAGCTGGGCTTCATCATGGACGACGTCTCCGGCGCCGGCGTGGATCGGCACGTGCCTGGGTCTTGCCGGGGTCGCGGTGATGGGCCCACAACACCGGGGCGGTTGCCGAATGGAAGGATGCTAGACTGGGCGCCAGACAGGTGCCCCTCTTCGCACCTGCGAGAGGCACGCCCTTCCCCCCGGGACTGTGAAGGAGATGTCATGAGCACCCAAGCTCGACCGCCGGTAGTCTCGCGTCTGACGACAACGTCATTTCGAGCGATGAAGGAAGCCGGGAAGGCCATTGTCATGGTCACCGCCTACGACTTCAATTCGGCCCGTCTCGTGGAGGCCGCCGGCTTGGACGCCATCCTGGTGGGCGATTCTATGGGAATGACCGTCATGGGCGAGAGCTCAACGCTGCCGGTTACGGTGGACGACATCGTGCGCGCCACCCGCTCCGTGTCCCGTGCCACCCAGCGCGTGCTGGTGGTAGCCGACATGCCATTCATGAGCTACCAGGCCGACTATGTCGAGGGCATGCACAACGCCGGTCGCCTGCTCTCGGAGGGTGGTGCACAGGCCGTCAAGGTAGAGGGTGCAACCGGTTCCACGCTCACACTCATCAAGGGTCTGGTGGGCGCGGGTATCCCAGTTCAGGGGCACATTGGTCTCACGCCGCAGTCCGTACATACCCTGGGGGGGTATCGTACGCAAGGCAAGGACGCCCCAGGCGCCACGGCACTGGTGCTGAGCGCGCTCGCGCTGCAGGACGCCGGCTGCTTCTCCCTGGTGCTGGAATGCGTCCCGCTTGAGCTGGCCGAGAAGATCACGGCAATGCTCTCCATCCCCACCATCGGCATAGGCGCGGGCGTAGGTTGCGACGGACAGGTGCAGGTGTTCCACGACCTGCTGGGCTTGGGCGATTTCACCCCGAGGCATGCCAAGCGCTACGCAAACCTGGATGAGGAGACCACCCGGGCCATGCGCGCTTACGCGGACGACGTGAGGAACCACGTCTTCCCCGGCGAGCCGCAGAGCACTCATGTCGACCCCGCTGTGCTGGCCGACGTGAGTTCGCGGCTGGAGGAGTCACTCAGCACCGCGGGGGAATAGGCTCGTACTGAGCCGGGCCGCCGGAGCGCGGCAACCACACGGGCTGGCGCCGGCCCACCTGCGCTGATCTCGGAGGTTTCCCAGATCAGGCCTCTGGGCATCACAGCGATGTGGAGCCTGTCGCAACCCCTGCGCCGCGCCCATCCCGTATCCGCCGACCTCGGGACCGGCGCAAGCCGCCGCGGCGGCTTGCGCATCCATCAGGCAGATAGGCCTATGCGCCCGGAGCGACGCCTCCGCAGTATTCCTCCAAGCTCCCCTGAGGAGGTGGACGCGCTATGGTCAACCCGATCGTCCATTGGGACCTGATCGTCAGCGACGCGAAGAAGGCCAAGGCCTTCTACGGCGCCCTCTTCGACTGGCGCTTCGACGAATCCACTTTCCCCGGCTACACGGTCATCGACGTTGGGGAGGAGGGGCGAGGCGGGGGCATGATGCAGCGGCCGGCGGACGCCCCAGGCTGCTCACTCAACACCTACTTCGGAGTGGACGACATCGACGGTACGTTGGCCAAGGCCGTCGAACGCGGCGCCACTGTGCTCGTGGCGAAGACGGAGATCACGGGCATTGGCTATTGGGCCATGTTCCTGGATCCGGACGGCATCCCCATGTCGCTCTTCGAGCCGGTATCGCAAGCCTAGCGTCCGGCCGCGCGGCGGCCGCGCCTACCGGCGCGGCCGCCCAGCCTTCATCGAGTCCGGTCACCTGGCCGCCCCGGCCACTTCAGCCACGCAGCTGGCGCGCGCTTGAAGCAGCTCCCAGGCCTCGTCCGTCTCGCGCTGGATCTGCTCGATCATCTCCGGCGTGAGGTGTTTGTAGCGGCCCTGGGTCTTTAGGTATTCGGAGACCGGGATCCCCTGCGGTCCGCGGTTGATCGTGTACTTGACTCCGTTTTCCACCTCATACAGCGGCCAGAGGCCGGTGTCGACGGCCAGCCGCGATACCTTGACGCCCTCGTTGTCCTTGACACCCCAGCCGGCCAGGCACGGGGTCAGGACTACGATGAAGCGAAGCCCGCCCTTCATGTCCCGCGCCTTGGCCACTTTGCGTGCCAGGTCATCCGGGAACCCCGTAGTGGCCGTGGCCACGTAAGGGATCCCGTGGGAGGCCATGATCTCCGGGATGTTCTTCTTGGTCGTCGGTTTGCCGCCGGGGGTGAAAGCCGTGTACACCAGGTGCGGCGAAGCGCCGGACTTCTGCGCGCCGGTGTTCATGTAGCCCTCGTTGTCCAGACAGACGTAGACGATGTCCTCGTTCCGCTCGGCAGCTCCGGACAGAGCCTGGAAACCGATGTCGTAGGTTCCGCCGTCACCGGCGAGAGCCAGGACGTTGGTATCACCCTTGCCCTGGCGGATGAGGGCGCGCTTGATCCCGGCCGCCGACGCGGCGCTTGCTTCCAGCGTGGTCTGGTAGACGGGGATCTTCATTGAGCTGTAGGGCTGCGGCCCGGAGATGATGGCGATGCAGGACGGAGGCACCACCGCGATGGTGTCCTCGCCCATTGTGTTGACCACATAGCGAACGGCCAGAGCCTCGCCGCAGCCGGGGCAGGCGGCGTGTCCCGAGAGGAAGATATCCTCTTCCGGTATCTGATAGTTCTTCTTCGTTTCAGCCATTGTGTTCACCTACACCCATATCGATTCGGGCACGGGCTGCTCCGCCAGCGCTTTGTGCGTCAGTTCCACCATGCGGTCATCCGACACGTTGACGCCGCCGACGCCGGCCAGGTATCCGTGTACCAGCGGGGGATCCGCCATCCCGTACAACGCCGCCTTGAGCTCCTGATGCAGGAACCCGCCGGCGCCCGGGCTGTAGTTGCGTTCCATGACCACCAGCCGCGGGATGCCGGCGACCGCTTCCTGCACCGCCCCGATGGGGAAGGGGCGGTACAGCCGGATCTTGACGAGACCCACTTTCTCGCCCGCCGCCCGCATCTTGTCGACCGCTTCGCGCGCGGTACCGCACATTGCCCCGAAGCCCACGATAGCGATGTCCGCGTCTTCGCAGCGGTACTTCTCCAGAACACCGCCGTAGCCTCGGCCGAAACGCGCGGCATACTCCTCATCAGCGGCCTGCAGAAGACCGGGCACGGTCATCATGGAAGCGTCCATGTCCTTCCGGTGCCGGTAGAACATCTCCTGGTTGATGACGTTGCCCCATGATTCCTTCAGCCCGGTATCCAGCCGGTGGATCGGGTTGAAGGGCGGAAGGTAGGCGTCCACGTTTTCCTGGGAGGGAACAGTGACCGGCTCCAGGGCGTGGGAGACGTAGAAGGCCTCGTGCGCCACGATCGCCGGCAGGAGGCATTGCTCGGCCACCTTGTACGCCATGATGATGGTGTCCAGCGATTCCTGGCCGCTCTCCGTGTAGATCTGGATCCAGCCGGTGTCACGCTGGGCGAGGGTATCGGTTTGGTCGGGCCAGAAGCCCCACGGTGAACCGAGGGTCCGGTTGACGCAGGCCATGACGATCGGCACGCGGGCACCGGACGCGTAGTGCAACATCTCGTGCATGAGGAACAGGCCCTGCGAGGCGGTTGCCGTGAACACGCGCACGCCGGTCAGGGAGGCGGTGATGCAGGCTGACATGGCCGAGTGCTCGGATTCGGCGGTCATGATCTCCGCATCGAGTTCCCCGGAGAGCTGCAGATCGGCGATCTTCTCCACGATCGGGGTTTGCGGGGTGATGGGGTACATGGCGATGACCTCGGGACGGCAGCGCATGACCCCGTAAGAAACGGCATGGTTGCCCTTGAGCAGCATCCGGCGCTCGGCGAGGAGCTCAGGATCCACCGTGGGCCTTTCAGTCTTGACGGCGCTCATTTCGACTCCTGCTTCATGACTATGCAACCACGTGGGCATTCTGCCGCGCAGAGACCGCAGCCTTTGCAGAACTGCTCCAGGATCCGGTAGTGCTCGGCCATGTCGGGTGCTTTCTCCACGGCCATGTCCGAGCAGAAGATGAAGCAATTGTCGCATTCGATGCAGGTGCCGCAGCTCATGCAGCGAGCTGCTTCGCGGAGCGCCTGTTCCTCGGAGAACCCGACCTTCACGTCCTCCTGGCCAGCCAGCCGCTCGGCCACCGGCTTCTTGCCGCGCTCTTCCCGAGCCGCGATGGCGAAGTAGAACGGGTTGATCTCGTTGCGCTGAACGGCGTCCTCAAGTGTCTCGATCGGAAGCGGATCGACATCCGGATAGCCGAGGTGCTCAGCGATCGCCCAAGCCGCTTTCTTGCCCTGGCCGACCGCCACGGACACGTACCGGTCCATGGTCGCCGCGTCCCCGCCGGCGAACACATTCGGCAGGTTCGTGCCGCAGTTGTCGTTGACCGCGAGCATGCCCTTCTCGACCTCGACTGCTGATGCCAGGTCATCGACGTCCGGATCTTGGCCCACGGTGACGATGATGTTGTTGGCCTCCAGTTGGAAGTCGGAACCTTCGATCGGCAGCGGCCTGATGACGCCGGCCGGCGCGTCGGGATCGAGCCTGGCCTTCTTGCAGGCCAGTTTGAGGACCGGCCCCGAGGCGTCCACGTTGGCGATCATGGCACCGTCATGAAGCGAGATGCCTTCTTCCAGCGCCTCCTGTACCTCTTCCTCCTGGGCGGGCAGCCGGTCTCGTCCCTCGACTGCGATCACCTGCACGGACTTGCCCATCCTGCGGACGGTTCTGGCGACATCCACGGCCGCGCTGCCGCCGCCCACCACCACTACCTTCTCGCCCAGTTCGGGCGCCTTGCCGTGGGAAGCCGCGGCCAGGAAGTTGAGGCCGATCATGAGGCGAGGATCATCGCCCAGGTAGGGAAGCGTCTTCGGCATGCCTGCGCCGACGCCCAGAAAAACGGCGTCGTACTCCTTGCTCAGCTGTTCCAGCCGCGCGCCGTCGATCTCTTCGCCGGTCCTGACCTCGATCCCCAGCTCCAGCGTCCGTTGGATCTCCGCCTCCGCGATCTTCTTCGGCAGGCGATACTCGGGGATGCCGTTGGTCAGTAGGCCACCGAGGTTCTCGCGGGCTTCGAAGATGGTCACGTCGTAGCCGAAACGACGCAACTGGTAAGCCGCCGAGAGCCCGGCGGGACCGCTGCCGACCACCGCCACCTTCTTACCCTGCGGCTCGCCGGCGGCCGGAAGCTTCCAGCCTTTCTCGATGGCCATATCCCCGATGAACTGCTCCAGGCTGTTGATGGCAATCGATTGTTCGAGGCCCTGTCGGTTGCAGCTGGCCTCGCAGGGGTGATGGCACACCCGCCCGAGGATCGACGGGAAGGGATCGCATGCGACGATCTGCTCGAAAGCGGCCCTGTGGTCTTCTTCACTTCCGTCCTTGATCGAGGCGACCCAGCTGGGGATCTCATTGCCGAGCGGGCAAGCGACGTGGCAGGGAGCCGGCCTAGACTGATGAACGGGAAGCTGGCTGCGCCAGGTCCCAGTGTTGAATACGGTTGTCCAGCCCGTGGTCCAGATGGTCGGGACTGGTGTCTGTTGAGGGTTCATCTGCCGCTCCTCACTTGGCCGCGGCTGCGGGGGGCCATCAACTTGACCATCTCGTAGCCGTCCCGCGCGCATTGCTCGTTGCCCGGCTTCTTGGCCGGCGATACGTCGTAGATGACCTTCGCCAGGACATCGAGATCCGGTGCTCCCACGATGCGTGCGAAAGCACCGAGTACGGCCGAGTTGACGATCCGGCCCAGCCCGTTCTTCTGGGCGATTGCGATTCCGTCCACGGTCGCGAAGCGGTGGTCCCCCCACTCCTTGAACGCTTCGGGCTCGAGCCCCGAGTTGAGCAGCACCATCGTGCCCGGCCCTGCCCCAGAGAGCAGCGGCGGACCGATAAGCGACGAGTCGAAGCACACAACGACATCCGGGTTGTCGATGTCGCTGCGCAGTCGGATAGGTCTGTCATCAACACGAATGGCGGTCAGAACGGCGGTTCCTCGCCGCGCGCCACCGTAGCTGGAAAAAGCCTGCACGTACTTGCCTTCAGCGAAGAAGGCCTCCGCCAGGACTTCCCCGGCCATCTGGGCCCCCTGCCCCCCTCGTCCCATAATCCTGATCTCTAACAACTTGGGTCTTCCTCCTTTGGTGTTGTGGCCCAGGCTCAGCGCCGGCCGGCCGGGGACGCCGTCCGGTGTTTGAGTACTACTCATGTCGGCGTCCGCCCGGCTTCCAACCGCTGGGGCCGAAAGCAGGGCTGATCCCAGAGACGCCTTGCCGCGATCACACCTCGCGACGGAGGTAGTTGCCGATCCCCGGCTCCACCTTGATCTCGCCGTTCTCGGCCGCCACAACGCCGCCCTTGATGGTGGCTACCGGCCACCCCGTGAGCTTCTTGCCTTCGTAGACGGTGAAGTCGGCGAAGGAGTAAAGGTTCTTGGCATGGACCTCCTTCTCCAGATCGAGGTCGATGACGACCATGTCGGCGTCGGAGCCGACGGCGATGGTGCCCTTCTTGGGGAAGAGATTGAAGATCTTGGCCGGGTTGGCGCAGGCCTTCTCTACGATGGTCTCGAGCGGGATGCCGTGGGCGTTGACGCCTTCGGACAGCAGTACCGGCAGGTGCAGCTGGATCACGGGGTAGCCGGGCATGGCGGCCATCATGCCCTTGTCGGCGCCCTTGACCTCGGAGGTGAGCGGCGTGTTGTCGGTGCCGAAGCTGTCGACCACGTCCTCCATGACGCCTTCCCACAGCGCCTCGCGGTCGCGCTCGTCCTTGATGGGCGGGAGCATCTTGGCGGCCAGGCCGATGTTGTCGTTCTTGGTGAGCGACAGGTACGGCGAGGTGGTTTCCACGAAGAGGTTCTCCGGCCGGTTCTCGGCAGCGGCGATGATGCCCGGCTCGCTCGACATGTGGACGATATAGAGCTTGACGCCGGTGACACGGGCCAGGTAGCAGGCACGGATGACGGCCAGCTCTTCGGCCTCATACGGCCCGGCCTTGGCCCATTCGCAGAGGTCGCCGCCGCCCGACTCACCCCAGCTGCAGGCCAGTTCCTCGAACCCGGCATCCACGATCGATTGGTCTTCGCAGTGGACGCAGCCGGTCAGCTTGTCGCTGATGCCGCACATGCAGTGCAGGCCGTTGAGGATGAAGGCGTCGGAGACGTTGGGGAAGACGCCTTTGACGCCGGCCATGTAGTACTTGAAGTCGGTGACGCCGTAGTCCTTGACGTACTGCGGTATCTCCTGCACCTGCTGCGGGGTGAACATGGAGAGGTGCAGGAAGATGTCCGTGGAGGACCTGCTGTTGATGGTGTCGATGACGCCGGGCAACTGCGGGAGGTAGGATTCTCCGCCGCCCATGAAGACGCCCACGCTGGTGACGCCGCCGGCCAGAGCGGCGCGGGTCTCGTGCTCCGTCTCGTAGCCGAAGTCACCCGTGAAGATGCCCAGGTGGCAGTGCGGGTCGATGACACCGGGGATGACGTACTTGCCGCCGGCATCGTAGACGGTCACGGCTTCGGGCAGGTCAGCGTCGTCGGCGACCATGACGATCTTGCCGCCCTTGCACCCCACGCCCGCGCGCACGATCCCCGTGCCCGGGATCACCAGCATGCCGTTGACGACCTTGAGATCAAGCATGTGTTTCCTTTTCTCCTGTCTTGGGGTTGGTTGGTGAGGCTCAGACAAGCTGCTTGGCGCAGATGTATCCGGAAGCTGCGCTCAAACCTGCGCCCGGCCACGTCGACTGCCCGATCATGTACAGGTTCTTCACCGGCGTTTTGTAACGTGACCAACCAGCAAACGGCCGGAACATGAAGTGTTGATCCAGGTGGTGGCTGCCGGAGACCGAGTCGCCGCCCACCAGGTTGGGGTTGTCCTTCTCCATCTCTGGCGGCGTGATCACGGTCTTTGCCAGGATGCGGCTCTTGAATCCGGGTGCGCACGACTCGATCTTGTCCAGCATCCGCTCTGCGAACGGTTCTCTCAGGTCGTCCCAGTTGGTGGCGGTCAGCCGGCCCGCTGCATCTCCCACCGGAACAGAAGGAACGGCGCGCACCTGTACCCAGAGCGTCTCCTTGCCCTCCGGTGCCCGGCTGGGATCCAGGCGGCTCTGCTGCCCGCAGACCAACAGCGGGCTGGTGGGGAGGAGGCCGTGGCCGGATTCGTAGTAGGTGCGGGCGATGTCATCCGTATAGGGAGCGATGTGCACATACGAGCAGTTGGCCAGGTGCTCCCCGGCCGCCCACGGCACCGGGCCGTCGAGCGCCAGATGGATCATGAGGGTGGCGCCGGCACTGTAGCGAAAGCCGTGCACCTTCTTCATGAAACCGATCGGCACGTCGGACTCGGCCACCAGGCTTCCGAAGAGCTTGGGTGGCGTCACGCTGGCGATGACTGCTTTCTTGGCGCTCAGACGGGTTCCGTCCTGCAGCACCACACCCACCGCTCTGCCCTTGTCCACGGGGATGGACGTGACCGAGCTGTTCATCCGCACGTCTCCGCCCTGGCGCTTCACGATGGCGACCATGGAATCCATCATTCTGCCGATGCCGCCGGCGGAGAAGGCCAGCCCGTTCACGCAGTCGAGCGGTACTTCCAGATATGGAAACATGGCGCCGCCGGCGATATCGGGGGCCTGATCAAGGTGGAAGCCCCACGGTGTGAACAGCGCCTTGACCTTCTCGGACTTGAAGCGGCTGTCCGTGAAGCTGCGGCTGGAGCTGAGCAGGATCTGTGCCATGTCCCAGAAGTCGGAGGCGCCCAGGGTGCGGTAGACCTTGTACATCTGCCTCAGTAATGACGTGGAGGGCATGGGCATCTTGAGGACCTGCAGGATGGGGCCGGAAAGCTTGCTGAACTCCTGAAGCAGGTCAGCCCAGGCCTGGGCGTCCGCCGGATCGTGCCGGGCCAGCTCCGCCATCATCTTCTCGTGATCGGTGTAGCCGCACACGGCGTCGCCATCCGGGAAGGTGCTGGCGAAAGGCTGGTCGCCACAGGCGATGTTGAAGCCGTTCGCGAACATCTCGTCCTTGAAATCGGCGAACGTATCCGAGCCGAGGAAGAAGCCGATGTTGGCGGCATGCATGTCGTGAATGTAGCCGGGAAGCGTCAGCTCCCGGGATTTGGAGGCGCCGCCGGGGACGTCGGACGTCTCTAGGACCAGCACTTTCCAGCCGGCCCGCCCCAGAACCATGGCGGCCGCCAGGCCGTTGTGCCCCGCACCAACAATGATCGCGTCGTAGTCGGCCATCAGTTATCCTCTCGGGTCGCCGTTACACGTTCTGGAACCACGTGACGATGTCATCGAGCAGCTTGTCGTAGTCGGAATTCCAGAGTTCCTCGGAGAAGATCTCCACGTCGTAGTAGCCCTTCCACCCCGTGTCTTCCACCGCGGCTACCAGCTCGGCCAACGGGGCGATGCCCTGGCCAGGCACGGCCCGGTCGGTGAAGGAGCGCGTGGGGTTGCGCCAGTCGGCGATGTGCACGCCTTTGATGTGCCCACCTGCCGCGGCTCGCTTGATGCCATCTTTGATCTGGGGATCCCACCAGGTGTTGTAAAGGTCGAGCAGGAGCCCCATGCGTGGCGATCCGACCTCGTCGATGATGTCCAGCGCCTGGTTGATGGTCCGTACCGTGGAGAAGGTGGTGATGTCCATGGGATGAAGAGCTTCCAGCCCGATATCCACACCGTTCTGCTCGGCGGCTTTGGCCAGCCGGCGCAGGCTGTCCTTGGCCACGTGTTCGGCCGCGTCGACCGTGTAGCAGCCGACCGGCCCCACCACTGTCACCAGGCAGGGGGCACCCAGTGCCTTCTGTTCCCTGATGGCGGCGATCGAGCTCTCGACGGCCGCGTCGACCGCTTCCTGACATGCCTTGTCGCCCGTGGTGAAGAAGCCCGCGGCGCAGTAGTTGGCCACGCCCATCCCGCTGTTCTTGATCATGGCCAGCGCATTCTCGAATCCGTAGGGCTCGAGCTTGTCACGCCAGGGTCCGTAAGCCCCGAGGCCGTGCGCCTTGTAGCGCTCGAGCGCCGTGGGAAGGTCCCAGTTGTTCGTTGTTATGTGGCTGACTGCCAGCCTGGAGAGGTCCACTTTCACGCTCCTTTCCGACTCATCGTGCGTCTAGTCCGCTGCCTTCTGGGAGTCCGGTGGCGCCTTCCGGCGGATGGAGCGGAGGATCTTGGCGCCCTCCCCGGTGTCGCGGAGCACGGCCAAGCCCACGGCGATGAGCAGGATGGCTCCGGTCACCGTTCCCTGCCAGAATGCGGACACTTGTTTGAGGGTCAGGCCGTTCTGGATGACGCCGAGGAACAGGCAGCCGAGGAAGGTGCCCAGCAGTCCGCCTTCACCGCCCCGCAGGCTCATCCCGCCGATGAGGACGGCGGCGATGACCGCCAGCATCTGGTTGGGGTCGGTGGTGGGAACGGCGGCGGTCAGGCGGCCGTCCTGCTGGATCGCCCCGAGGCCCGCCATGAGACCGGCGACGGCGTAGACGAGCAGGAGGACGAGGGGAACGTTGAGGCCGTTGAGCCGTGCCGCTTCGGCGTTGGAGCCGGTGGCGTAGACAGAACGGCCGAATGAGGTTCGGTGTAATACGAACCAGGCGATGGCGTAGAGCGCCGCAATAACGAGCAGGATGATCGGGAAAGGCCCTACATCCTGGTTGGCGATGCTGGCGATCGGGTCGAACGTCGGGTAGTTGAACAGGGAGATCGTGCTTCCCCCGGTTGCCACAAGGATGATACTTGCATAGATCGAAAGCGTCGCCAGTGTCACCACGAAGAACGAGATCCGGGCGATACCGATCAGGAAGCCGTTAAAGAGCCCGAGCGCAATGCCGGCGGCGAGGGTGATGATCATGGCTGGGGCGGCGGTCATGCCACTCTTGAT
>Ga0123328_1002172_pt1 | contig 18020 bp, 14 predicted proteins | sample BioC12SIPDNA_2_FD_89702 | JGI IMG/M metagenome (GOLD analysis project Ga0123328, IMG submission 89702) | Anaerobic biogas reactor microbial communites from Washington, USA - Biogas_R1_A C12 SIP DNA | ecosystem: Engineered > Bioreactor > Anaerobic > Unclassified | place: Washington, USA...
CTGGTATGTTTCGCGCTTTCAGCGCTTCTGCCGCTTCGCGGCGAGGGAAATATTGACCGATGGCAAGGCATTTCGGCAAAGAGCGTTTGCGTTGACCAATGGCAAGGCATTTCGGCAAAGAGCGTTTGCATTGAAAAGTGTAAACGTAATTAATGAACGACTCCTAAGTGATTAATTGACAAAGGTCTAAAAGGAATAATATGAACTGTGACACCGTGGGCTCCTCTTTTAGCAGCCCCGGAGGGGCTTCTTCATCGTAGCCCCGGCCGTAGGCCGGGGGACAACGCCGTTACCTTCAGTGCCCTGTAAGGGCACCTCAAGGACAGTCCCGCAATGCATGATGATTGTTGTTGAAATGCCCTGCCAGGGCATACGTTTTATTGCTTCTCATTCCCCGGGCCGCGCCCGGGGCTACGTTGACGGCGCCCCGCCAGGGCGCCCGGGGGCTTCTGTTTGCTGCTATTCGCTCCTATTTTCCCCTATTTTCTGCCATCGTCCTGGCAGAGGACGACCTGTTCTTTCATGAAATTCATGGCCTGGCGGCTGTGGGTGGCCATGACAATGGTCACGCCTTCGTCGCGGTTAATCTGCTGAAACAGCGCCAGGAGCTGCTCCACGCGCGCCGCATCAAGCTGGCCAGTCGGCTCGTCGGCCAGCAACAGCGTCGGCCGCAGGATCAAAGCCCGCGCCAGCGCCACCCGCTGGCATTCGCCACCGGACATCTCACCAGGGAAAAATGTCTCGCGTGGCGACATGCCCACAGCCGCGAGGAGCCGCCGGGCCTCGTCGCAAAAGTCGCTGGCCTTGCGTGCGGTCTTCTCCGCCAGGGTCGGCAGCAACACATTCTCCAGCGCGGTGAGTTGCGGTAGCAGCCGGTGTTCCTGGTAAACAAAACCGATGTTCTGCCGGCGGAAGCGCCGGGCGGCCTCACCACGCAGGGCGGTGACATCCTGGCCATTGACGACGATGCTGCCCGCGCTGGGCGTTTCCAGCGCGGCGATCAGGCGCAGCAGCGTGGTCTTGCCGCTGCCGGATGGCCCGACCAAGGCGACGCTGCCGCCGTCCGGCACACTGAAACACAGGTTGCTAAACAGCTGCACATCGCCGCCGGCATGCGAAAAAACTTTGGCCAAGTGTTTGACTTCGAGTGCCATGGGGTCAGTCCTTGTCGTTTCCGCCGCCGCTCAGCACCGTGCGCACATAGGCCGGGGGCAGTTCTAGTCGCCAGACGCCGCCGTGGTCATCGGCGAAGGCAATGACGCCCTCAGCGGCGACAGGCGCGGCTTCCACATCGCCTTGCATGTCATCAAGCAACAACGCGGCGTACTCGCGCACGGCCGGAAAGAGATAGAGTTTGCCGCGTTTGCTCAGGCCGCAGGCCACGTCGGCGCTGAATGCCGCCAGCGGCGCCAGCCGCAGGTCAGCCGGAAGGCGTTTTTGCTCTTGCCCGCTCTCGCGGTCAAAGACCGCCACCTCGCCGGCGGATGAGCAGGTCAGCACGGCGTTTTTGAGCAGCAGCGGCGCCGACGTCGCGTCGCCGCCGGTAGCGCTGCGCCAGCGGGTGCTCATGGTCGCGCCGTCCACGCAGAGCAAATCACCGTCGTGAGTAAGCAGGTAACAGTGGCCGTCGGCATAGACCACGCTGGCGGGGATGGGCGATTCCAAGTCGATCTCCGCCAGGACGCTGCCATCAGCGGCACTGATTTTGCGCAAGACGCCATCGCAGTTGCCCAAGAATATCCATCCTTGCTCTTCATCCAGCGTCGCGCTGCCGTGGATGAAGCCCTTGGTCTCGCAACGCCAGCGCACGCCGCCATCGGCGGCCGCCAAAGCGTAAAGCACCTGGTCGTAGGAGCCAACAAGGATCAGGTCGCGCCAGGCCACGACTGCGCCCATGATCTTCCCGTCCGTCTTGAAGCGCCAGAGGATCGTCCCGTCAGCAGCAAAACAGTGCAGGACGCCGTCTTCGTCGCCGACAAAATAACGATCGTCAACGCGCCGCACCGCGCTAGTAATGGCGAAATCACTTAGCTTCAGATAGATACCATCGCCGCGCATGAAGAACACCCGGCCATCGGCGGTACCGACGACGACCTCGTCGGCAATGAGCGCAGGCGGCCCCAGCACCTGGCCGGTCTGGACGCTCTGCACCCGCATGCGCGCCGCGTCATCGCCCGCACTGCCCCCATCGGCAGCCGGCCGGCAAGACGACAATAGCAGACTGACGGAAATGACTGCTAAAACAACGATTTTCGTTGTCACTAATTTACTGCAGTTCAACATATTGCTGGTCATTCCACGTCGTCCTTTCCGGCGGCTTTGGCCATGTGCAGCGCGCCGACGGGGCAGATGTCCGCCAGCGCCCGTGCGGAAGCCGTGTCGCAGACTGCATCATCCCAGGCGACGCCGAGGGCGGCGGCGACATGGGTGCGCACACCGCGTTGCTGGAAGCCCATGGGCAGGCCCAGTTGCGCGGCCAGGCCCACGCAGCGGCCGCAGAGCACGCACTTGTCCGGCTCAATCACCAGCCCGCTGGCCAACTCAACACGCTCATTGGTCAATTGCGGCCGATGGCGTTTTTTGGCGCCATAGCGCTTAACCAGATCCAGCAGCACGCAACTCTGGCGTTTGGCGCAGCTGCCGCAACGGAAATCATGGCGGTTCAACAGCAACTCCAGTGCCCGGCGGCGGAAGCGCGCCACCCGCTCGCAGTCGCTCTCGTAGGCGTGACCGGCAACGGCCCTGGTCTCGCAGGCCGGCACAAAACGGCTGAGCTGCAAATCGTATACCGCGCAGACCATGCAGCGCGCCTGCGGCTGGCATTCCCCGTGGTGGCACAGTGTCGGCAGCGACACGCCGGCGTGTTGGGCATGCGACAAAATGGTCCCGCCAGTAACGAAGGGCAGCTCGCGCCCATCCAGCACAATCACCGCGTGCGATACACTCGCCGGTGAGGACGGGGGCAAGGACGATGAGGATGATGCAGCGGCAATCGCTGCCGGCGCCACTGCCGCCGGCGTTGCCACCGCCGCGGCATTGACCGTCGCCGCGCGCACGGCTATGGCGTGCTGTGGGCAGATGTCCCGGCAGACGCCGCATTTCACGCAGCGTTCCTGGTCGATGACGTGTTTTTCCAAGGGCGCGAAGGCAATGGCGTCGGCCGCGCAGTGCTGCGCGCACTTGGTGCAGCCAATGCAGTCGTCGCCGATCTCGAACTGCGTGAGCTCCACGCATTTGCCTGCCGGACACTGTCCAGCCAGGTGGGCGACAAATTCCGTGCGGAAGTAGCGCAGCGCAGTCAGCACGACATTGGGCGCCGTGCGGCCGAGACCGCAGAGCGAGCCGCGCTGGATGTCTTCGGCCAGGGCCTGGATCTCGTCCAGAAAGGCCTCCGGGTGCGGGCTGTCGCTCTTGCGGGTCAGTTCCTCGACCATGTCGCAGAGCTGGTTGAGGCCCTCGCGGCAGAACGTGCATTTACCGCAGGACTCGTCGCGCACGAAGCGGAGGAAGTACGCGGCGATATCGACGATGCAGTCCCGTTCATCAAGCACGACCAGCCCGCCCGACCCCATGATGGCGCCGGCCTGGGTGAGCGCCTCGTAGTCCACCGGCAGGTCCAGCAGTGCTTCGGGCAGACAGCCGCCGGAGGGGCCGCCGATAAGCACGGCTTTGAAGTCATGGCCATCAGCAACGCCACCACCGATCGCGAAGACCAGCTCCCGCAGGGAGATGCCCATGGGCACTTCGATCAGTCCACCGCGCTGGATTTTGCCAGCCAGCGCAAAGGTCTTGCTGCCGGCGGAATGGCTCGTGCCCAGGGCGGCGAATGCCGCCGGGCCATGCCGCATGATCCACGGCACGCAGGCAAAAGTCTCCACGTTGTTGATCAGCGTGGGCAGGCCATTGAGGCCCGCGTGGGTGGGAAACGGCGGCCGCGCGCGCGGTATGCCCGGAAAGCCCTCGATGGACGCCAGCAACGCCGTCTCTTCACCGCAGACGAAGGCGCCGGCGCCTGTGAACAGCCTGAGTTGGAAATCCTCACCCAAAAGGCGCAAAAGGCCCTCGGCTTCACAGCAGGCAATGGCCTTTTCCAGAATACGAATGGCCTGGGCGTACTCCTCGCGAATGTACATGATGGCCATTTTCGCTGGCAACAGCGCCGCAGCGATGAGCATGCCCTCAATGACCCGGTAGGGGAATGACTCCAGCAGCATGCGGTCCATGAATGCCCCGGGATCGCCCTCGTCGGCATTGCAGATGAGCACTTTACAGTCGCCAGGCGCGTCGTGCGCCAGGCGCCATTTCATGCCCGTCGGGAAACCACCGCCACCGCGACCACGCAGCCCAGATTGCACCAGGCGGTCAATCACCTCGTCCGGCGACTGCGCCAGGCTCTGTATAAAGGCTTCGAAACCGCCGTGGCGGCGGTACTCGGCGAGATCGGCTGGGGAATTTTCCGCGCTGCCCTCGGTGACCACGCGGCACTGTTTTTCAGCGAAGGCGTCCGGCTTGCTTTCCTGGCAGGGACAGCGGTCGCCGCGGTAGATTGCGTCAATAGCGCCATGGGCTTGCCAGCGCCATTTGGCCAGAGCCCCGTCGGGACTGAAATGGCCGTGGAGGATGGCCGGGACATCCGCCGGTTGCACCCGGTTGTAATGAAAGGTCATGCCGGCGGCGGCTACCGTCAGCTGCACCGCCGAGTAGGACTGGCCCGTGCAGCTGACGTCCTTGAGGCGCACCTGGAGGCCATGCGCCGAAATGTCCTCAGAAAGCGCCTCCCAGACGGCCCCCGCACCCGATGCCCGGCACGACGAACAACGGCAGACGCGGATCTCCGCCGCGTCCGCCGCCGTCACCGCAGCCGCGACGGCGCGGGGCTTGCGCGCCTGCTCCGCAAGAAAATCGCGGATGACCTGCTCGACATCGGCGGGCTCGACCCAGCCGTAGATGTGGTCGTCAATCTGCACGGCCACTGCCAGCATGCAGCAGCCCAGGCAGGCGACTTTATCGACCGTGAAGAGCCGGTCGGCGTCGGTGTCGTTCGTGCCCGTGATCCCCAGAGCGCGGCGAAACGCGGCGTAGACCCTCTCGGCGCCTTTGACATGACAGGCCGCGCCAACGCAGACGTTGATGCGGTGACGCCCCTGCGGCTGCAACCGAAAGCGCGAAAAGAAGGTCGCCACGGCAGAAATGCGCGCCATGGACAGGCCGCTCGCAGCCGCATAGCGCTGCATGGCGGCCAGCGGCAGATAGCCGTGTTCGCGCTGCAGGGCATTCAGTGTCGGCAAGAGCTCATGGACCATTGGCGGCCTCCAGACACACGAGCTCGTTGTCCATGCTGCGGATAATGAGCCACTGCTGCGCAAACGCCGGCGTCGCCAGCACTTTTTTGCCGATCTCGTAGCGACCCACAACCTTGAAGCTCTCCCGTGATGGCTCGACTACCAGCAGCAAGCCATCCATGTTCACCGCGACAATCCGGCCGTCAACAAGCACCGGCGACGCATAAAAGCCGTTGTCAAAATTCTCCTCGTAGAGTTCCTCGCCGTTCTTGGCATCAAGAGTGATAACGCTGCCACCGCTGGTGAAGAGGTACATGACGCCGGCGGCGACCACCGGCGAGGCCACGTCAGGCATAGGCACGTTGTCGTTGCGCCAGAGTATCTCACCGCTGTCAGCAGCGAAAGCCGCGGCCAGGGCGCCGCTGTTGGCAAAGTAAAATGTGCCGTCGGCGGCGACAGCCGAACAGGCCACTTCGCCCCCCATGCCGGAATTTTCCCACAGCAGGCGGCCGCTGGCCAGGTCGAAGCCGCCGGCCTTGCGGTTGCCGGCGACGAAAATCACCTGTCGCTGCTCGTCGGCCAGCAGCACCGGGCTGGACCACGACGACGCGGCCTGCCATGGCGTCGCCCAGCGGTCTTTGCCCGTCGTCACGTCCAGGCAGTACAAAGTCTGTTCTTCTTCCATGTCGTACTGCACAATCAGGTCCGGTCCGGCCAGCAGGAGCGACGACGCGTAGCCGTAGAGTATCTTCGGTTCAGGCAGGCTGCGTTCCCAGAGCACCGCGCCCTCGTGATCCGTGCAGAGGACCTGCCCGGTGGCAAAAACGGCATAGGCGCGCTGGCCATCGACAGCCATGGTCGGCGCCGCGTAGCCCGTGTCGGCAGTGACCTCCGGCACGACCGCCGGCGCCCCGGCGGCCACGCGCCACAATAACGCGCCGTCGGCCAGGCTGAAGCAGAAGATCGCCCGCTCGCGACGATCCGCGCCCGACACAAAAATGCGGTCGCCCCAGACCACCGGCGAATTATAGCCCGCCAGCGGCACTTTGCTCGCCCAGGCGCGCTGCAGCCGGAAATGCGGCGGCAGGCGATTCGCATTGGGCACTAGCGACCCGCGGAAGCCCGGCCAATGCCCCGCACCCGCCGCCAGGGCCGCCGGTAGAGCCAGCGGCGGCGCCGCCGCCGGCACGGCGATGGTTGGCGTGGCGACCAGGACCGCGACCGTTCCTAATTCGCCAGCGCCACCAACCTCACCCATTGCGTCGCCAACAGCAGTGGCGGCGTTTTGCCGCGTGGCCCGCCAGGCGAGCAAGCCCAGGCAAAGCAGCAGCGCGACGCTGGCGGCGGTGGCCAGCTGCAAACGGCGCAGCTGCAGCGAGCGCTCCTTGCTGTCGTCAGCGGGCCGCTTGAGTTCCACGGGTGCCGACAACGTCATCGCCACGGCGCAAACGGCGAGAATCAGCAGCGCGCAGCCGCCCAGGCCAATCCCCAGACGCAGGCGCCGTTCGTTGCTGAAGTAGCCATCGCGATAAAGATAATCGAGATCGCGGACGACTTTCAGCGCCGCCTCGTCATCCGGCAGGCTCTTGACCTGCTCGCGCATGGTCGTCAGCACCGCGTCGGCTTCCAGCAGCAACACGTGGTTGCGCCGCTGTTCGCTGACGACCAGCGCCGTCAGCAGCAGCAGAAATGCCGCGGCGATGCCGGCGGCATTGCGCGCCAGCAAATAGATCAGTGGTCGGTCTTTTCTCATGCGTCAGATTTTGCCGCAGGCGGGCAGGCCTTTCTAAGTTTCACGGTCATGTGTTCCACGGGGCAGACATCGTAGCAGCGACCGCAGGCCACGCAGAGGCCCGCGTCCACTTCGTAGGTCCGTCCCGGCGAGCGGCGACGACTCAAGGCCATCAGTTCGAGCATCATGGCCAAGCCGACGATCGCACCGGAGATGGTCAGGCCTATGCGCATCCGCCGGCGCTGTTGCGCAACGCTGTCGCGCAACTCGCTCAGCGGCCGACCTGATGACGCAAAGGCCACGGTGGCATCACTGCGCAGATTCCCGTCAAGGCTCTGCAGCAACTTCACGTCGTGATGCACAGCGCACAGCGGTCCGGCAAGGCTGTAACCAGCCCAAGCGCAGAGGATAATCACGTAGGGCGTCAACGCCAGCAGCCAGCCCAGGCGCCGTCGCCCCTGCTCAGGACTCTCCGCAGCCTTCAGTGGCTCCGGCGCGACGATCGCGCCGTTGGGGCAGCTCTGCTCACACAACCGGCAGGAAATGCAGTCGCCGCCGGTGATGGCGATCTTCCGCGGTGCCGCCAGCGCGCAAAGCCGCAGCAGCACGCCGTAGGGGCACATATAGCGGCAGTAGGGCCGGCAAACAAAAACGCCGAGTAAAATCATCACGCCGGCGACGGCCAGATGCGTCCACGATACGCCGAAACTGAAGATCACGAAGTACGGGTCGCCATGACAGAGATGGAAGCCCCCGCCGCTGGCCTCCGTTACGCCGCCAACCAGGAGTAGCGCCAACGCGAGCTGCCGGCCAATACGGTCCAGCCACAACGGCACCTGCAAGGTCTTGAAATGCAACAGCTCCTGCATCGCCCCCAGCGGACAGCCGCCCATGCAGAAAAGCCGGCCGTAATACAAGGCCACCGCCAAGGGCAGCACAAACAGCAGCAGCACGCCCAAAGTCAACGGATAATCCGTAAACCACCCGGCGAGCACATTTTGGTACATGCCCACTGGGCAGGGACAGGCCGAAAACACAAAGCCCAGCAGCAGCAACGACAGCGCCGACAGCAGCAGCAGCACCCGCCGGGACCGCCAGCGATACGCCGCCAAGCCCGTGAACAACAGCAGGATAGCCAACACCGCCAGTCGTAGATAGATGCCGTCGGCCACCTGCGTTTCGAGGTTCATCGCCGGCTCAACGTAGTCCTCGAAGTCCGGCCGCGGAAATCGCATTTGCGCAAAGAAAATCATGTGGCCGGCTCCTTTGGAGCGTGTTTGTAGAGGTAGGGCTGGTCGTGGGGCACGCGCACGAAGGCCTGGCTCGGACAGGCCATCGCGATGCCGCACTGATTGCAGTTGACGCAGAGGTCCCGGCGCACCTGCAAAAACAGCGACCCGTTGCCAAAGTCCGCGCAGCCCTTGACACAGCGCCCGCAGCCATTGCAGAGCTGCTCGTCAATGGTGTACTCGAAGTACGGCCCTTCCACATAACGACGCTGCAGCGCGCCCGTCGGGCAGCGCTGATTTTCCGCGCCGGTGTTCAGCTGCCGATACTGATTATGGAAGAAACCGCTACAGAATTCGCAGTAGCCGCAGCTGGCGTACTGATGGACGCATTTGACCGCGGAGGGCTTCAACACACACTCCGTTGCACAGCGACCACACTGGATACACTTTTTGGGATCAATCTGCCATAGCAGCGGCCCGCCCGCGCTTTTGCCACGCCGCAGCCAACCGACAAAAGGCAGCGCCAACAGCACCGCCAGGGCTTTTTGGAAGAAATCGCGTCGTTCCATGCTCGTCACCCTCCCCTGCCCGCAGAACGCTGGCGGGGACAGCGCGCCGCCAGCCGGCAACGGCCACAGGCTCCTGGTGCCTCACAGCCGCGACGCGCGCCGTCTTTCGCCGGCTCCGTCGCCGCCTGCCGCAAGGCCCGAGCAACGCCGATGCTCATCAGCGCGAGCAAGCCCGCGCGCACGCCGCTCTGGAGTAGTTCCCGTCTAGTCATGGACATTGATCTCCCACTGGCGCACTCGGCCATTAAGTGGCTGCAAATCAGACATATAAACACGGTCGTCATTATGTATCAGCACGTAGTTGTGTTCCGATGCGGACAAATTGGCCACCAGCACATTTAGTACGTCACCCGACGGCGCATACAGCCGCGCCTGCCGGCGCCCCTTTTCCATGGTAAGAAAACGCCCACCACTCATGGCCGCGAAGCGTACGGGGTTACAGCAGCCCGGCAGGGGTTCCCGCGGCTCCCACGACGCGATGTAGTCGCCCGTTTCCGGATTGAGCTGTTCCAAGCGCCGCCGCCCCGGGTTGAGCACCCACAACTCGCTCTCCGGACTGACATCAAGCATGAAGGCCGCGCCGGGAATGAGCCAGCCGCTTTCACCATAGGACACCCACGCGATCTCGCCGGTGTCCACCTTCACCGCATACACCCGGCGATTCTCCCGATCGCAGTGGTACTCCAGGCCGTTGATGGTCGGCGCCTGCGGCGCGGGAAAATCACGCGGTGGCGGCACGGGCGGCAGTGGCGGCACTTCCGACGTCAGCGGTGGCGGCGGCGCGGTCGCCGCCCGCCACAGCTGCCTGGCGCCGCCGGCGAGCACGAGACAGCCCAGTAGCAGCGCCGCCATTTGCAGTTTATTCAGTTTTACCATAGTCGTCCTCTGTTGACCGCGAGTGCGGCGTCACTGGGCGCTTTGGGTCGCCAATCGGGTTTCGCGGCGGAGGTCTATGCACGCCATAGCCTTGTCATCGCGCACAAGCATCAGGCCGTCAGCCATGGCAATGGGCCCCCACGAGTCCACGCCAGACAGAACACGATGGCTGGCGATCTGCTCAAAAGCCCCCTGGCGGTAGCGGAAGACCGACAGCCGCCCGTCGTCATCAACAATCCACAGGCAGCCATCGGCCACGAGAAAAGGCCCGATGCCAAAACGCTGCTCGCGACCGGAACTGGCACTTACCGCCGGCAACTGCGCCGGGTCGGCCGCCACCAGATGCGCCCGCAGCGCTCCGGCATCCTTCGGCTGAATCGTGAACAGCATGCCCTGGTAATATATCGGCGTCTGCTGTTCGCAGGCGGGCGCCTGCGTGGCCTTCCACTGGCCGAGTTGCCGCGTGCTCCACGCACCATCCTGCAAATCGATCTCCAGCAGCGCGGAACCGGCGCCGTAGCCGGCGGTAAGGAAGATGCGGTTGTCGGCGACCTGCACGGGCGACGGCGCCCACACGGGCGGCTGCCACTCGCGCGAAAACCACAGCAGCTCGCCCGCCTCCGAAACGCCGACCACCCCGCCAATGCCCGCATAAACATACTGGCGGACGCCGTGGAGGCGCATGGGCACCACAGAACCATGGGACATCTTCAAGCCCGGCACATTGGCCAACTGCCAGCGCACCTCGCCGCTGCGCAGATCCCGAGCCAGCAGCAGCTGTTCCGGCCCCGCCGGCGCCAGAATGACCGCACCGTGATCGATCAGCGGGCACTGACCGGCGTACCACTGCGGCACTTCTGTGCCGTATTCGCGCACCAGGTCGCTGCCCCAGAGGAACTCGCCGCTGCTGGCGTCGGTGGTCATAACATGCGCTTGCGGGCCCAGGGTCACCACGGTGTTTGCCGCCACAGCGGGGATAGTGCGCGACTTGCCGTGGTTTCGGCGCATGGGATTGCGGTAGCTGCGTCGCCAAAGTTCGCGACCATCGGCGAGCACGAAGCAACGCAACGCGTCGGCCTCTTCCTCTTCAAGGTAATCCAGCACGTACACCCGGCCATAGGCCACGGCCGGCGCGGCGTAGCCCTCGCCCAGACTCTGCCGCCAGAGCACCCTTGGGCCGTCGGTGCCCCAGTCAGTCTGCAGCGACGGCGCCGCGGCGGCAATGTTGTCACGCGCCGGTCCGCGAAAGCCCGGCCAGGGCTCGCCATCGCTGAAGGCAATGCCGTCATCGGCCAACAGGCGTTCGAAATGCTCGCCGATAGTGACGGCGACCGTCGCCGTCTGGCGCTGATCGGAGTTATCCAGGCCGGGCTCGGCATAGACCAGGCCGAGGTCGGGGCTATAGTTGACGTAGGCATGAATGCCCACGACGGCTGTCAGCAGACACAAGCCGGTAAAGATGACGAGTATGCTATGGGCAATTGTGCTCACAGGTCCCTTCGACACGCTCGCGCGTACAGTTGCTCCAAAGCCCGGACCAAAAAAACCAGCGGGTAGAGTTCCTCGGAATACCACAGCTGCGAGAAATATAGCCCCACGGGCTCCACCGGGAGTGGCTGGCGCTCCTGCAGATACGGGCGCAGGTAGGCCACGCCGCGGCATAGCGCCTCATCGCAGCCCGGGTAGCCGGCCAGGGCCGCCAGGGCCCGCGCGGTGAAAATCAGCTTTGTGTGCGTGCCCTGCGCGGTGCCCCAGCCGCCATCGGCGCCCTGCGTCTGCAGCAAGTAGTCACGGGCGCGCGTTGTCATCGCGCTGTCCATACCGACAAGATGTTCGAGCACGACGGCCGTGCCGTAGACGGGCGCCAGCAGGTCGTCGGCCTGCTGGTCGCCAAACCACAACGGCACAAAAGAACCGTCCGCGCCCTGTTGCGCCGACAGGTAGGTCAGCAGGCGTCCACGCGAACGCGCCACGCGGCGGCGCAGCGCCACCGGCAAAGCGTCCTGCCAACAGCTCAGGGCCCGATAGGCGTGCGCGCTCAAATCCGGACAGCTGCGGTCAAAGGGCAATTTGCCCCAGCCGCGACAAAAGGTCGGGATGCCGCCATCGCGATTCTGCAAGGCCAGCAACCACTCACAGCCACGGACGACCGCCGGCGCCAGCGGCCCGCCGCCGGCGCCAGCACCAGCACCGGCGAGTTCATGGAGCGCGATGAGCGCGGCGGCGCTGTCGTCGGCATCGGGCACGGCGCCACTCAACGGCGTCCAGCCCCAGCCACCCGGCCGCGCCGCCGTGAAGGGATGCACGTCGGCAAACTGCCGCTGGCGAATGAGTTCCGCCAGCGCCTGGCGCTCCGCCTCCGGAAGAACGCCGGCCAGCGCCCGCCCGGCCAGCGCGGTCACCCACTGATCGAGATTGCTGTCAATGGGCCACGACCCGTCGTCCCGACAGGTCCGCTCCAGAAAATTCTCCGCCGCCGCCGCCACGGGATGGCCGCCCCGCCCGGCCGCGCAGAGGCAGAGCAGGCAGAACGCCGTCAGCGGCGCGGCTTCCAAAAAGCCGCCAGACGCCGGCTGTTTGGCCGCCAAAACCCGCAGCGCCGGCGCAATCGATGGCCGCCGCAGCTGCCAGGTCAACCCGCCGTGACAGGCCTCGTGCTGCGCCAGCCCCACTGCTATCAGCGCCGGTATGGCATAGCTGACCACCTGCACATTCATCACGCTCAGCAGTCGCTGCGGCAATACCGCCAACTCAAAGGGCAGCCGCGGTATGCCCGACCAGGCTGCCCGGCCGCTGCCAAACAGGCCACTGGCCGCGCATAAGGCCAATATCGGCACGGAAAAGGTGCGGTCGCGACCATATTTGGCCAGGATGCCCGCGCGAATCGCCGCCGGCGTGACGCCGCCAAGCTGCGCCGTCAGCCACTGCGCGGCGCGTTGCGCGGCATCGGCCTGCGCCGGCGCGTTGTGTAGCGCAGCGTAGGCCAGCAGCGTCGCGGTGACATTCGCTGGCGACTCCGGGCTATCGCCCCAGCCGCCATCACCGAGCTGCGTCTGCGCCAGCCAGGCGCGCGCACGGCCGATGAGCGCGCCGTGCCGCTCGGGCGCCTTGCGGCACAGCGCCACTACGGCAGTCGCCGTCGACACCGCCGATGAGGACAGCACGCTGTGCCAGGCACCATCGTCGCCCCGGCGCACCAACAGTTTCTCCTGCCAGTGCTGGCGGTAGTCCCGCAGCTCGTCGCGCAGATCGTGGATGCTCGCGCTATGCGTCATCTCAGAGCACCCCCATGGTCAACAGGCCATAGGTCGTATATTCGAGGTCGGCGACGTCGTCGCCCGGGCCGGCACTGAAGCCACCGCTGGCCGTGAAGGCATCGTAGAGAAAAGCCCGCGGCGAATGCGGCGGCCGGCGGTCGTAGAGCGACAGCGCGAAGCACGCCGTCGCCGTGGAAAGCAGGTCGCCCGCAGGCGCCGCCACAACGGCTGGAAAAGAACCGTCGGGCCGCTGCAGAGCCGCAAAGGCATCGAGGGCCGACGCTGCGACGGCGACGCCGCCCTGGCCATAGCGCGCCAAAACCAGCGCCGCGCTAGTGGCATTTACGCTCGCTATGGCACCACCGTGTTCGTTGCTGAACAGGCCACTGGCCAGCTGGTAGGGCCACAGGTCGGCGGCCGCCCAGGGCAGCCCGGCGTCCTGCGCCAGACTCAGCGCCAGAAATTGCGAATATGGCGACTGCGCGTCGTGATTGGGAAAACGCCCGGGATCGCCCGTGGCCAGCAGGTCGTGCGCCGCATCCCGCCAGTCCTTGGGCAGCGCCCGCGCTGCCGGCAGGAGCGCCGCCACGCCACGCAGGCCCGGCGCCACACGCAGAAAGGCCGCGAGCAGCCGCGAACGCAGCAGGCACAGCAGATGCACCAGGTCGAGCGCGCGGGGGTCTTGCCTAGCCAGCGCGGTGTCCAGCCGCCCGAGGTCAATGCGCGCGTCAAGAACACTCGCCAGCAGCAGCCCGAACATGCCGTAATAGCCGTCAGCCACGCCGGCGCGATTGACAAAACCACCATCGCCATGCTGTTGACCGGCCACAAACTCCGCCATGGCACTCAGCGCCTCCGGCGCGCAGAGCTCGCGGCCGCGTCGCAGCGCCTGATAGAGTTGTTGGGTGATGCTGTCCGGCTTGCTCATCGTCAGTCCTGTCACTCCAATGCTATTCATTTACAGCCCGCAGGGCTTTGGGTTCCCGCAACAACCACATGAATTCTTGCAACCTCCACGGGCATGTCATCGTCGTGAAACGATGGGCTACACCACGGGCATGTCATCGTCGCAAAACGATGGGCTACCCTACGGGGCATTTCATCGTCGCGAAACGATGGGCTACCCTACGGGGCATGTCATCGTCGCGAAACGACGGGCACCCTACGGGGCATTTCATCGCCGCGAAACGATGGGCTACCCTACGGGGCATTTCATCGCCGCGAAGCGGCAGAAGCGCTGAAGGCGCGAAACATACCAGCCCAGGGCAAGCGCGCTGAAAGCGCGCGCCGCCCTGGGTAAAGCGCCTATCTGTTCGTGTTCCTCGGCCTCTTCGGCCCCAGTCGGCGAAGCTGACTGGGGCCGAAGGGGCAATGGAACTCCCTTTCCTTGTTTGCTATGTCACGATCCTTTTAGGGCGGCGTGGGCAAGGTCGCCGGCGGCGGTGGCAGGAGCTTGCCGACCATGCGGAAGAGCAGGCTTTTGAGCGGCTGGCTGCTGACGCCTTCCAGCGCCGCGTAGGCATCCTCGCGTTGCGCGTCAGCGAGTTCGCGTAGGGCCCGCCGCGCATCGGCGAGCTCAACCTGCCTTTCGCGCGCGTACACGAACACAGCCGATGCCGGGTCGTCTTCCTGGTCATCAATATCGTCCTGTAGCTGATAGGCGATGCCCATGGCTTCGGAAAGTTTCTGGAAGCATTCGTGCAGGCCATCCAGCCGTCCGGCGGCCAGCGCGCCCATGGCCAAAGCGACGCGGAAAGCCGGGGCGGTCTTGAGCCGGAAAGTGTCCAGCACCATCTCCATGTTCTGAACGCCATCGCGCCATTCGAGTTCTTGCGCCTGGCCGAGCGCCAGTTCGCAGTGGCCCTCGGCGGCAATGGCGGCGAGCTGCCCGCGCAATTTTTCCGGCACGGGATCACTACAGAGGAGCCGGTAGCCCTCGCCCTGCAGATAATCGCCGAGATTGATGGCCACCCCGACGCCCTGCCGGGCGTGTGCGGTCGGCTCGCCATAGCGGCTATCGTCGTTGTCCTCAATGTCGTCATGCACCAGCGAGGCCTTATGGAAGCATTCCACCGCCAGCGCGACCTGCTCCAGCCAGGGCGGTATCGCCGTGGTCTCGGCCAGCGCCAGGTAGGTCATGATGGTCAGCATGGGCCGGTAATGCTTACCGTGCTCGCACAGCGCCAGACGGGCTTCCTGCGCAAACACCCGCGCGCGATGACGGTTGAAAAGCATAGCGCGGTCGAGTCGCTCCGACGTGAACAGCGCCTGGACCTGCGCCTTGACCTCGTCGTAGCCCGGCAGCTCCATGACCTCCGCCTCGCCCAACGCCAGGGCATCGGCGAGCACGTCGTCATCGAAATCAGTGTCCTTGCAGCCGTCGTGATTCAGCGGTATGGCAATGCCCGGCACGGCATTTCTGAGCATGGCTGGAAAGGCCCGCTCCAGCGATGCCAGGCACGACACGCCAATCACCGCCTGGATCTCGCCGCTCTCGACCCACTCGGCCACCCGCGACGACGACTCGGCCACCAGCGTCACCAGGCCCAGCGCATCCGCGCGTTCACGCAAACCGGCAATGCGGCAGCGCCCGCAATCGGCGCAAATCAGCCCGAGCTCGTCGTAGCTGCCCTCGCAACGTGTGGCGTGCCGCAGGCAAAACGGCAACAGTAACAGGCGCTTCTGCACGGGAATGCGCCGGATGACATCGCGCCAGAGGATGTTGTTGATGAAGATCATGCACCAGTGGCCGTAGGCGCTGTCAACGCCCGTCGCGGCCAGAAATTCCCCCACTAGCGCACGCAGGCGGCTCAGCGGCAGGGGCGGCAACAGCTTGCGCCCAACCAGGAACTGCTCCAAGCGCCCGCGCAGATCCCGACGCAGGCCAGGGCTTTCAGGCACACGCTGTATCACCGCTATTGTGCTGTTGTTGCTGTTCACCCGTAGGCTCCAAACCCGAAGAAGTAGTATTTTTTGGCCAGGCGGTACGCCCAGGATTTTTCCGGCAGCAGCGGCTCGGCGTGGTCGTGGCCGGGCAGCTGCGGCAAAGCCGCCAGCTCCGCCAGGGCGTCGCGGCAGGAACTGTCCTCGGCGCCCTGCTCCCGCATGAATGCCGCCAGGCCCGCTGGGTCTTTCAATAGGATGCAGCCGCGCGTACGGCCCGACACGTATTCGCGCAGGGCCGGCAGCAACCCCGGCTGCTGAAATAACGCTTCGAGGTTGCCGCCATGCTCATCGAGTCGCCCCGAACAGAATTGCACTGGAGGGCAGAACTCAATCGCGCCGCCCGGGCTAATGTGGTGGGACAGCCCCGTCGCCGCCGGACACAGCGCCCGCCCGAGGTGATCCCAGTACGCGTCGATGATCAGTATCTTCGCCGTCTGGCGCCGGTCGACGATAAAGCGCCGCAGCTCCACGATCTGCTCGGCGCTGAGCGCGTTCTCGGGCTCGGGCATGCGCCCCGCCGGCCGGTAGATGTAGTACCAGATGTAATGCACGCCGTGCTCAATGAGGAAATCCAGATAGTCGTCACTGACCAGTTCGGCAAAATTGCTGCGGGTAATGCTGGCCGACACGCCCACGAAGAGCCCCGCCCGCACCGCCTCGTCCACGCCGGCCAGCGCCCGCGCGAAGACCTCGTCGCGCCCGCGGCGCCGCCGTGATTCGTTTTCCAGGCCCTCTATGCTGATCAGCGGCGTGACATTGCCCATCGCGGCGAGCTTTTCCGCGATCTCGCGCGTCATGCCCACGCCATTGCTGAACAGCTGGAAATACGCCCACGGATGGGCCGCCATGAACTCAAACAAGCCGTCGTGCAACAGCGGCTCGCCACCGAGGATGCCGAAGAAATTCGATCCGTAGCGACGGGCCGTAGTGACCACGCCATTGAGCTGCTCGACACTCAGGGCCTGCGCCGGCTTGGTCTGCTCCACCCAGCAGCCGCGGCACTGCAGATTGCAGCGGTTGGTCAGCGATATCATGGTGAAGGCCGGGAAAAACGGCCGGCCCTGTTTGCGCCGACGCTCAAACGCCCGCACGGCCCGCGCGCCACCCATGGCAAAATTGAACAAGAGCCGACGCTGCACTTTCCAGGTGCAACCACTTACAATGCGTGTCAATGCCCGTATTTTCATGATGGCTTGTCGTCCTTGAACAGGCGTTTCTTGACGGCATTGCGCGTACGCAGGGTGTCCATCAGCCCGCCAGGGCGAGACGCCGCCACGGGCTTCGCCGCGCCAACCGGCTCGGCGCCATTGATGGGCTCTTCTTTGATCTTCGGAAACATGATCGCCCGCGCTGGACACATCCGCGCACAGGCCGGACAGTTCGTCTTGCAGGCATCCGGCTGCGTGACATGCACACCCCGCTCATCGCGGGTGTAAACCCCGAACATGCAGAAATCCACGCACTGGCCGCAATTCACGCAGCGGCCGTAATCCAGCACGGGATACCACGCAATCCACCCGTCCGTAGGAACGTAGTCGCTAGGCAAGGAGGTGGCGGCGGAAAAGGCACTGGCGACAGTCGTGGCCGGAAAAACGGCGGCCGGAGAAGCGGCGGTGCTGGCAGCGGGTATGGCGCCCGAAGTGTCAACTGCACCTGGGCCGGCGCCGCAAGCATCGCCGGTGGGAGAAAAGCTAGGCAGCTCGCCCAAGCCCAGCGCAGTCGCAATGGCCGCCGGGGAATCACAGCGGGCATTGAGCAACTGTGCAGCAGCGGCACAGCCGCAGCGCGCAAAGAGCCCGCGCACTGCCCGCGGATGACAGGCCACCACCGCGTCGGCCATCGCCAGGCCCGCCAGCCGCGCCGGATCCTTGGCCGCACAGTGGCAGAGGTCGTCAAGAACCTCAATGTCGTGCCCGGCCGCGCCCGCCGCCGCCACCAGCCGAGCCAAGTTTTCCGCCGGGATATGGCCGTACTCGCGACAGGCACAAAAAGCTATCCTTGCCATAAACGCGGGGCTCCCTTCGCGTTGCATCTCAATAATCGACAACACACTCTCAATCACGCCGTGCAACCTGCCTTCAGACAGCCCTGGCCCGACTGTCGTTCCGACCTCTTAGGAATATACCGCA
>Ga0123328_1002176_pt1 | contig 17985 bp, 14 predicted proteins | sample BioC12SIPDNA_2_FD_89702 | JGI IMG/M metagenome (GOLD analysis project Ga0123328, IMG submission 89702) | Anaerobic biogas reactor microbial communites from Washington, USA - Biogas_R1_A C12 SIP DNA | ecosystem: Engineered > Bioreactor > Anaerobic > Unclassified | place: Washington, USA...
CGTCTCCATCGGCACGAACGACCTCACGCAGTACACGATGGCCGCCGACCGTCTCTCCCCGAGCCTGGCCTACCTCACCGACCCGTGGCAGCCGGCCGTCCTGCGTCTGGTCAAGGAGACCTGCCGCGTCGGTGAGCTCACCGAGACCCCCGTCGGCGTGTGCGGCGAGGCGGCCGCCGACCCGAAGCTGGCGTGCGTGCTCACCGGCCTGGGCGTGACCTCGCTGTCGGCGGCGTCGACCGCCGTGGCCGGCGTCGGTGCGCAGCTGGCGGACCTGGATCTCGCCGCGTGCCAGGAGGTCGCCCGCGCGGTTCTCGACGCCCCCGGCGCCACCGCCGCACGCGAGATCGCCCGGGAGATGATCCTCGGGTAGCAGACCCCCGGGGCGCGAGGTCAGTTCTCGGCGATGACGACGTCGACCTCGCGCTCACGGAGCGCGGTGATGAAGGACTCCGGTGCGGCCGGGTCGGTGATGACGACGTCGATGTCGTCGATGCCGGCGAAGCTCACCAGGTAGTCGGTGCCCAGCTTCGTCGAGTCGCAGAGCACGACGACCTTGTGGGCGTTGGTCACCATCGCCGACTTGATGGCGGCCTCCTGCGCGTCCGCGGTGGACAGGCCGTGGTCGAGGGTGAGGGCGTTGGTGCCGATGAAGGCGACGTCGGCACGCATGAGCGCCAGCGTGCGCAGCGCGGTGTCGCCCACGACGGCCTGCGTGATCGCACGGACCGAACCACCCAGCAGCTGCACCTCGCTGAGGCCCTTGGTGGCCAGGTTGAGGGCGATGGGCAGACTGTTGGTCACGATCGACCACTGCCGGGCGTTCGGCTGCTCGGCGATGAGGTCCGCGAGGGTGCCGATGGTCGAACCCGCATCGAGGAAGAGACCCCCCTGGGGTTCGGGCAGGAAACGGAGCGCGGCGCGGGCGATGGCCGACTTCGCGGTCGGGGCGGAACGGAAACGGGCGTCGAGGGAGAACTCCGTGGTCTGGAAGGTCTGGCTCGCGACGGCGCCGCCGTGCACGCGGTGCACCACCCCCTCCCTGTCGAGTACCGCCAGATCCCGGCGGATCGTCTCGGCGGTGACCTCGAATCGGTTCGCCAGTTCGGTGACATTGACGCGCCCCTCAACAGCGGTGAGGGAGGCGATCTGCCGACGGCGTTCCTCTGCGTACATGTGGACTCCTCTGGCACCCGGGTGGTGAAATCGGACATCGGCCATGTCCGTTTTTCCCATTGTTTCAAACATCGGAGTTTCGGGGGAGGACGAAGTCACCTGTCCTGCGCCGACGGGGGCGGACGGCTCCTATGGCGGGGGCGGCGGAATTACCGGCGACGGGCCCCTGACATGCCCGCTTGGGTGGGAAGCTGTGGATCTCGGGGCGGTGAAATGCCCGTTCCCTCGGGGGTGGGTCAGAGGCGGCGGAACACCGAGACGATCTTGCCCATGATCTCCGCCTGGTCGCCGGGGATGGGGGCGTAGTCGTCGTTGTGGGGGAGAAGCCACACGCCCGTGGAGTCCTTGTGGAACTCCTTGGCCGTCGCCTCCCCGTCGATGAGGGCGGCCACGAACTCACCCTGCTCGGCGACGGGCTGGGAGCGGACGACCACCCAGTCGCCGTGGAGGATGCCGGCGTCCCGCATCGACTCGCCGTCGATCTGGAGCATGAAGAGCTCGCCGTCGCCCACGAGATCGGCGGGCAGCGGGTAGTAGTCCTCCACCTCCTGCTCGGCGAGGATCGGCGAACCGGCGGCGATGCGACCCAGCACCGGGATGAAGTTGGCGGCACCCGCGCCCTCCGGGGCAGAGGTCGGGGCGGAGGGCTTCGCCGCCACCTTCCGGCCCGGCTTCCGGGCGGGCTCGGTGGACGGCAGGGTGCGGACGTCCACCGCGCGCGGCTTGTTCGGGTCGCGCCGCAGGAAGCCCTTCTTCTCGAGCTGCTTGAGCTGGTAGGCCACCGAGGAGGTGGACTGCAGCCCGGCGGCGTCACCGATCTCACGGATGCTCGGCGGGTAGCCCCGCAGGACGACGGCGTCCCGGATGACCTCCAGGATGCGGCGCTGGCGGTCGGACAGGGTGGACGGGTCGGGCTTGCCGGTGGGCGGGGTCTTGGCGGACATGGTCTTCTCGCTCCTTGCGGGGGCTGGTGGTGCGCGGGCGGCGACTGCCCGGGTCTGTTCGAATGACGCACCGTGAGTGCGTGATTCACCTGATACATGTCTACCACGTCGTGGTACGGATGTTCGAGTATTTCCGCCGTTTTGTGGACAGGCTTTCGAACGGGTGCTATAAATCGAACATAGCAGCGGGTTCGAACACCTGAACGGTTCGATGTTCGGGGTGTCTGCCGCCGCCGATATTCTTCCCGCAGATCAGACAGGCCAGGAAAGGACCGCACCATGACGACCTTCATCCACGACTCCCGTGCAGGTGGCAGCGACTCTCGACCGGTGGAGGCCGTGGTGCCCGCGGCCGCCGTCTGGGAGCCCTCCGGGTTCCGGGAGGGTTCCGCGGCACAGCGTGGCATTCGAACGCTGCGGCCCTCTGATCGAACGCAGGGCCGAGGCGCTGTCGTGCCCGGAACGGTCGAGCAGGTGTGCCACGAGACCTGGCGGGACCGCGCCCGCCGACGCCGGGAGGTGGGGCTCACCTACCTGCTTGGCGGACTGCTCGGGCTGGCGGTCGTCGGGGCCGCCGTGCTGGGCGTGGACGGGGGAGAGGAACCGGCCATGCACCCCGTCACCGTCCAGGGGCGCTGAGTGGACCAACGCCGCGGGTAGACTGAGGGGTCACGAACAGCCTCGTCCTCCCGTCCCTGAAAGGCGCTGACAGCACACCGTGTACTGCCCGTTCTGCCATCACGACCACTCGCGGGTCATCGACTCCCGCATCATCGACTCCGGTGCCTCCATCCGCCGCCGCCGTGAGTGCACCTCCTGCCACGGCAGGTTCACCACCATCGAGAAGGCCGTCCTGCTGGTGATCAAGCGCAACGGGGTGACGGAGCCGTTCAGCCGCGACAAGGTCGTGCTCGGCGTGCGCCGCGCCTGCCAGGGGCGTGACGTCTCCGACGACGCCCTCAAGCGCCTGGCGCAGGAGGTCGAGGAGACCGTCCGCTCCCACGGCAGCTCACAGGTCCACGCCAACGACATCGGTCTGGCGATCCTGGAGCCGCTCCGCGCCCTCGACGAGGTCGCCTACCTGCGTTTCGCGTCCGTCTACAAGTCCTTCGAGTCGGCCGAGGACTTCGAGTCGGAGATCCGCCTCATGCGCCGCCGCGCCCGCGAGGAGGCCTCCGCCCTCGAGGGCTGACCCGTCAGCGGAGCTTGTCCACCGCCTTCTGGATCCGGCGCAGCGAGATCGGCCGGGCCGTCCCGAGGCGCTGGGCGAACAGGCTGACGCGCAGTTCCTCGATCATCCAGCGGATGTCCTTGACCTCGCGCGTCTTCTCCCGGCCCTGCGGGAGCTTGGCCAGGCGCAGCGTCAGGTAGGACTGGGCCTCCTCGACCTCGTCCTGGCGGTCGGCGTCCTTGTCCGGGTCCTGCGCCATCTCCTCCAGGCGGATGTGCATGGCCTGCAGGTAGCGGGGCAGGTGGCGCAGCTGGGCGGCACCGTGCAGGGTGACCGCGTTGCGGGGGAGGAGGAACTCCAGCTGGGCGGTCATGTCGTCGATGGCGTCGCCGCTCCAGCGGGAGAGTTCTTCGGCGACGGACTGGTACTCGATGAGGGCCGGCGCCAGGGAGACGATGGTGCGGCGCACCACGCCCGCCACCTCGGGGGCGACCTTCGCGCGGAGGGCCTCGAACTCCTCGGGGGAGCGGACAGGGCCGCCGTGTTCGAGCATGAGGTCGCGGATCGCGGCGACGCGGGCGTCCTCGACGAGTCCCTGGGCACCGCCGTGCGGGTAGTGGTCGACGGCGACGCGCTGCTGCAGCGGCAGCCCCCGGGTCATCTGCCCGACGTTGACGGAGATCTCCCGCAGGAGCAGCGTCAGCGTCGCGGTCATCATGGAGGCGTCGGCGGCGGCCTTCGTCGGGTGGACGCGGATCTCCACGCCCCCGGGGGTGGCCACCAGCGCCGGGTAGGCGGTGACCTCGTGGCCATCGACGACCGTGGTCACCTCCTCCTGGACGGTGCCGAGGGTGTCGCTGGTCCACTTCGGCACGGCCTGCGACTCGGAGGTGCGGGCGACCTTGCTCACCGAGGAGGTGATCGACCCGGCCTGCCGTTTGATGAGGGCCCCGAGGTCCTTGTCGGCGTCGATGACCTTGCCCCGCTTGTCGACGGCCCCGTACGTCATCTTCAGGTGCGGCGGGATCGCGGACGGGCGGAAGTCCTCGGCCGTGATGTGGCGGCCGCCCATGGAGTGGAGAACCTGGGTGAACTGCTCAACGAGGGAGCCCTCGTAGGGGACCAGTCGGGGCAGCGCCTGCCGGGCGTAGTCGGGGGCGGGCACGACGGTGCGGCGCTTGTCCTTCGGGAGGGTGCGGATCAGCTCGGTGAGCAGCTCCTCGCGCAGCCCGGGCACGAGCCAGTCGAAGCCCTCCCGGTCCATGCCCGCCAGCAGGGGGATCGGCACCAGGATGGTCACGCCGTCCTGCGGGTGGCCGGGTTCGAAGCGGTACTCGAGGTCGTAGTCGATGGTGCCCTTGCGCCACTTGTCGGGGAAGGCGGCCTCGGTGATCTCCTCGGCGTCGTCGCCGAGGAGCGCCTCGGGGTCGAAGTCGAGCAGGTGCGGATTCTGCTGGCGTTCCTTCTTCCACCAGGAGTCGAAGTGCCGGCCGGTGGTGATGGTGGCGGGCAGCTTCGCGTCGTAGAAGTCGAAGAGCGCCTCCTCGTCGATGACCAGGCCACGACGGCGGGCCTTCTCCTCGACCTCCGCGGCGGCCTCGAGCTTCTCGACGTTCGAGTGGAAGAACGTGTGGTGCGTCGTCCAGTCGCCCTCGATGAGCGCATGCCGGATGAACATGTCACGGGCCGCCTCCGGGTCGACCCGGTGGTAGGGGACGATCCGGTCGGCGACGATGGTGACGCCGTAGAGCGTGGACTTCTGGTGCGCGATGCCGGAGGCCCGCTTGCGGGACCAGCTGGGCTCGGAGTGCTGGTGCTTGAGCAGCGGGGCGGCGAGCTTCTCCACCCAGGCGGGTTCGATCTTCGCGACGTCCCGGGCCCACAGGCGGGAGGTCTCCACCAGTTCGGCGGCCATGAGGAACTCCGGTGGCTTCTTCGCCAGGGAGGAGCCGGGGAAGATCATGAAGCGGGTGCCGCGGGCGCCCTTGAACTCGCGGGTGTTGCCGTCGCGGGCGCCGATGTGGGAGAGCAGGCCGGACAGCAGCGACTGGTGGATCGCGTCGGAGCTGCGCTCGCCGGCGACCTCGCCCAGGTGGCGGGCGGACCAGCCGAGCTGGCGGGTGACCTCGCGCAGCTGCCGGACCAGGTCGTACCACTCACGGATGCGCATGTAGTGGAGGTACTCGGACTTCATGCGGCGTCGGAAAGCGTTGCCCGAGAGGTCGTCGCGGGACTGGGTGATGTAGTCCCACAACTTCAGGGAGCTGAGGAAGTCACTCGTGGAGTCCTTGAAGCGGGCGTGCTTCTGGTCGGCCTGCGCCTGCTTCTCCAGGGGACGTTCGCGCACGTCCTGGATGGTCATGGCGGCGACGATGACGATGACGGCGTCGAGCTCGCCCAGGCGGTTGGCCTCGACGAGCATGCGCGCCATGCGGGGGTCGACCGGGATGCGGGCGATGTCGCGGCCGATCTGGGTGAGCACGGGCTGGCCGTCGCGTTCCTCGTCGGTCAGCGCCCCGAGTTCGTGGAGCAGGAGAAGACCGTCGCGGATGGCGCGGTTCTCGGGGGCCTGGACAAAGGGGAACTCGGCGATGTCGCCCAGCCGCATGAGCGCCATCTGGAGGATGACGCTGGCCAGGTTGGTGCGCAGGATCTCCGGGTCGGTGAACTCCGGGCGGGAGTTGAAGTCCTCCTCGGAGTAGAGGCGGATGGCGATGCCGTCGGCGACACGGCCGCAGCGGCCGGAACGCTGGTTGGCGGAGGCCTGCGAGATCGGCTCGATGGGCAGGCGCTGGACCTTGTTGCGCGTCGAGTAGCGGGAGATGCGGGCCGTGCCGGTGTCCACCACGTAGCGGATGCCGGGGACGGTCAGCGAGGTCTCCGCGATGTTCGTCGACAGGACGATGCGGCGGCCGGAGTGCGGCTCGAAGACGCGGTGCTGCTCCTGGTTCGACAGGCGTCCGAACAGGGGCGTGACCTCGACGCCGCGCCACTTGCGGCCCTCGATGGCCTCCATCGCGTCACGGATGTCGCGTTCGCCGGGGAAGAAGCAGAGGATGTCGCCGGGGCCCTCGAGCATGAGTTCCTCGCAGGCCTCGCACAGCGCGTCAAGGGGGTCCTGGTCGACGACCTTGCCGTCGCGTTCGAACTCCATCGGCCGGTAGCGGATCTCCACGGGGAAGGTGCGGCCCGAGACCTCGATGATGGGGGCGGGTTCGCCGGAGGCGTCGGCGAAGTGCTCCGCGAAGCTCTCCGGGTCGATCGTCGCGGAGGTGATGATGACCTTGAGGTCCGGGCGCTTCGGCAGCAGACGCTTGAGGTAGCCGAGGATGAAGTCGATGTTGAGGGAACGCTCGTGCGCCTCGTCGATGATGATCGTGTCGTAGGCGTTGAGGAAGCGGTCCCGCTGCATCTCAGCGAGCAGGATGCCGTCGGTCATGAGCTTGACGGCGGAGGTGGGGGAGACGCGGTCGTCGAAACGGATCGCGTAGCCGACGGTCTCACCGATCGGCTGGCCCAGCTCCTCCGCGATACGTTCGGCGACGGTGCGGGCCGCGAGGCGGCGCGGCTGGGTGTGCCCGATGAGGCCGCGGCGGCCGCGCCCCAGGTCGAGGCAGATCTTCGGGATCTGGGTCGTCTTACCGGAACCGGTCTCACCGGCGATGATGACGACCTGGTTGTTCTCGATCGCCTCCGCGATGTCCTCGCGGCGCGCCGACACCGGCAGCGTCTCGGGATAGGTGATCTCCGGCACGCCGATGTCGATCAGCTGCCGCTTCTCGACGGCGCGGTGGACATCCTTCGCGATCGCCTCCAGCGCTTGCGGGGAGCGGGCGCGGTGCAGGCGGCGTCGGAAAGCTCGTTCGTCGGCAAAGGTGACGTCGCTGAGCATTTCGTACAGCGCGTCCCGGGTGATCGGGGAAGGAGAAGCGTTAGTCATGGCTGACGTCTCATCCTACCGGCTCGCGGCAACTGCTCTATCGTGGGACCGGTTGCAGCATTTCCTCCACATGAGAAAGGTCAGAGTGATGACCAACCCCCACGATCCTTTCGGGGATCGGTCCCAGCATCCGGAGAACCGCGGAGATTCCGGTGACGGCGGGAACGGCGGATTCCCCTCCTACCCCTCCTACCCCTCGACCCCGCACCCGGAGGACGCGCCGGGCTACGCCGGATACTCCGGCTACTCCGGTTACGGGGCGGCCGACTGGGGCAGCGCCGGGCAGCCCGCCGGCACCCAGCCGCAGGGCACCGGCCGTGTCGACGCGATGGCGGCCGTGCGCTGGGCCTTCAGCGCGGTCTTCCGCAACTGGAAGATCTGGATCCTGGGCATGCTGGCCCTGCTGGTGGTCAGCCTCATCGTGTCCGCCGTGGGTGAGTTCCTCTTCCCCACCTCCGGCGGGCAGGTCCCCGCGGAGTTCAGCCCGGGGATGGAGACCGGTCTCAACGCCGGCGGACTGATCTTCCAGCTCCTCTACGGAGTGGCCTCGGTCGTGGTGACGGTCCTCATCTACCACGGCGCACTGCGCCAGGTGGACAAGCAGGATCTGAGCTTCCGGGACTTCACCGGCAACGTCAACCTCGGCCCTGCGGTGGGCCTCTACATCCTCCTCCAGTTCCTCATGGTGCTGGTCCTGGCCGTCATCCTCGTGCCCGTCGCCCTCGGAGGAGGGCTCTTCGCGGTCGACCAGCTGACCTCGCAGGACGACTTCCTCTCCTTCCTCGGGGTCGTCCTGGGACTGCTCCTCGTGGCGGTGGTCCTCTCGCTGCTGGTGACCCCGCTGACCCAGCTCATGATCTGGTACGTCATCGACCGCCGCGCCAGCTTCGGCGGGGCGATCAAGGAGGGCTTCCGCGCCGGCCTGAACAACTACGGCCGTCTGCTGGTGTTCAACCTCGTCGCCGGCATCGTCATGTTCCTCGGCGCGATGGTCACCCTGGGTCTAGCGCTCCTCATCCTCGGCCCGGCGTACCTCCTCACCCTGGCGATGATGTACCGCCAGGCCTCCGGCGGCGCGCTGCCGGTGGACGCACGCTAGCGGCTCACTCGGTGGGGGAGACCGCCTCCTCGAAGGCGGCGGTCACCAGGGTGCCCAGCACGTGGAACTCCTCCGCCCGGGAGCTGGAGTTGCGGTAGACCAGGCCGATCTCGCGCTGGGCGGTGACGTCGTCACGGAAGGTGGCGGTGGCCAGGCCCGGGCGGTGGCACTCGGTGCGCAGCGCGGACACGGGCACCAGGGTGGCGCCGAGACCCGCGGCGACGAGCTGCATGATCGTCGTCAGCGAGGAGGCGCGGGTGACCGAGTTGGCGGCCTCGGTGGGGTTGAGGTCCGCCTTGCGGCACAGATCGACGATCTGGTCGTGGAGGCAGTGGCCGTCGTCGAGAAGCAGCAGGTCGAGGGTGTCGAGGTCGGACAGGCCGAGATCCTTGCGGCCGGCGAGCTCGTGGCCCTCGGGGACGACGACGGCGAAGTCCTCGCTGTAGAGGGGGACCTCGGCGACGCCGGTGGCCTCGGAGGGCAGCGCCATGACGGCGATGTCGATCTGGCCGTCGCGGAGCATCTGCACGAGGTGACGGGTCTGGTCCTCGACGATGCGCGGCTCCAGCTCCGGGTACTGCGCGGCGGTGGCGGTGAGCAGGCCGGGCAGGACGTAGGGGGCGATCGTCGGGATGATGCCGATGGTCAGCGGGCCGATCAGCGTGCCGTGGGTGCCGCGGGAGTGAGCGAGGAAGGCGTCGGCGGCGTCGAGCGTCGCCTTGGCGTAGGGGAGCAGTTCCTCGCCGGCGGGCGTGACGATGACGCGGCGGGTCGAGCGCTCGATGAGCTGGATGCCCAGTCCCTGTTCCAGGGCGACGAGGGCCTGCGAGAGGGAGGGCTGTGAGATGCCCAGCTTCGTGGCCGCCGTGCCGAAGTGCTTGTTCTCAGCGATGGTGACGAAGGTGCGCAGCTGAGAGAGCGTCGGACGGTACTCCTTATTGTTCATGCCTATCACTTTACATCAACTCCACAGAATTTGTTATTGACGGATCGTGTTTGAGGGTGCATAATGGTTTGTGGCTTCGGAAAGGCGCAAACGTAAGACCTTTCCGTGACGGCCGTCACATCCCACTTTTCTGAGGAGATTTACGCATGGCAATCATGACCGTTGGAGAGAAGTTCCCCGAGTTCGAGCTGCTCGCCCTCAAGGGCGGCAACCTGGCTGAGGCCAACGCCCAGCAGCCGGAGGACTACTTCGAGACCGTTTCCCTCGACAAGTACCCGGGCAAGTGGAAGGTCGTCTTCTTCTACCCGAAGGACTTCACCTTCGTCTGCCCGACCGAGATCGCCGCATTCGGCAAGCTCGACGAGGAGTTCCAGGACCGCGACACCCAGATCCTGGGCGGCTCCATCGACAACGAGTTCTCCCACTTCAACTGGCGCGCCACCAACGAAGAGCTGAAGGACATCCCGTTCCCGATGTTCTCCGACATCAAGCACGAGCTCATCCGTGAGCTGGGCGTCGAGAACGCCGACGGTGTCGCCGACCGCGCCACCTTCATCATCGACCCGGACGGCATCATCCAGTTCGTCTCCGTCACCCCGGACGCCGTCGGACGCAACGTCGACGAGGTCCTGCGTGTCCTCGACGCCCTGCAGTCCGAGGAGGTCTGCGCATGCAACTGGCAGGCCAACGACCCGACCAAGAACATCAACAAGATGGACGTCGTTCAGGAGGCCCTGAAGTAAATGTCGATCGATAACCTGAGGAGCGCCCTCCCCGAGTACGCGAAGGACCAGAAGCTCAACCTGGGCTCCCTGACCCGTACCACCGAGCTCAACGAGCAGCAGCTGTGGGGCACCCTGCTGGCCTCCGCTGCCGCCACCGGCAACGACACCGTCTTCGCCGAGATCTCCGAGGAGGCCAAGGAGCACCTCTCCGACGAGGCCTTCGAGGCAGCCCTCGGCGCCGCTACCGTCATGGCCATGAACAACGTGGCCTACCGCGCGAAGCACTTCCTCGGCGAGGACTACACCAACGTCAAGTTCGGCCTGCGCGTGAACATCATCGCCAAGCCGGGCGTCGAGAAGGCCGACTTCGAGCTGTGGTCCCTGGCCGTCTCCACCATCAACGGCTGCGAGAACTGCGTCGTGGCCCACGACAAGACCGTCCGCGAGGAGGGTCTGACCAAGGAGCAGGTCTGGGAGGCCGTCAAGGTCGCCGCCGTCATCCAGGCGGTCGCACAGACCGTCCAGATCGAGGCTGCACGCTAACTGCTTGCCGACGCCCCCCACTTCGCCGCTCTCCGTCCCGGAGGGCGGCGTTCGTGGTTTCCGGGGGCTGTGGGGCAGGGGCCGTGGGGCAATGGCGAACCCCGCCACCGGAGACCGGTGGCGGGGTTCTGGTCGCTAAGGGGCAGTCCGGCCTAGTTGGCGGCGATGTCCAGCTCGGCGAGGTCGTTACGGTCGGCGTCGTCCAGCTGGATCTTCCACTGGATGGTGCCGTCGGCGTCCTCGAGCTCAGCCTCGTCGAGCAGGCCCTCCGGGTGCAGGGAGAGTGCCTCGCGGATGGCGTCCTCGGCGGTGACGGTGGCGTTCTGGGCGCGGACGATCATGTCCTCGTCGCCCTGGCGGTCATCCTCGCGGAGGGTGCCGTCGAAGTCGACCTGCAGCTCGATGAGCTGGTCGCCCTGGACCAGGTCGATCTCGTAGCTGTCGGTGTCGTCCTCACGGTCGATGTCGACGATGATGCCCTCCGGGTACTCGGCCAGGGCGGCGTTGATGACGTTGAAGATCGGGTCCTCGCCGGCGACCTGGTCAGCGGTGTCGGCGGTGGTGACCGTGGTCTCCACCGGGGTGTCGCCCGGGGTCTCAACGGTGGTGACGACGGTGCCCGGGTCGTCCGCGGCGGTGTCGTCGGAGGTGGTGCAGGCGCTCAGGGCCAGGCCGGCGGTGGCGGCGAGAGCGATGGACTGCATGAGACGGGTCTTCATTGTGTTCACCTTTCGAGTGATGTGAGTTACATAAGTATGCGGTTGTATGAACCACGGTACATGGGTTAACGCCGTGTGAACACGAGATTGCGGAAAATCATTGACTGCTGCGAGGCGACAGGGAGCGTCCGGGAACGCGAATCGAGAGTCACTTCCGGTATCTGGCCTGCGTGAATGGATTCCAGAACCCCCGGTGTCGGTGTTCCCGACCGCACGAAACTAATTCCCCCCTCGGGCCTGTAGGACAGGTGTGTGATGGTCGCACGTCGTCTGTCACACCTGTCTGAGACCCTGTGGTCATGCCCAACACCTACGACGCCCCGAATCCCGTCAGCTACGCATGGTCGGCCGTGGATCCCGTGAGCCTCCGGCTCGCCCTCGACGAGTTCCTCGACACCCGTCTGCCCCGTGATCTGGGTGGGTCCGTGCCCTCTGCGCTGGCTCGGCTGGCGCACGTCGAAAAGCGACCGGAGTACCTCCGTACCACCCTGGATCTCACCCGGCTCGGGTGGGAGGTGCCCGTCACCCACGGGGAGACGCAGGGGCACGACTCGGGTCTCCGTTGGGCGTTCGAGTCCCCGTCCCTGCCCGTCATGCGTGTCGACGGTCGACCCGTCACCAGGATCCCCATGAGTACGCCGACCGGTGACCCGGTGCATCTGTGGGTGCATGAGCGGGAAGAAGAGAGGGATTCCCCCACCGACTTTTTCGAACTCACCGCGGTGGCCCGGGAGGTCATGGCTGTGTGGGAGGACAGTCGGACGGAGACAACAGCCGTGTCGGTCCCTGTCCAGCAGTTCGTGGCCACCGGTGAGGTGTTCGGACTGCCGGTGCCCGTCGTCCAGGAGCTCCGGGTTCTCCTACGGCCGGAGGGGTTCGCCGCGACCTGGGGGAGCGAGATCGAGGATCCGGTGATGTTCGGCACGGAAGGCCCCCTGCTCATGTGGTTCAGCGAGCCGGGTGCAGAGCTCCCCGCCGCCGTCTTCCTCTCCGAGGGCTCCCAGTGGTTGAGGCCGGGGGAGGACGTGGACCTGACTTCACATCGCGCGGACCCCGTGCTCTACGGCGCCCGCGGGGACGTCTCGCAGGTCCGGGCACTCGCGGAGTGGATGGCTGCCGGCCGACACCTGGCCTGGTTCCGGGAGAATCCCGACGAGTTCAACGCCCCGGAGATCGTGTGGGACGGTGTGCTGGCCGCGGTGCGTCTGGCCGGTCCGGACTTCCGGTACCCCGAACACATCAAGCCGATCTACGACCAGCCCATCGGTGAGGCGACCTGGCGCGACATGTCCACCTGGTTCACGTGGCAGAGCAGGGGAGACCGTTTCGGCTACGGCCACCTGACGTCGGAACTCCGCAGCGGCCGCCTCGGGGAGCTGGTGGAACGCTTCCTGGAGCTGTGGGACGCGCCGACCCCGTCGTAGCGCCTCTGTCCGGGGCGTGTGGCCGCAGGGTATCGCCGATCCGGCCTCGTGCGTGCAGCAACGTCTATACACTGCAGGGCATGGACCTCTACGAGTACCAGGCACTTGAGCTCTTCGCCGCCCACGGCGTTCCGGTTCTGTCCGGAACGGTGGCTGAGACTCCGGCGGAGGCGCGCGCGGCGGCGGAGCGGCTGGGCGGGGAGTGCGTCGTCAAGGCGCAGGTGAAGATCGGCGGCCGCGGCAAGGCCGGCGGTGTCCGCGTCGCGGCGACGCCCGAGGCGGCCGAGCAGGCGGCGGAGGCGATCCTGGGGATGGACATCCGCGGACACACGGTCGAGCGGGTGCTCGTTGTGGAGTGCGTGGAGATCGAGGCGGAGTACTACTTCTCGCTGCTCCTCGACCGCGCGCGGCGCTCCTACCTGGGGTTGTTCTCGGTGGAGGGAGGCGTGGACATCGAGAAGCTCGCCGCGGAGCGGCCGGAGGCGCTGGCCCGCGTGGAGGTCGACCCCCTCGAGGGCTTCGACGCCCACGAACTTGTCGACGCCCTCCCCGCCGACCTCCGCGACAAGGTCGTCCCCGTCATCCGGCGGCTCGCCGAGGTCTTCCGCGAGGAGGACGCCACCCTCGTCGAGGTGAACCCGCTCGTCCTCACGGTGCAGGGGGACATCATCGCCCTCGACGCGAAGATCACCCTCGACGACAACGCCGCCTTCCGTCACGACAACCGCGCGGAGCTCGCCGAGGCCGCCGACCACCTCGACCCGATCGAGCGACGCGCGAGCGAGCAGGGGCTCAAGTACGTCACGCTCGAGGGTTCGGTGGGCATCATCGGCAACGGCGCCGGGCTGGTCATGTCGACCCTCGATGTCGTGTCCGGGGCGGGGGAGCGGCACGGCGGGCAGAAGCCGGCGAACTTCCTCGACATCGGCGGTGGCGCCTGCCCGGAGACGATGACCGCGGCCCTGGAGATCGTCCTCTCGGACGAGCAGGTGCGCAGCGTGTTCGTCAACGTCTTCGGAGGCATCACGTCCTGCGACGCGGTGGCCACCGGCATCGTGGAGGCGCTCACTCACCTCGGGGACACGGCCCGCAAGCCGATCGTCGTGCGTCTCGACGGCAACAGCGTCGACGAGGGACGCCGCATCCTCCGCGAGTACGATCACCCCCTCGTCACCGTCGTCGACGACATGGACGAGGCCGCGGACCGGGTGGCGGAGCTCGCCGCGGTGACCCCGAGCGTCGTCTAGCGAAAGGCACCGACATGGCGATCTTCCTCAACTCCGAATCCCGCATCATCGTCCAGGGCATCACCGGGCGTGAGGGGCGGGAGCACACCGCCCGGATGCTCGCCGCCGGCGCGAACGTGGTCGGCGGCACCAACCCGAAGAAGGCGGGCGAGACGGTGACGGTCGGCGACCACGAGCTGCCGGTGTTCGGCACCGTCGCCGACGCACGCGCGGCCACCGACGCGAACGTGTCCGTGGTGTTCGTGCCTGCCCCCTTCGTCCGGGAGGCGGTCTGCGAGGCCATCGACGCCGCGATCCCGCTCATCGTCGTCATCACCGAGGGCGTGCCCGTCCGCGACACCGCCGAGATGCTGGCGCACGCGCGGACGGAGGGAGGCACGCGGATCATCGGCCCGAACTGCCCCGGCATCATCACCCCGGGGCAGTCCCTGGCCGGCATCATCCCCGCGGACATCAGCGGCCCCGGACCCGTGGGACTGATCTCGAAGTCGGGCACGCTGACGTACCAGATGATGCACGCGCTTTCCGACGTCGGCATCTCCACCGCCGTCGGCATCGGCGGCGACCCCCTCATCGGCACCGCCTACATCGACGCGCTCAGCGCCTTCGAGGAGGACCCCGACACCCGGGCCATCGTCATGATCGGCGAGATCGGCGGCGACGCCGAGGAACGCGCCGCGGACTACATCCGGGAGCACGTGACCAAACCCGTCGTCGGCTACGTCGCCGGGTTCACCGCCCCGGAGGGCAAGACCATGGGGCACGCGGGGGCGATCGTCACCGGTTCCGTCGGCACGGCGCAGGCCAAAAAGGAGGCCCTCGAGGCGGCCGGCGTCCGGGTGGGCACCACGCCGACGGAGACCGCGGAGATCATGCGGGGGATTGTCGAGGGAATGTAGGCTGCCCGGGTCGCGTCGGCGGCCTATCATCGGAGCATGCTGGAGACCGGACGCACCCACCCCCTGGCAGACATCATTGACACGGTCCTTGCCGACCCGACCTCGGGCTCCGGCTGGTGCCTGTACACAGGCCCGGGGAGGGCCCCGGGGGAGTATCTCGTCGACGAGCACCCCGAGGTCGGCGACGACGACACCGAGACGTATCCGCCGGCGGTGAGGGAACGAGGTCTGGACTATTTTCTCAGTGGTCAGATGTGCGAGGACGTGATCCTCAACCTGGACCATCAGGGAGCCCCACTCGATGAGGAGCTGTGTGCACGGGCGCTGCGCTTCTACTCTGAGCGGGACACCTTCCTCCCGGTCGAACCGGTCCCGCACCTGCGGACGCTGTCCCGCATCGTCGGACGGGTGGGGGAGTACCCCGCCATCACCGACGCACACGTGAGCCCCGTCGTGCGACTCCGTGTGAGGAAACTCCTGGGGCGGGAGACAGCCGACACGCTGGTCGCACTGCAGGGGCGGGAACTCTCACCCGACATCAGGATCGATCTCGCAGGGTGGACCGATACCCCGTACCGGCTCGTCGCAGTCAGCGGCACGGGTGACACCTGGGCGGTGCGGACCACCGATGGTCACGTGGTGTTCCGGGACGGGGCGGACGCGGCGGTGGATCTGCGGATCGGCGTGGAGGACTTCCTGCGGGTCGCTGACCTGTGGGGACAGTGCGGCGACGCGGACACGGGGGAGTTCCTGCGCGCCGTCGCACCCCTGCTTCCCGTGCCTGTCGAGCAGTGGACGTGGCCCTGCCGGCTCTAGTGCGTGGCCGTGGTCTGCTGGTGGGATTTCATCGCCGCACCATCTCCAGAGACTTCAGCCGCACCTCGCCTTCCGCGTCGGAGGCGTCGAGGTCGACGACGGCGACAAGCTGGAAGGAGTTGTCGCCTTCCGGGTCCTTGATGATCTGCCGCGCGGTCCATTCGCGGCCGTCCTGCGACAACGTGAAGTAGTCGCCGGAGCGGGCGTCGGGCCCGATGTCGAGGTCGGCGTACTCGTCGAAGTAGGCGTCGAGCTCGGCACCCCAGTCGGGCTTCTCGTCGCGCTCGAGGTAGTCCAGGAGCTCCGCGAGGCGGTCCTCCTTCTCCCAGGCGAAGAGCTCGACGAGGCGCCACATGAGGTTGCGCACCATGATGGTGAACGCGCGCCTGTTGGCCGTCAGCGCCGTGGGGTCCTCGAGGCCGAAGGCGAGCTCGCGCTCCAGGTCCTCCTTGGAGATGGGGGTGTCCTCGTCGCCCATCTGCGCCCACTCGTCGATGAGGGAGGAGTCGACCTGACGGATGAGTTCGCCGAGCCACTCGATGACGTCCTCGAGCTCGTCGTTGAGCGAGTCCAGGGGGACGGACTGACGCAGGGTGCGCCAGGCGTCGGTGAGGTAGCGCAGGACCACGCCCTCGGAGCGGGCGAGGCCGTAGGTGGCGATGAGGTCCGAGAACGTCATGGCGTGCTCGATCATGTCGCGCACGACGGACTTCGGGGAGAGTTCGAACTCGCGGGCCCAGGGGGCGCCCTCGGTGAAGGTCTCGTAGGCGTCCTCGAGTTCCTCGGCCAGCGGCTGCGGCCAGGTGATGTCCTCGACGATGGCCATGCGCTCGGTGTAGTCGACACCCTCGGCCTTGAGGGCGGCGATCTCCTCGCCGCGGGCCTGCTTCTGCTGGGCCTGGAGGAGGGGTCGCGGGTCGTCGAGAATGGCCTCGAAGGTGGAGATCACGTCGACGGTGTAGCTCTCCGACTCCGGGTCGAGCAGCGTGAGCGCCGCCAGGGCGAAGGGCGAGAGCGGCTGGTTGAGGGCGAAGTCGCGCTGCAGTTCCTGCGTGAGGTGGTAGGGGCGACCCTCCTCGTCGGTCCCGTCCTCGGCCCTGACCACGATGCCGGCGTTGAGCAGCCCGCGGAACAGCTCCAGGGTGTGGAGGATGTCGCGGTTCTGCTTGGCGCGCGTGTCGTGGTTGGTGCGCAGCAGGTGCTTGAGGTGCTCGTAACCGTTGCCGGGGCGGGCGATGACGTTGAGCAGCATCGAGTTGGTCATGCGGAACTGCGAGCTCATCGGCTCCGGCTCGGCGACCGTGAGACGCTCGTAGGTCTTCTCCGACCAGGTGACCTCCCCCTCGCGGACGGACTTGAGGCGCAGCTTCTTCAGCTTCTTCGGGTCCGAGCCGGCGCGCTGCCGCAGACGCCAGTTCTCGATCTCGTGCTCCGGCGCCTCGACGACGACGGTGCCCTCGGTGTCGTATCCCGCGCGTCCGGCGCGCCCGGCGATCTGGTGGAATTCCCGCGACTTGAGGATGCGCTGGCGGGTGCCGTCGAACTTTGCCAGCCCCGTCATGAGGACGGTGCGGATCGGCACGTTGATGCCCACGCCGAGCGTGTCGGTGCCGCAGATGACCTTGAGCAGGCCCGTCTGGGAGAGCTTCTCGACGAGCCTCCGGTACTTCGGCAGCATGCCGGCATGATGGACGCCGATGCCGCGGCGCAGCAGGCGGGAGAGGGTCTTGCCGTAGGTCGTCGTGAAGCGGAAGTTGCCGATCTCCGCGACGATCCTCTCCTTGGTCTCGTCGTCGATGATCTTCAGGCTGGTCAGCGCCTGCGCGCGTTCGGTGGCCTCGCGCTGGGAGAAGTGGACGACGTAGATCGGCGCCTTGCCGTCCTGCAGCAGGTTCTCGATCGTCTCGTGCACCGGCGTGTACACGTAGGAGAAGTCCAGCGGCACGGGGCGTTCCGAACCTGCGACGAGCGAGGTCGTGCGGCCCGTGCGGGCGGTGAGGTCCTCCTGCAGGAAGGTCGTGTCACCGAGGGTGGCGGACATGAGGAGGAACTGCGCCTTCGGCAGCTCCAGCAGCGGCACCTGCCACGCCCAGCCGCGCTCCGGGTCGGAGTAGTAGTGGAACTCGTCCATGACGACCTGGTCGATCCGCGCGTCCGCGCCGTCCCGGAGCGCGATGTTCGCCACGATCTCCGCGGTCGCCGCGATGATCGGCGCCTTGCCGTTGACGGTGGCGTCACCGGTCATCATGCCGACGTTCTCCGGGCCGAAGATCTCGCACAGCGCGAAGAACTTCTCGCTCACCAGCGCCTTGATCGGGGCGGTGTAGAAGGAACGC
>Ga0123328_1002178_pt1 | contig 17978 bp, 14 predicted proteins | sample BioC12SIPDNA_2_FD_89702 | JGI IMG/M metagenome (GOLD analysis project Ga0123328, IMG submission 89702) | Anaerobic biogas reactor microbial communites from Washington, USA - Biogas_R1_A C12 SIP DNA | ecosystem: Engineered > Bioreactor > Anaerobic > Unclassified | place: Washington, USA...
ACGGTGACCCGGACGTCACGTCCGTTGTCCAGCCGGTCGGTCGCGAAGGAGATGCGCTGCTCGGCGGCGTCGCGTCGAACGGTATCCATTACGTGCAGCCCCATCCAGGGCCGGTTCATGCCTCTGAGGAAACTGCCCTGAGGATATCGTGCCACGGCCGATCCGTTGGGGTCCTGGACAATCGCGCCGGCCGGCCCTTCGACAAGCGTCGCTCCGTCGGCGACGGTCAGTCTCAGCCACGGGCTGTGCTCGCGACTGGCGGCATAGGTGAACGGTACCCGCCCGGCGCCGATCACATCCCTGCCGTCGATCCGGCCACGAATCCGCGTGTACGTCCATCCACGGGCGTGCATCAGGTCCCGGTAGTCTACCGTCGTTGCACCGGTCGCCCAGTCGCTTTGGAAGTAATCCTCCTCCAGCACATTGCTGTGGCGCACCGTCATCGGGCGAGTGCTGCGGAGCTGCCCATCCTCCTCCTGACGCTCGACGATCACGAGCAGGCCTCGCCCTTTGGCCGAGACCGGCTGCCCATCGCTCGATTTGCCGTCGAACCGCGACAGGAAGCTCGTCACCGTGCGGCTGTCCGTCGGCAGTCTCATGACGCTCAGATCGTCCGACCACATACGGTGGTTGTTCACGGAGACGGAGTCATTCTCATAGCAGTAGTTGGCCCGATCATCCTGCAGACGCAACTGAGACGACTGACCGTCCTGAGACCGCAATTCGGCGCGGAGCATGACCGGCCCGTCAGGACCTTCCGGATAATAATACCAGTATTTCTCGCGGGCCGCGTTCGGAGCGCCCAGAGTGGCGACCACCTGGCTTCCCGCGCCCGACACAGCGGGCGGACCATCGCCCTGATGTCCGAGATATGAGGTCGTGGTGGCAGTCCCGACAGCCAGGGCCCCGACGGCCGCGGCCGTGATAATGCCCGTCTTGGTCGTCGCCAGACCCGCTACGCCGGCCAGAACACCGACCTTGGTCATCGCGACGGGAACGGTCAGTTGGGCGGCGGCGGCTTCACTGGGAGCCGTCATCTTGCCGAAAACGACCAGAGCCGCCAGCAGAGACCCCTTGCCGAAACCATTGCGGGAAAGCTCCTTTTGCAGCGACTTCTTGGCTCGCACGAAGAGCATTCGGGTGCTGAATTCGCTACAACCCATCGAATCGGCAATTTCCGCATAGGACATACCATCGTAACACCGCATCACCAGCACAGCCTTGTGACGGGTCCGCAGCTTCTGCATGGCCTTCGATACGATCTGCTTGAGTTCCTGGCTGACCAGATTCTCCAACCCCCCCTGACGCTCCCGCAGAGGTCCACGACGCCGTTCTTCGGAGGCAGCGGCCTTCTTCAGCGCCTTCTCCGTTCGATGGTGGCGGTGCAGCTTGTTGGTGGCGATGCCGTACAGCCAGGACCAGAACCGATCGGTCTGTTTGAGTTTTCCCAGTACTCTGCACATTTCTAACAAGCTCTCCTGAACAATTTCCTGCGTCAGATCCTCTTTTAGGGTCAGGCGGTAGACGTACACGCGCAGGCGTTCCCTCGCCACGGCCGCCAGTTGATTGAGGCTCTGTCTGTCGCCTCGGCGGGCCTTCTCGACCAGCTCAATGTAATTCGCCTGCATCTCCATGCGGGGGCACCCAACCCTGTCAGATTCGTTTTCCGTTATCAAGTGCCATTATAGCAGAATTGCGTAACGCTTTTTTTCGTTTCAGGCCGCTTTTTCCGCCCCACAGGGGCCTGTGAGCCTGCTTTGCATACGGAGGTGATTCGGCGGAGGTTTTCCGCCGATGCCCCAAGCGAAACGGCGGAGGGGCCTCTCAATAGCCCCTGTAGCCCGCCTGCGTCGTCCGGCGGACTTGCTCGCACCGGGCCGAGATCAGGCCTGTCCGGCGAGCTACAGGCTAAAGTAGCCCTGCCATCGGGCCGATACACCTGTCCTGAAGGGGGACAGGAACACGGAGTACGATGTGAGCATGGACCGACCTTGCAAGGGACCTGAAATGCCTGAACACGGCGATCGTCCGGCCGCCATAGTCACCATCGGCCGCAATGACAGTATCAAGCAGGCTGCCGCCAAAATGCTCGCCTATAAGGTCGGCTGCCTGATCGTCAACGATGAGACCGGCAAGTATATCGGGCTTGTGACGGAGCGCGACATCGCCCACTTCATCGCCGACTCGGCGGAGCATCGCGATTCGGCCCGCGTCGATCAGATTATGACCGGCCAGATCATTTCCTGTGCCCCCGGGACCCCCGCCAGCGAGGTCCGCAAGATCATGGCCACCCATCGCATTCGCCATCTTCCCATCATCGAAAACGGCGTCGTCCTGGGCATCCTGTCCGCCAGGGACATCATGGACCAGCAGCTTGTCGAGGATCGTGCGGCGGCCGAGGAAGTGGCCATGCTGTCGAACTGCCTCAAGAGCATCGACCTGGCCGAGGCCGTCGAAATCGCGGCGGTCGAGGTTCCCAAGCTGTTCGGCGCCGGCAACTGCATTCTCTGCCTCCATCAGGCCGGCCAGGAAGACGCCACGCCCGAGTTGCTCAGTTCGAACCGCTGTCCTTGCCTGGGTGGGTATGTGGAAGACGCGGAGGCAGCGATGCAGCCGTCCGCAGAAAACGGATATTGCACGGACAGGATTTCGCCCGAGTGCGAGAGCTGCGGAGGCAAAGGCCCGCGCGTCGTGATCCCGCTGGACGTGGTCGGACTCAAAGAGGCCGGCATCGGCAAGGAGAAGCACCTTTGCGGCTATCTGTGCATGTGCGACCTGAAACCGGCCATCGCCTCGAATCGAGAACTTATCAGTTACAAAGCCAAGCTCACCCGGGAGATCCTGACCGCTCATCTGACCAATGCCACACGATATCAACAGGCTCGACTCAGCTCGCTGACCGATGCGCTGACGGGCGTCGGGTCGCGCAAGCTGCTGGAGGACAAACTCCAGGCCGAATGCGCCCGCGCCGAGCGATACAAGCGTCCGTTTTCGGTGGCGATCATCGATTTCGATCATTTCAAGATGATCAACGATGTTTTGGGGCACGCGACCGGCGACGAGGCGATCCGCCGGCTGGCGGCCTGCATGAAGGCCGAGAAGCGTATCCCGGACGTGCTGGCCCGCTATGGTGGCGACGAGTTCGTCATTCTCATGCCGGAGACGAAGGCCACGGACGCCAGGGTATTGCTGGAGCGGATTCGGGTTAAGGCTCAGGCGATTCGACTGCCGCAGGATACGTCCGTATCGATCAGTTGCGGCGTGGCCGAGTGCGATCTCGAACACAACGACCCGCGTGACGTGATGCGGCGGGCGGACCTGGCACTGTACGACGCCAAGAACTCCGGGCGAAACTGCGTGCGGATCTGGGACGCGACCATGGCCCAGCTCCTGAACGCCAACGACATTGAGATCGATCGAATCAAGACCCTTCAACGGCGAGTGGCCGGACTGTCGGAGAAGGCTGAGAAGATGTTCATGGAGAGCATCTGGGGGCTGGTTCAGGCCCTGGAGGCCAAGGACGCCTATGCAAAGAAGCACACGGAAAACGTCATGCACTACGCCGTGGGCATCGCCCAGACCATGGATCTCGGCCCCAAGCACGTGGATCTGATCCGCCGGGCGGCGATGATTCACGATATCGGGAAGATCGGAATCCCTGACGCCATTCTGTACAAGACCGCCGAGTTGACGGCCCACGAGCGGGTAATGGTCGAACAGCATCCGATGATCGCCGTCCGCATTCTCGAGAAGATGAGCTTCCTGGAACGGGAGGTTACGATCGTCCGCCACCATCACGAGAGGTGGAACGGGCAGGGCTATCCTGACGGGCTGGCCAAAACGGCGATCCCGCTGGGTGCGCGCATTATTGGCGCAGCGGACATGTTCGACGCCCTGACCGCCGCACGAGCCTATCACGCGTCGAGGTCGGTCTGCGAGGCCCTGCGGATTCTGACTGATTCGGCTGGGTATGAATTGGACCCCGACGTGGTTGCCGCCGCGGTCACCTGGTTTGAGAACATCGCCCGGCAATGTGCCAAACCTTTGTCACAGCTTATTTTAGATGATCTGTTCCAGTGGCCTCGCGGCCCGGAGCGAAGTCGAGCCTGCACCGACTTGAACGCCGATCCGCAGACGAGCCAGCCGGAACAACGGCCCGTCATGGTCGCTCTCGCATGCGGTGAGGCGGACACCGAGCCAGGGTCTTTCAACTCCTTGCGCTGAGTCGCAGCGGCCTGCCGGCCCCCCCCTTCCACGCGCGCCACGGCGAAAAAGCACGCGGATCGCAACAAGCCCCAGATAGTCTTTGCATGATTCGAAACGCAATGGTAGGCTGATTTATGCTACCGCCATGATGCGGAGGGCTGTTGGACTGTACATAGGCGCCCCGGCAGCGGGACGACCGGCAGCGACCCGGCCCTTACTCCGCCGCGGGCGGATTCACCTCCGCCCGGGAGTGGGTTGGACTGCCCGAAAACACGAAATATCCCACTGGCTATTTGCGTCTTCTGTAGCGCCGGGACTGAGACGTCCGTGCCGAGGCTGTGGAAAACACCGATTCCGTGTAACCAAGCCCGTCGGCCCGCCACTGGCCTGATGTAACGTCAAGATGAAGTGTCTCAAGACGAGGCAACCCAAGTCCAACGAAAGGAGAACGAAAATGGTAAGAAAAGCGATCGGTATCGGAACCGTTGCCTGTCTCGTCGCCTTGGTTGTGGCAGGCCTGTCCATGGCACAGCCCCAGGGGCGGGAACGAGGTCAGGGCCAGGGCCCCGGGGGCGAGCGAGGGATGCGGGGCGACTTTGACCCCCAGCGCATGCAGCAGATGATGGAGCAGCGCATGCAGGAGCAACTGGGCGCGACCGCTGAAGAGTGGAAAGTGCTCGGCCCGCGCCTGATGAAGGTCATGAACCTCAGTCGTCAGACCAGCGGCATGGGCGGGATGCGCATGGGCATGATGGCGCCGGGCGGCGCACGACGCGGTGGTCCGCAGGGCGATCAGGCAGGCCCAGGGGGGCGCGGCGCTCGTGGTCCCTTCGGGCAGGGCGAGCCGACAGCCGTAGACACGGCCAGCGAGGCGCTCCAGACCACACTCGAGAACACCGCCGCCACACCGGACGAGATCAAGACCAAGCTCACGGCGCTGCGTACGGCCAAAGAGAAGGCCAGGGCCGAACTGGCAACGGCGCAGCAGGAACTCAAGCAGGTCCTGACGCTGCGACAGGAAGCCCAACTGGTGTTGATGGGCATGTTGAACTAAAGACTGCATGGTAAGCCCCATGAATGCACTTGTGGACAAGATGGTCAAACAGGGGCTGATCGACGAAACCGCGGCCCGGGGAATCCTTGGGTTGCTCGCTGCCGGCGAGCCGCCCACCCGGGCCTTCGCGGCTTGTGGATTGGCCGAGGAGCCTTTGCTTCGCTTCTGGAGTCGTCAGTTCGACTGCCCCTATGTGGAGATGGACAAGTGCGTCTTTTCCAAGGAGTTCCTTGCGCGGTTTCCCGCACGGGTCCTCCTGGACAAACACGTGATGCCCGTCGAGGACGGCGACGACCGGGTGCTTGTGGTCACGAGCAATCCACTCGACACCTCAGCAATCGACGAGCTGCGTCTGGCCACCGGACAGGATTTTCAGATGGCGCTAGCGCCGCTGACCGAGATCGACCGATGCATCAAGCTGCACCTCGGCGTCGGCGCCGACACGGTCCAGTCGATGCTCTCGGAGGCCGGCGGCAACGGGCTTCAGGTGATCGACACCGATTCGGACGACGACATGGACCTGACAGACGCCGCGGAGGGCGCCTCGATCGTCCGTTTCGTCAATCAGATCCTCACTGAAGCCATCGAGATGCGAGCGACCGACGTGCACATCGAGCCGTTTGAAGATACGCTTCGCGTGCGATACCGCATCGACGGCGTGCTTCAGGAGGCGTCGGTGGCGCCGGAGGTCAAGCAGTTCCAGGCGGCCATCGTTTCGCGTCTGAAGATCCTCAGCAAGCTGGACATCGCCGAGAAGCGCGTCCCCCAGGACGGACGCATCAAGATTCGCATCGCTGACCATGAGATCGACGTGCGCGTCTCGGTGATCCCGATGCTGTATGGAGAAGCGGTGGTGCTCCGTCTTCTCGACCGATCCAGCGTGCTGCTCGGTCTCGACAAGCTCGGCATGTCCGATCGCGACCTGAAGGTCACGAAGATGATCCTCGAACGACCGCATGGTATCATCCTGGTGACCGGGCCGACCGGCAGCGGCAAGACCACCACACTCTATGCCGGGCTTTCGCAGATCAACGACATTCAGCGTAAGATCATCACGATCGAAGACCCGATCGAGTACCAGCTTCACGGCATCAATCAGATCCAGGTCTCGCGGAAGGCCGGACTGACATTTGCCAGCGGTCTGCGTTCGATCCTGCGACACGACCCGGACGTGGTGCTCGTCGGCGAGATTCGCGATGTCGAGACGGCCGAGATCGCCATCCAGGCGTCGCTGACCGGCCACCTGGTGTTCTCGACGCTGCACACGAACGACGCCCCGACCGCGTTGACGCGTCTGGTGGATATGGGGATCGAACCCTACCTGGTGGCCTCGTCGCTGGAGGCGGTGGTCGCCCAGCGTCTGGTACGTGTGATCTGCCCCGAGTGCAGGGAAACGCTGCCGGACCACGAGATGGCGCCGCTTCGCCGAAGGTTCGGCGACAGGCTGCCTGCCGTCCTTTACCGGGGACGCGGCTGTCGGAATTGCCAAGGCACGGGGTATCGCGGCCGAATGGGCATCTTCGAGATGATGGTGGTCACCGATGAGGTTCGGTCGCTGATCCTCGACAACGCTTCGCCGCGCGATCTTCGCACGGCCTCGGCCAGGCAGGGGATGACCAGCCTGCGCGATGACGGTTTCCGCCATCTGCATGCGGGACGGACCACCGTCGAGGAGATCCTCAGAGTCACCAAAGACGATATGTTCGAGCCGATGGACGTTGCGGACGCATCGCAGGAACGGTAAGAGCGAACGATGGCAACATTCACGTACAAAGCGATAGACTCCACCGGCCGGGAAACGGTCGATAAGCTCGTTGCGGCCGACCGAGCCGCCGCCATCGACATGATCTACGGTCGCCAGCTTTGTCCGGTCTCGGTGGAGAAAGCCGAAGAGGCCCGGCCGGGAGGGGTGTTCGCAGGGATTGGCGGGGTGTCCAAACGCGAAATCGACGCCTTCACCCGTCAACTGGGCAATCTCTTGGCCGCCGGCGTACCCATGAGCCGGGCGCTGGGGATCCTCAGCCGAGAAGCCTCGCGAACGGCGTCCAAAAAGCTCTGGGCCACGGTCCACGATCAGGTCGCCGGCGGCATGGCTCTGGCCGATGCGTTGAGCCTGCATCCGAACGCGTTCTCGCCGATCTACGTGGCGATGGTGCGGGCCGGTGAGACTGGCGGGTTCCTCGATATCGTGCTCGATCAGATCGCCACATTCAGGGCCCGCGAAGCGGAACTCAAGGGTCGTGTCAAAGGCGCACTGGTCTATCCGATCATTCTGGCCGTGCTGTCGGCGGGGATCATGGTCTTCCTGCTGACATTCTTCATTCCGCGCTTCTCGCAGATGTTCGAGGAGTTCGGCGGCTCGCTGCCGACTCTGACGCGTTACATCGTGACCGCCAGCGACGTTCTCGTGACGTACTGGTTCATTCTGGTCATCGGCATCGTCCTGATCGTCTTCGCCATCCAACGCATGTTGACGAAGGAGGAGGGCCGTCGCACAATGGAAGGTCTGCTGCTGCGAGTCCCCCTGTTCGGCACGGGAGTGGCACGGTTCGCGCTGGTGCGGTTCTGCCGGATGCTCGGGACGCTCGTCGGGGCCGGCGTGCCTCTGATCGCCTCGTTGCGGGTGGCCAAAGAGGCCATCGGCAATCAGGTGCTCGCCGACACCGTTGGCAACGCCACGGAGAACGTCCAGAAGGGCCAGCCGCTGGCCCGCAGTCTGGAGGGATGCCGAGTGCTGTTTCCGCCGGCCGTCATTGAGATGATCTCCGTTGCCGAAGAGAGCGGACGCCTCGATCAGGAGCTCGTCCGTCTGGCCGGCGCCTACGAAGCGGAGCTGGACCGTTATCTGAAGATGATGGTGACCCTGATCGAGCCGGCGCTGCTGTTCCTCATGGCGGTTCTGGTCGGGACAGTGGTGATTGGAATGCTCCTGCCGATCTTCAATCTCCAGGAGTTGATTCGTTGAGAACGGATGCGCTGGACGCCATCCGAGTGATATGCGACTGAAGTGGCAACCTGTTGAACTGGGAACGGACATGAAATCACAACCTTACAGCACAAACGAACGCGCGTCTCGTCGGCAACGGACTACGGGCCATCGCGGTTTCACCCTGATCGAGCTGATGCTCGTGCTGGTCATTCTGGCGACGTTGTCGGCCATCGTACTGCCGAAGCTGACCGGACGCTCCAAGGAGGCCAAGATCACGGCCGCCGGAACGCAGATCGCCCAGATCGAGGTGGCTCTGGACGCCTTTGAGATCGATCTCGGTCGCTATCCGACGACCAGCGAAGGCCTCCTGGCGCTGACGAAGAAACCGACCTCGGATTCCGATGGATGGACCCAGCCCTATCTGCGGCGGGACGTCCCCAAGGACCCGTGGGGCAACGACTATCAGTACCGCTATCCGGGCACCTACAATCAGGAGGGTTACGATCTGTATTCCTTCGGCCCGGACGGCAAGCTGGGCGGCGACGACGATATCACCAACTGGTCGAAGGACAGGCGGTAGCCGACTGGATGCACCACCGGATCGGCACACGATCCCGGTGGCGCGCGAAGCGGCGAGCGTGGATATACCATGAGCGCGGGCATAAGACAACACGACACAGACGCGGGCTTCACCCTCCTGGAGCTGATCCTGGTGATGCTCATCCTCTCGACCGTCCTGGCGATGGCGGCCCCGTCGCTGCGCGGGTTCTTCGGCTCGCGTCAGTCGCAGGACGCCGCGGCGCAGATCCTCGCTCTGACCCAGTTCGCCCGTTCCCAGGCGATTAGCGAAGGGGTTGTCTATCGGCTCAACTTCGATACAAAAGACCGCGTCTACTGGCTGACGGCCTGGAAGTCAGGCTCATTCCGAGAACTTCAGACGGAATTCGGCCAGGTCTTCACCCTTCCCAGAGACATGATCATGGAACTGGAAGACGCCGAAAAAGAGGATGGAGAACCGTATGTCGAGTTCACGCCTCAGGGCACCGTCACGGCCGCGACGATCCGTCTGATCGACCGTGGAGGACGCGCCCTCGAAGTGACGTGCCCAACGGTCACGGAGTCGTTCTCCATCGTCGAGAGCGAACGAGTCTATGCGAACCAAGCGTCGAGATAACCTGATGGGAGCGGGCGCCCGGCCCGGCGGCTTCACCTTCGTCGAGCTGCTGGCGACCGTGGTGCTGATCGGCGCCATCATGCCGGTGGCCATGCAGACGATCTCTCTGTGCACCCGGCTGGCAGGCCAATCGCGCAGGGAGATCGAGGCGGTCTCGCTGGCGAGCACCAAGCTGGCTGAACTGGTCGCATCGAAGGATTGGGAAACGGGCAGCAAGGGCGGTAATTTCGGCACAGACTGGCCCGGCTATGAGTGGAACGCCGAGGTCTCGGGCTGGACCGAATCGACGGTTCGCCAGCTCGACGTCGAGGTGGTCTGGACGTCTCAGGGACGGCAACGTCGCGTCACGCTCAGCACGTTGGTCTATCCGGAGGCGAATTGACATGGCAAACGGACGGACCAACACAAAGGGGTTCACGCTTCTGGAACTGCTGGTCGCCATGACACTGATGGTGGTCACCGCGTCCTGCCTCTATACGGCCCTGTACACAGGCTTCAAGTCGCGACGAAGCGCCTTGGCGGCGATCGAGCCCACCAGCCAGGCGATCAGCGCCATCGAATTGCTCAAGCAGGACATCTACGGCGTCCTGCCTCCGACGGGGGTGCTGGCCGGCTCGTTCGTCGGCAGCAACTCTCGCAGCAGCAAAGGCGCCGACGCGGATTCTCTGGAATTCCACACCACACAGGTCTATGGGACAACGAGCCAACCGGCGGGCGGGATTGCCAAGGTCGCGCTGGCCCTCGAGGAGGATGACGACGCAACCGGCGCTCGCACCGGCTACCGCCTGATTCGCCAGGTAACCACGAACCTGCTGTCCCCCAAGTCAGTCGATCCGGAAGAGCAGGTTCTCTGCCGCAATGTAACCTCGCTGAACCTGCGGTATTTCGACGGCGACCGCTGGCTGACCGAATGGGATTCGACAGCGGATGCAAACAGTCTTCCCAAGGCCGTGGAAATCGAGATCGAGCTGGCCAACAGCATTCGGCACTCCAACGGAGAAACGGAAGGACGTCGGCTCGTTCAGAGTCTCACGATTCCCTGCGGACTCTGGGCCCGGCCGGCCGAGGAGGAAACCGAATCCGCCGGCGCTTCGGCCAGTGGCGTAAGCGGCGGCGCGGCCGGAGGGGCCCCCACGCAGACCGGAGGTCAAGAAGGAAGATGAGAACGACGAACGGCCGACAATTCGTTGCTTCTCACCGCACGGGCGGGACAATCCTGATCGTCACGATCTGGGTGGTTTTGGTCCTGGCAGGTCTGGCCCTGGTCTTCGCCCGATCGATGCGAGTCGCCGCAATCGTCTCGGCAAACCAGGTGGCCTCGGTCGAGGCCGAGTGGATCGCCTCCGGCGTCTGTCAATACATCATCGCGCAACTGGTCGCCAACGCCGAGGACGCCGACGCCCTGGATGAGGATGTGCCGTGGGAAGCCCTGCAGGTCGGACAGGGCACCTTCTGGGTTCTGCGCTCGAATCTGGAAGACGACAGCGATTTCGATTACGGCCTGACCGACGAGGCGGGCAAGATCAACCTCAACTCGGCCTCCCTCGAGATGCTGTTGAAGCTGCCGGGCATGACATCCGAACTGGCGGCCTCCATCATCGACTGGCGGGACGAGGATGGCGACGTGACGACCGGAGGGGCGGAAGACGAATACTACCTGCTGCTCTCCGAACCCTACAACTGCAAGAATGCGCCGTTCGAGACCGTCAATGAAATCCTCCTGGTCAAGGGCGCTTCGGAGGAGCTTCTCTACGGAGAGGACACCAATCTGAACGGAGTCCTCGATGACAATGAGAACGACGGTGACAACAGCGCCCCGTCCGACAATCGCAACGGACGGCTCGAGGGGGGCTTCTACGATTACGTCACGGTCTATAGTGTCGAAGCCAACACCGACAGCGAAGGCAACGAACGCATCAACCTCAACGACGCCAGCGCCCGTACGACGCTGCAGAGCGCGCTGCAGGAAGTCGTCAAGGAAGAACGGGCGCTGGAGATCATGAACAACATCCCGATCAGCCCGTCGTACGCCAGCGTGATGGCTTTCTACTACGGATCCGGCATGAAGATCGAGGAGTTTGAACAGCTCGCCGATCGCCTGACCGTCAGCGACGAGGAGACACGACCTGGGCTGGTGAACGTGAACACGGCGTCCCGCGAGGTCCTGCTGTGCCTGCCGGATCTGGAAGAAGCCGATGTCGAAGCGCTGCTGTCCTATCGTGACTCCAACACGACTCTGGATTCGGTGGCCTGGGTGGCGAAGGTCCTCGATCGCGAGAAGGCCACAGCAATCGACAACTACATTACGGTTCGCTCGTTTCAGTACTCCGCCGACATCATCTGTCTGTCGGGCGACGGACGGGCGTACAAGCGGTTCAAGGCGGTCTTCGACACACAGGGGGGAACGCCGCAGATCGTGTACTGGAAGTCGCTGACACGGTTCGGCTGGCCGCTGGAATACGAGATTGTGGAGGCCCTGAGAAAGGGCGAGCCCATCACGGAAGCTATGATTGGTATGAGATGATTGGACGAGGATCATGTTAGGGACCCGGACCATATTGGGACTTGTGATCGATGAGTTCGGCGCCGTTGTCGCCGAGGTCGGCGTCCGTTCGGGACGACCGGAGGTGCGTCGCGTCGGTCAGTGCGTCTTCGAAGAGAAGCTCGGCCCCGACAACGGCAGAACTCTCGGACACACCCTGCGGCACTTTCTCCGGGCGAACCACTTTTCGCTGAAGAGCGCCGCCGTCGGGATCCCGACCAAGTGGGTGGTGGCCAGGGAAGTGACCTCGCCGCCGGCCGGCGCCGACGCCGTGGCCGGTCTGCTCGCGATCCAGGCCGAGCGGACGTTCTCACTGAACGCGGGCGAACTGATCTTCGATTACTGCGGCCGCACGAGTACCTCACAGAGCAGCAAGGTTCTGCTGCTGGCGGCTCGACGACAGACGATCGAGCAGATCAGAGAACTGACCGCCGCTGCCGGCCTGCGCGTTCAGTCCGTCACGGTCTCGGCCCTGGCGTTCGGAAGTCCGCCTCTGGCGGATCCCGATGCGATGGCACAACGGTACGGAGTCTACACGCGCCCGACCTATTGCGAGTTCTGGAGCCAGGTGGACGGCGCCCCGAGGTCCATCAAGCACGTGGCGATGCCGGCGACGAACGGCGAAGCGGGCGACCAGGCCAGACGGCTGACGTCGGCACTCCAGCAACTGATGATGATCTCGGCGCCGCAGGACCAGGCCGGCGCGTACGAAGTGACCGTGTACGACGATTCCAGTTTGTCCGACGGGGTCATCGATCATCTTCGCACGCAACTCGGCCCCAACGCCACGGTGACGGACGGCGCCGCGACGCTGGCATCGATGGGGCTGCAGGACCAGGACGTCGGGCCATCGGGGGGGATCGCCGCCGCAGCCGTGGCCGTAGCTGCCATTGGGCCACAGAAAGCCACCGTCGATTTCCTCAACCCGCGCATCGGGCGCAAGAAGACGTCCCCGCACAAGCGTGTGGCCACTTGGGCTGTCCTCGCGGGCATCGTTCTTCTCGCTGCGGCCGCCGTCGTGGTCGCCAACTGGCACGGCAAACGGGCGGACATCGCCTTTTTTGAAGAGCAGTTGGGGCTGCTCGCCGATGACGTCACCGTCGCGCGAGACCTGAGGGATCGGCTCTCCTACGCAGGGAGTTGGACCAGCCGAGACCCGCGATTCCTCGAATGCCTTCTGCAATTGACGCTTGCCTTCCCCGAGTCGCCTCGCGTCTGGGCCACCAGCCTGGCGCTGAGTGAGACGTCCGAAGGATCGCTGATCGGACGGGCCACGGACGAGCAGAGTTTCTATGAGGTCCTGAACAACATCAAGCAAAACGCGGCGTTCTCCGACGTCATGATGATGTATTTGCGGGACGCCGGAGGCAGCGCCCAGGAGAAGACATTCGCCCTAACGTTCAAATTCCAAGGCGTGAAATAAAATGGTTCTTTCCAAACGAGAGCGAATCATCCTCATCGTCACACTGGCCTGCGTCGGACTGCTGGTTGTCAGCAAGTTCGTCGTCGATCCGATCCAGGCGAAACTCGCTGAGATGGAAACCGAGCGAAGCCGGCTCCATGAGGAGCTGGAAGAGGCGCGATTCCTGCTGGCCAACCAGAGCGTGATGCAGCGCAAGTGGAAGGCCCTGGTCTCCGATGGCCTTCGAAACGAGGCGGAGGCCGAGAGCAAGGTGCTCATCGCCCTTCGCGAATGGTCCAACGACGCGGGTCTGGCGGTCAGCTCGATCAAGCCGGACCGCATCGCCAGCGACAAAGGACTGCAGGAGATCATCTTCACCGTGGCCGGCAAGGGCACGCTCGAATCGGTCTCGCGCTTCCTCTGGCAGATCGAGACCGCCGCCCTTCCCGTCAAGGTCAGGGACATTCAACTGGGCACGGGCAGTGAATCTGAAGGCACCATGTCCCTCCAGCTTCACCTGTCGGCGCTGTATCTGGGCACGCCGGAGAAGTCGTCCGACGCGCGGCAATCGGAGGTCAATTATGAATACGACATATAGCAGACTCATCGCGTTTGCCGTGGGGCTTGCCATCCTGTGGCCTGCCGTGGGGCGCGCCGCCGAATCGGCGGAGAAGCCCGACGTGTGGGCCACGTTCAAAGTCATTGTTGAGCGGAACATGTTCTCCCGGCAGCGCGGAGCGGCCGAGCGCCGTCAGCGCCAAACCGAGGAGCGCCCCGTCGCCGTCCCCGATCCCGAATCGTATTGCCGGCTGCGGGGAATCGCCCAGGAAAACGGCACGTTTGTCGCATTCGTGGAAGACACGCGGAGCGGGGAAACGCTCAAGCTGCGTCAGGGCCACAGCGTCGCGCGAGGGTCGATCGAATCGCTCGATCTCGATTCGATCGTCTATCGGCTGGAGGACCGCACGATCACCGTGGCCATCGGGCAGGACCTGCTGGGCGGCCGCGGCGCCGTGACGATGACCGAACTGATGGAATGGACCCCGCTACCGTCGACTTCGCCTTCCGGCGCGCCAACGACGCCGGCGGCGCCGAGCGGAGACGAAGCCGACATCCTCCGGCAGCTCATGGAGCGGCGAAAGCAGGAACTGGGGCAATAGGACCCCGACAGACGACCCGTCGGAATCCATCCGAACTCGAAGGAGACCGTAGCAATGCAAACGTTCAGAATGACTCTCGTTGGCGCGATGCTGGCCGGCGTTCTCTTGTTGACTTCCAGCCCAAGCGGGGCGCAGCCGGCCTCCGAGGCGTCCGATGCGACCGAGCCAGTCGAAGTGGTCCAAAGCAATGGCGAGGTAAAGCTCAAGCTCAACTTCCAGGACACGCCCCTCCAGGCCGTACTCGAATACCTGTCGGAGAAGGCGGGGCTGACCGTGATCTCCGATTCACCGATCTCCGACGGCCGGATGACGGTGATCAGCCGGCAGCCAATCTCGCTGGATCAGGCGGTGTCGCTGATCAACTCGATCCTCAAAGAGAGAGATCTGACCACCATCCTGGTCGGCAAGACTCTCAAGGTGGTCACGCTCGCCAGCGCCAAGCAGGAAACCATCCCGGTGCTGACCGGACACGACCCGAAGGCCGTGGTGGCCAGCGACAACATCGTCACGTATGTGGTGCCCGTCAGTCACGTGACCGCCGCGGCGTTGCGACAGAACCTCTCGGCGCTGGTCCCGGCCTACGCCAGCATTGAGGCCAATGAAGACGGCAACGCGCTGATCATCACCGACACGGCCGCCAACATCAAACGCCTGATGGAGATCATCCAGGCGCTCGACACCCACATGTCCAATGTCGCGGAGATTCGCGTCTTCCGCCTGGTCAATGCCGATGCGACCAGCGCCGCGACGTTGATCAACACGATCTTCCAACAGTCCAGCAACACCGGCGCGCGGACCGGCGCCCGCAACCCGATCGAGATGATGATGCAGATGCGTGGCGGTCCCGGCGGGCGGGGCCGAGGTGGCGAGCGCGACGGCGACGCACAGACCGCCGGCGGAACGGTGAACGTGCAGGTCGTCGCTGCCGCCGACGATCGGACCAACGCCGTGGTCGTGCGCGGGCCGGCCGACGCCCTGGAGATCGTCAGCGGCATGATCTCGGCCCTCGATGATCGAACCGCCAAGGTCGCCGGCGTCAAGGTCTTCCAACTGCGTTACGCCGACGCCATGAACGTGGCCGACGTCATCAACAAACTGTTCGGCGACAGCAACAGTTCCACCCAGACCGGCCAAGGCGGTCCCATGATGTTCCGAGGCCCGGGGGGACGTGGCGGCATGCCGGAGACGCAGCAGGACAGCGGCTCGGCCACCTCGCAGGTCGTCGCCGCCGCCGACAGCCAGACCAACACCGTCGTGGTCACCGGCCCGGACGCCATTCTTGAAGTCGTGGCCGAGGTGGTCAAGAATCTCGATTCCCAGGTGCCCAACGTCGCGGATGTGAAGGTGTTCCATCTCGAATATGCCGACGCTTCCGACACGGCCGACCTGATCAACGAGGTCTTCGGAGAAACCGGCACCTCCTCACGCCGGACGACATCGCGCACCCAGCAGAATCAAATGGTCCAGTTCCAGAGGGGCGGATTCCCGGGCGCCCAGCAGTCCGCCTCCGGCAGAACCCAGGGCAGTGGGATGTCCGACGTCGGTATAGCGGCGGCAGCGGATTCCCGCACCAACGCCGTCGTTGTCAGCGGCCCGCCGACGACACTGGAGATCATCAGCCAGGTCATCAAGGAGCTGGACCAGGATCCCAAGCAGGAACGCCGCATCTTCGTCTACCCCCTCAAGAACGCCAACGCATCGAATCTGATGGAGGTCCTGAACAATCTCTTCGCCGAGATCCAGGCCCTGAACCAGGCCACCACCGGGACCGGCCAGCAGTTCCAGGGCGCCGGTCGCCAGCAGACCGCAGCGCCACAGGCCACCGGCGCCACAACCAGCAGCAGTGCCAACGATCTGTCCGAGGAGACCTACTTCGAGGCCGAGACCGAGACCAATTCGCTGCTCGTGCTGACTTCGACCAAGAACTATGACAGAATCAAGCCGATCATCGACGATCTGGACAAGCCGGTCGGGCAGGTGCTGATCAAGTGCCTCTTCGCGGAGATCACCTACAGCAACAACCTGGACTTCGGCACGGAATTCTCCATGCTGAACCTCCGCAGCGACGGCGGCAGCACTCAAACCAGTACGATCTTCGGAGAGCCGTTGCAGGGGTTGTTCGTGAACAACCTCTCCGGCGACCTGGACGTCACGCTGCACGCGTTGCAGGAGGCCGGCAAGCTGAACATCCTTTCACGACCCTATATCCTGGCCAGCAACAATCAGCTCGCCACGATCACCGTCGGCTCGCAGGTGCCCTTCGCCACGGGCGAGACCACCAGCAACGTCGGAACGCAGACCACCACCGAGTACCGGGACATCGGCATCATCCTCGAGGTCACGCCGTCGATCAATCCCGACGGCCTGGTCAATATGACGGTCCGTCCGGAGATCTCCTCCCAGAGCGGCGACAGCGTGCAGATCTCCGAGAAGCTCGCCCTGCCGGTCTTCACGACGCGTTCGAGCGAGACCAAGGTCGCCGTGCGCGACGGCCAGACCATCGTCATCGGCGGCCTCATCCAGGACGAGATCCGCGACACGATCAAGAAGATCCCCCTGCTGGGCGACATCCCCATCGCCGGACACCTGTTCAAGCGGACCGAGAAAAGCAAGGCCAAGACCGAGCTGCTGATCTTCCTGACCCCGCACGTGGCGCCCGACGCCCAGGCGCTGACGCCGATCTCCGATCTGGTGCGGTCCCGCAGCAACCTCCAGAACGACAAGAGGTCGGCCGACCTGTTCCGCGAGCACATCGACGCCATGGAAGAAGGCCCCGCCACACGAACCGAGCCGTAGGGTGGGCCATGCCCACCATCTGCCTTTGGATCGGTGTGCCCGGCACACCCTGCCGCTGCTGGGGGCGAATCATGATTCGCCCCTACGGCCAGTGCGACCGCAGCGGTGGAGGCGCCATTCGGTTTCGGTGATGCCGGTCAGGGTGAAGGCGCCGTGGAGGATCGCGCCGTCGAAGACCAGGTGGTCGCAAGCCCGAGCCGGGCGCCAGGTGCCGCGGTCGACGATGCGGACTCGGCCCGTGCCGTTTTGCACGGGGCCTTCGTACCAGAGAAACCGCAGCGGGTGATCGAAGATCCGCTCGGCGCGAACCGCGTGCACGAGGACCTGTCCGGGCGGCTCGTGGAGCCGGAACGTTGCCAGGATGTCGTCCTGCTCCAGCATGAGGTCCCAGTGCACGCCTTCGGGTCCGCCGCAGGTGGAGTGTTCCTGGATGACGAATCGCTTGTCTTTCATGTCGAGCCATGCTACCATACCTTCGTTTTCGAACAAAGCCAGGGGAGCCAATGCATCCGCCACAGGCGGACCGGCAGGCTGAGAAATCCGCCACAGGCGGATGACCCTTGGAACCTGATCAGGGTAACTCCTGCGAAGGGAGGCTTGTTGCCGTGCAGAAGCACTCCCGTTCGGGGGTGCTTTTTTTGTTGGGACGTAAGGCAGATGAAATCACTGACAGTCAACGGGGTCCGGCGGCCGTTCGCGGCCGAGGCGATGCCCG